>Ga0123342_1001419_pt1 | contig 40209 bp, 16 predicted proteins | sample Turbeawhitnodule_FD_89960 | JGI IMG/M metagenome (GOLD analysis project Ga0123342, IMG submission 89960) | Root nodule microbial communities of legume samples collected from Mexico - Turtle bean Mexico white nodule | ecosystem: Host-associated > Plants > Roots > Nodule | place: Mexico: Nepantla...
AAATTAAAATGATAATGGACATTTTAATTGATATAATAAAAAATATTAATAAAAAAATTAATATATTCTGGTTTTAACCAGATAATATATATATATATATATATATATATATATATATATAATATAGTTAGAAAGTTTCTGTTGAGGAAAATAAAATAATTCCACGACGGATCATTATAAGAAAATCATGAAATAGAAATTAATTTTAGAAATAAAAAATAATTAGTTGCTAATAATGACTAAATTAGATACTATTTTAAAAACTAAAAAAAATGTTTGGTTTCTAAATTAGTTTATATTCTTGCTAAATCGTTTCTAAATTGATATCTAATTAGTTTACCAAGATTTTAACTACCAATTATTTAGATTCTAAATTTGGTAGAAAAACTTGGTTATTAATTAGATATCAATTTAGAAACTATTTAACAATAATATAAACTAATTTAAAAACCAAACATTTTTTTTATCTAAAATGTCTCTAATTTAATCACTATAGTAACTAATTTTTTTAAAAAAAAATTAGTTTCAACTTTATGATTTTCTTGTAGCGATGTACTAAGTAAGAAACCTAGAATGCATGTGTTGAAAGACATATGAGCTTATCCGTTTGTACCTCAAGAACCAAATTAGGAGAAGTTTTAAGAAATGGTGAAATGTGCCACAAATGTTAGACTGTAACTTTGTTTTGATCTCTGAATGAAAATTGTGAAAGGAAAGTATGAAGAATGGAGAAGAGAAAAAGTGTGTTGAGGATGAGAATGAAATCTCTGAAAGATTCCGTATATATTATTCACTTGAATTCAATATATGAATAGGACAGAGAGAATAAGAATATGTAAGCAATGGTACAAATGAATGTCTGCAACTATTTCAACTCACTGACATAGACAACAATTGAGACTTGATGTAAGTTTCAATTTGTCTCTCACTTTTCTCCATTCTAACTCAATCATCTTTTTTATGCTTTCTCCAACCATCTAAATCATGCATAGGGTTAAGTTTACGTAACACATTCGTTAAGATTTTCAAAAATAGTTTATGCAGCTCTTTTGCAATTGTTTTTGTTAAAACTTCTCCACAGTGTTGTTTTGGGTGTTTATGTCGGTTGGGTAGTAGACTATCTTTTTTTAGAATTTCGATATGATGCAATATTAGTTTTATGTGATGATTAAGGGTTAACCATTTTTTTTATACTGGTTGGTCAAAGGAATGAGAAATTGGAATTAAAACTAGTTCTATTCATAGTTTTTATTCCAATTTTAAGTCAGTTGAGACAATATCGTTATGGTATGGTGAATCACTACATCTTTAGGTATTGACCACTTTAGAGTTTAGAGTTCTGTCATGATTTTATTCTTAAAAGACACATTTAAATGTTAAGAGAGAAAGGTGTATAAAAATTTGTTATTGGTCTCGATTTCTAAGTGATGTGAGACTATATTGGATGTACCAAAACATGTTCCGTAGTTGAGGGCTAAGGAAACACGTTTTTGACTCTCATAAACAGTGTCAATGTTTCGACCTCAACTCCATTGAGATAACATCATTAGATCCAATCACCACATCTGAGATATTGTCTGCTTCCATCACTATTTTTTCACGTCTCAAAAAATTAGGGGAGGAATGTGTGTATAAATTGTCCTTGATATCGATTCCTAAATAATGTAGGAATATATTAGGCATACCAGAATAGTTATGTTTGCAATTATTTTATAATTGAAACTTTTTTGTTTTTTTTTTATCAGTAGAGAACAAATAACCCCTAAATCCTAAAGTTTAAGGTTTAGGGTTTAAGGTTTTTAGCTTTCCTCTACTTGTTGTGAAATGGTCGAGAGGCACATAAATATAAAACTTTAAAAACACTTTTATTTTCTTTTCAAATGTACTTCGATATTATTTTGTAACAAGATTGTAAAGAACTTAAACAATAAGAAATTTAAAACCATTAATTTAACAGAAATTAAACTATTTAGCATTTATAATTTGAGTCATATTTTTCATACTTTTGAAACTATGCTCCTTTAGACATGTACAGCTGGTGGATACACATACATCATAGGCATCATAATTGGTGGAACAAAAGTCACTGTTAAGAACTGCCCAAATATATTTCATCATGAGAATCAAAAGTGATCTCCCATGAGGTATTCAACACCCACTATCAAGAACTAAAAACTGAATTACATTAAAAATATATATATAAAAAAGTTCAACTTTTAAAGTTATTATTTCAAAAGAATAATCATAACAAATAAACGTAAAAATCAATGTTATAAACCCAATTGTGTTCCAAACAGGCTCTGATAGTACCTATTCTTTCAATCATGTAATAAAATTGCAGAAGAAAAAAAAAAGTGGATGCACAATTTCACAAAACCCCTTTTGCTTTTTCCTCATGCTATAACATGCATCGTTTCTTGATTTGATGCCAAAATGGGGAAGGTGTGAGGAGAGGAAGCTCAAGTTTTGATAAGATGCAATTGGTTTTTGCAATGTGCAATGCAACTGGGTGTGTGAGAAAGGTATGAAACTCCCTTTAAGGGAAAAACTTGAAGTTTGAAAAGAACAGTTCATTGTGCCTCGGAGTTTAGTTACTGTTATTTTGAAGTCTCAATCTGGTGAGTACAAATTAAAATGCTTAAAAAAATGGTCCACATAAAGTGCAGTGTAGTCTTAGCCTTGAAAAGAAAAAAGGATCCATTTGAGTCGTTATGGACCTGATCAACAAGCAGCACTTTTATGTACGCAATATAATAACTTCGAGGCAAAAGCTTAGCAGCCACAATATTTTGTGAGATTAACAACATAAAGTTGAAGGTGTACACACCCACTATTATGGTCAAAAAGTTTCATTTCCCTTTTACACCTTTTTTTGAACCCGCTTTATTCAGTAATAACAAATGCTGTGTAATTATTTAAATCATTGGTTTGAGGATCAAATCAGGAAAAAGCCTTTCGTATCTTCACATTTTGATGTCTTTAATAATACCCTATACTATATATATGAATACATATATGTAAGAAAACTCAATATTCTAGCTCTCTGATCCTTCTTTATGCATCATAGATATGCGCATGCATGATATTTACGCAGATAAAATGAAAGAATGGGCAAAAGGGGTGATAGGAAGGGAAGGTTTTGGTGTAGATGTCATAGAATTGAGTGTTAATACCCGAAAGATCACTGCATGCACACTGAAACATATTTTGGAGAGAGAGAAGAAGAGAATAAGGTCTGACTTAAGGGAACATGGGAAAACGCCAAAGGGAATGAAGCCAATGGTCACCGCCCACTAAAAATTTGGGTATGTCTGATGCATGAAGAAAGAGAGAAGAAAGAAACAAGTTTTCCTTTGAAGTTTGAAGAAGGCGTGCCCGACACCAACCCCTCCTTGTGGCTCGCCTTTTCAAGTTCTCCCCAACATGGATTCTCTTTGCAGTGCCAAACCCATCACTTCTCTCAAGAGATAGGACTAGATTCTACTTTCACACTTTTTGCTCCTATCGTCATCTTTAAAACCTACATTCCTCACCAAACCATTTCTTTTTGCCTTAACATCCTCGTATTCACAACTTACACTGCCATTAATTCATCACTCTTCATTAGGTTTACTTCATCTATTACGGTATAGTAGGTCTATCAGTTTAGTCAGATATGTTTATTACTTGTTTGAATGAGTTTTTTGGCCAGTTTTGGAGGTGATCAAGGATTATTTTTTGGATAAGGGTTAAGATATTTATTTATTTTTTCTTGTTAATAAAAAAAATACTGTCATTAACTCATCAGTGTTCATTAGGTTTATCTTCCGTTTATAAACTTCTTTTAACACAGATGTTTCTCCTTTAAAAGAAACCAGCTTCTTTTGCTGCTGCAAGTTTCAGATTGGTCATTCAGTTCTGTTTCTCTGTTGTCAAAACCATTTGTATGTTGAACTGTTAGAACAATGGTTCTTCCAAATAAATATCAGTACTTTCAGAAATTAGTTTCTAACTTTCAATTGGAAAATGTTTAATTTCACAAGCAAATAAACATTTCTAGACGAATTAAAATACTCTTTCGAGGAATAAAAGTGATTTTGGAGTTGTTCACGAATTAGAAGACTCACTTTATTTCATAATAGCTTGACATGGTAAAAAGATTACCATAGAAGTTATGGAACTACAACTAGCTAGCTACCACCACTTCATCATCCCCAAATGGATAATTAAGTGAACAAATATTACAAGTTGGGTGTGCAATAATAGTTTTATTTAACTATAAAAAAGAGATAAAAAGGAAGAAGAAAAAATCTGTGATTTAAACCAAGCAACTAGGGTTGTTGGTGAATGGGGAAATATTTGAAGAAGCATATAATATGAATAATGGTGTCTGCTTTCTGATTTGCATGAAAAATTTAAGAAAGCAGAGATGGTATTGAATTAATGATAGAAGCTTTTTCCCTTTTAAAAGACTCCACTTCCACTCTTAGTGCCATCATTGCAGCTGAGTTGGTGGGCATGCATGGGTTGCTTTAACACCCTTTCATATCGACTTTGTTTATTCTTTTTTGGTAGGAATGAAGGAATTCCTTTGCTTCATCACCTTCTATATTTCTCTTTCTTTATTCATTCATTCATTCATTCTCACTCAGCCCTTGTGCCACCACTTTCCCACACTTTGACTGTGAGAACAGTGGCAAATTTTAAGAATGGTTAATTAATGCACAATCAACAACAAGGGCACGTGCATTAATCTTAAGCCACATTAACTGTGGATAATCAAGGCTAAAAGGAAGAGTGAACAGCAATAATGGTTTTAGTGATTGCTCCAAATCTGCTGTGTCTGTCTTCAAACGTACGTTTTGCAGCGTTAATAATCGACACAACAGTAACCATGACAACTGTTATCGTTGTCGTCGTCTATTCGGATGGATGGGCACGGTGCGAATTTAGATTCTCTTTTTTCACAGTTCAAATAATAATAGAGGAAAGATATGTAGTCATGTTAAAAAAAATAAACATATGCTTTTATTTTGATTACAATAATTACTTAAAATTTCATTAATTATGGTAAGATTATAAAATTGTGTATATTTCATACGAAAGGATATTCCAAGTAGGCAAGGGTGTGTTTTCGTTATTTTTGGTATTTTATATACAGGAGAAAACAAACCTGCAATTTGGAATGAAACCAACTTCTAAGCTTATATAGTTAACTTTGTATCCATAAGAAACTAGGGGGAAGTTACTCTCTTTTGCATAGATGTTTAAGAAAGAAAAATAATAATAAAACTTTCTATACTTGTTAAAATGATTATAATCACAAACATGAAAAAAGTAATAAAATACTAGGCTTAGGTTCTAATGAAATATTCCTCCTGTTATGGCATAGGTTTAAGAGCATGTATAAAGTTGAATTTTGTAATACTCAATTATAAATAAACCCTGTTCCCATAGCAGTTGGGACTTTTTGGATATTGTGTCTGAGTGTAAACTGGTTAACTTAAAAAATATTAATGCAGTGAGACATGGAACTAAACTCCTTTAATGTACATCATTTACTCAGGTGTAGTTTTAAATGTACATCTGAAGCATGATTTAATCTGAATACCTAAAATTCCAAAACCTAATTAATTAGAAATGTTTGCAATAGCAGTTGGTGTAGTATACCTGAGAAGAAGTTACGAACTTTTCTGGGCTTCAGTTTGGTGTGGTGATAAAACTTCTGCTTTGGGCCTCAGCTTTTGACACCCATTAAGATGACACTTTTATGCATATGCTGCTTTGGGTCGTGACACACACTGAACATCGACCATCATATTCCCAAAATGTTTTTGTGAGTTTTCTTCACAAACCTCACATCATCCATCGTGTCAATTGTCAAACATCGATCATAGGGTTAATTTCTTGATGTGATATATGGACTATGCCTTCTCCCAGTAATGTCAAAAAGTTACCGTAGAAATTAAGGTAGATATATTTGAACTTTATGAATTATATTATTCGTAATATCATTTTCTAATATTATATTTTTTCTGTCAAATCAATACTTTTTTCAAAACAAATTGCATAGATCTTGAGTACATGAAAAGAAAATGACATAGTTAAATTGATATAATCAAGTATGTACATGTTATAACATTCTATCGTGAATTAAAGAAAAAAAAATTAAGATATTATTCATATGAAAATTGTTATCTCCTCATATTTGCTTTATTTATAATTATAATTTCATTTTATTATTTGTAATGATACTATTTTTCCCATATGTATAAAACAAGAACAAATATTTTACAATTATTAATAAAAGACAACACATTTTGTTATATGAAGAATTGCTTAACTGTTTATTATAACATAACATACTTTCAACTTAAAAAAATAAAATGATTAATTACTGAATTTTTTCTTTATATATTATTTATTTTATTAACTTTTATTCAATATTTAACTCCAAATTACACTGCGCTCTAGCAAAATATAAAAACTTTGCACATTGTTTAATAAGAATTTTATTGGTTGTACCACAAAATAAATTATTTCCATCATTTTTCTTTTCAAATACAAAGAATCAAGTCCAATTTATTATTTTATAAATCTCTCTAAAATATAATTTAATTTTTTTAAAACATAAAATTTTGTTAAGAAATTTAATGATCACTAAGCACTTACATTAATTAGTTAGAGACTATCTTAACTTACTCAGTGGTTTTAAGCTTTCACAATTTAATTATGTTAAAATTAATCAAATTTTAGGTTAACTATATTGAGATTTGACAAGTACGATTAATCGTATTGACCTCTCGACTAGCCTTGAGTTGAACTCATAAAACAAAAAAATAGTTTTTTTATTTTTCCTATATATTAATTGTGAAACCCTAAGAGTAAATCTTTGTTACTTAGAAAGTACGGTACCCAATTAGCATCAGATACCTTGTCCTTGTGAACTCAAAGTTGCTCGTTAGCTTCAGTTTCCCTACATTACATGCCCTCCTCTGAATGGGATAACTTTCTTTTCAGGACCTCGTTTTCCTTTCTCAGTTTCATGATTTTCTGTTTAAGCGTTTCTACATGCCAATTTGCGGTCATTTCTTGCTGCTGGTCCACCAGCTTTCCTTTACAAATCAGTACTGCAGGGTTCAGAAAAGCTTCCCATTTATTTTTAGGAATAATAAGACGAAACTATGCTCAAAATATAACAATAAATTGCTATTGAACAGAATACAGACATGGGAATAAAATCAGCCTTACATTCCTTTTCCAGATTTTGGATTTTTCTGTTTAATTCGTTTTTTTCTTCCTGTTCAACCGAAAGACATTCCTTCAAGTCCTGAACCTCAGAATTATCTGTCAGATGATTAATGATGAGCAAAACAAACAAATCTTCAGCCCACATGACCTAACATAAAGATATATCAGAAACTTGAGGCAAAGAAAATCCATGCATTTTACTGGTAAACAAAATGCCTTACATTTTGATTCCACTTCAACATGGAGTTGGTCCAATCTCATTGCTAGAACCTGCATATGACTTTTATGTGCAGCTAAATCTCCATGGAGTTGGCTTATAGTTGCTTCATATGTTGCTTTCTCATGTAGAGATTCCCTGAAAGAGGTCACCCAATGACCATCAACAGAACAAAACATTTAAGTTCAGTGATTGGCATATTTTTCCGAATAAATAAATTAGTGGTTGAAAGTATATAGTCCCTGAACACTGCAAATTATATCTAAGGCCACGTATGTGCATTTATTCAGTTAAATTAATCCCCATATCAATGATGTCGTGAATCTCTATGAATAATTTGAGTTCGACAATTAACCATGTTCGATTGTCTTACGACTTTGCAACTTCTCAATTTGAAGACAAAAATTTCACTCACTTATACGTCAGCAAATTAGAATCATTGGATGTGAAGATCAAACAATGCATATTTTATTTGGATAAATTCGATGTACGCCAAATATGACTTATTTGTGCTCGGATATGATAAGCCTATATGATACAATGATTCGATTTCTAATAATATATTAAAAATTAAAAATATAATAAGTATATAATTATAATTGTAAAAATCTAAATTAAAATCATATTTTCAGATATTGTCCAAATGAGAATTATAAATTATTATTGTTATGCATTACTTTTTATTATTTACACATAAGAATAACACTATCAATTTCTGTACTTTTTAAAATAATTCATAAAGAACAATTTTACCCTTTAGTTTATGAAGCAACAATAATTATATATTTCTATATCAAATACTTACGTGGTTTAGGGTTAATAACTTTTTTTTTTGCATATAAATGATTTAAAGGTTGAATATTTTATCATATATATTTGACGAGGGAAATAAATAAAAGTATTAGTGTTTATATGTTTTGATAGTCCATTGAGTGTGTTGGTGAAGTATCTTAAAATATTAATATCTATTAAACATGTATAAATAAAACGAATTAAAAATGAAACTTCATATACTCTATTTAATGATTGTAATTTATTTATTGCATGAGTATATCAAATCCCGCTTCAACATGGAAATATAGATACCATATATGTAATTTTTCATCCTTCACGGACTAATATATCTTTGAAAAAATAATTGACTAACCATTAAAATTTTACTGAATCTGCAAAATATACTCACTTAACTTGAGCTTCCAAACACGCAATTTGTTGTTCGTATTCTCGCTTAAGCAATTCCGTATCCTTCCTATGTCCCTGCTCCAAACACAAAATCCGAACCATAACATATCACACAACCGCGTTGCTAATATTCTCTTTCACAATCAAATCACAGAGCAGAAGATAAAAACAAAAACTCGGAAGCAACTCACGTCTTCTTTAAGCGAAACTTCATTTTTCGCTCTCTCCAATTCTTCTTTCAAATTCAGGCATTTTGTACGGTAATCAAGCTGTAGCGTCACAACATGCTCAATTTTAAATAAAAAATTTCAGAAAATGTTTCCAAATTTAAATTGCAATCACAAGTTAGGTCACAAAAAATTCTGTAATCGAAGTACCTGATCCGCTAGATTCTTCAAGGACTCCGAGTACAGTTTTGCCAACCTGTCATTTTCTGCAACACTACAAAACAAATTTAGCAGCTAAATTACAACACGTGAAAATTTTTAATGTGTATTATTATAGTTACGAACCTCTTTTGAGGGCGTTGGAAGCGACTTGGAGTGATTCACGCATCTTGAACTCTGCGTTGTAGTTGGATTGCAGCAACTGCATCTCCGAAATGCCGCTCTTAGCATCCTGAACGGGATGAACGCAAAATTGAAAAACGAACAAAAAATCAAATGTGTTAGGATTATCATTGATGCTAACTGAAAATCAATAATAATCAGATTTTACTAAAACCTCGTAGATCTGATCGAACGCAGAGAGAAGTGACTCCATTTCTTCGTCACTGGTTGCCGCCATTTTTGTTCTTGTTTGTTGTTCCCTTAACAAATTCAAATTATCTATTTTCCAACTACGAACGAGTGATATAGGTTTCGGCCAGATTTGAGAAACGGGCTTTGGCCCAGTTCTCATTCTCATCTTATGGGCAATTTCTTCCTGCACGTCCAAGTTTTCTTCCTGCACCTCCATAGAAGATGTGAAATGATAATTGTGCCTCTTTTTCATCTTTTTCATTGACACCCTTGTATTTTTAAAATCCATAAAATATTCTTCCGAATTCGAGAATTTAAAATAAATTGTATTCTGAATAGAATTCAGAAGATTTATGGATTATATAATTTAAAATTGAAAAAAAAAACCCTGCACCTCTTGTCAAAGGGTAGTTTTGGAATAAAAAGATGTATAGAGGTGCAGAAAGAAACTATGGAAGTGGAGAAGAAATTGCCCATCTTAGTTTGTTTAATAAAACTCTTAATGAATTATTGATCACATTACGTGAATAATATTCTATGAGTAAGTTTTATTAATTTTACTCTGTTCTCTATCTCTATATATCAAATTTCATATAAGTTATTATTAGGTACATTAAGTCTACAAAATTTTATGTAATTTTAAAACTAGTTTTTTTTGGTGAGTCAAAATGTCGGTTATAAAATTTCATCAAATTGCTTCATTTTAACATGATATAGTTTTAAAGTATAAACAAAATTTGGTTATAATATTTCAGATCAAGAAATTTTTAATTTATCTAAAATTTAGTAAAGATCGCGACAAAAAAAAATCTTATAAAAAAATGAACATCTTTTACTGAGTTATTGATGAGGTGGAATCTCACATTTTTATAAATAGAGCTATAGATAGTTATTAGACATGAGATTTTCACTTATGAGGGATGAGCAAAATTTGAATGAAGGTTAAATAATATTTCCACATTTCAATAACTGAAAAGGAGAAAAACGAACAAAACAATTATAAGTATGAAAATGTGAGCTGAAGCAAGTCTTCCTACTACGGAGGTGTTCTTATTTTTTTTCTTAATTATTTGGTCATATTAAGTATTACGATGTTGTAACCATATTGAAAATATAATACAATAAATAAATATAAATAAATATATATATATATATATATAAATATAAAGGGGATTCCTCTGCTTTTAATTTTTTTCTTCTTATGTTATCCTTATATTAATATTTAATTTTATTATTGTATTATGATCATTGTGTCATTTCTTATTCCCCTCTTAACTACTCTTAATTTTGGAGGAAAATTGAAAGAGAGGTGGATCAGCGGTTATGAATGGAAAGATATAATTTATTTTGAAAATTAATTGCATAATGAAAGAGAGTGTCTGTTTTATGAGAGAGAAATAAATTTAATAAAATATTTGAAATAAATGGAGCAACTGTTTTGAATTGAGATAATTTATTTTGAAAATTAATTGCATAAGAGGGAGTGTATGTTTTATGAAAGAGAAATAAATATTAGAAAATGTGAGTAGTGGTTATAAAGAAGTAGTTTTCACCAGTTATATTCACTTCCTTACAAGCACTACTCACATCTCCTAATATTTATTTCTTTCTCATAAAAGAGACACCCTCTCATTATGCAATTAATTTTCAAAATAAATTATCTCTTTCGATTCAAAACGGTTGCTCCATTTATTTCAAATATTTTATTAAATTTATTTCTCTCTAGAAGAATAAGAAATGACACAATGACCATAATACAATAATAAAATTAAATATTAATATAAGGATAAAATAGGAAAAAAAATTAAAAGCAGTTAAGAGAAGAATCCCTTTGTAAATAGGTATAGATACAAAGTTATTGAAAATTAATCATAATATTAAATGCATGGGAAATATTAAATTAACTTTCATTAAAATATTTCTTCCTAAAGACAGTTGTAACCATCTACCCTTAGTTTTATTTTTTCGATTTAGATGAAATTAGAAAGGAGAGAAATAAATGTGATAAGGTAATCATGACATGGTTATTGTCAATGAAAAATATGATGAGCATGGTGACAACCTTAAAAGTGAGAAATATCACTCATTATTTGCAGTGTTTAGAGCTTAAACAATTTTGGGAATTTTGTAAAGGAGAAGAAACAAATTGACTTTTAAGAAAAACTTTATTTTGAATTCCAAACAACAAATTAGTGCAGGTAGAATTTGTGATAAGATTGCAAATTCTTTAGTGCTTCCCAATATAAACCCTTGTTTAAAGTTAAGTCATAGATGCAAGTCTAATGTGAACTAAGATAAGACTATTGGTTTTTCTGATATTCCATGAACCGTTTTAATCAAATGAATAAAAACAGTTATTGAGAAGTTACTGTATGTGGTCCATTTTTGAACTGATATTCAACCCACTAATCATGCAAATTCGCTACTCCCGCGTATATCTCCGTGATTGAATTCCATATTGGTCAGAATTCTATGTTTTAGGTTAGTAAACCAACTCTTTCAGAAACAAAACACCATCATATTGAGCCCGTGAAAGTCTAGAAAAGTGGAAACACAAGGTATGCAAGCAAATCAATTTGCAATGCTTACAGTTTGATCTGAATATTGTTATTGTTTTAACAAAGACAACTTCCATTGGCATGCAATGAATCAAAATGACTAGTTAGGATGTTCAGAATAACCACTTTGAGTATCTTGGTATTTCTTAAAAAATTGAGTTCAAGGAGTAGTGATATAGCCTTTTCCATTCTGTCAAGCTAAAACGTAGCTTAAATACATATCACTAACGGAAGGGAAGATAATAATCAAATTTGGGAAAATTTTGTTCAAACTAAGAATATTTTCATTATGATGGAACCAAGTCTTCTGACAGAAAACTTCCCATATATATGAAGATCAGCCTGGACTTTATTTAAAGAAAATCAAGTGTACACCAGTTTAATTGAATACTATACTACTTAACAGCAAATCGTGTGTCTTGCACTATATTAAACAAAGTGCAAGAGGGGCACGGAATGGTAGTGATGAACAAAAAGTGAATAAAAATGCTGCTTTACTACTAATACCGTGAACAACACAATGGCATATTATGCATCTGCGTGGAACAAAGAAGTAATGGTAGCATGGTCATCTAACCTGCCAAAGGATTTGTTCATCAATCTTGCTCAGCTTCTCATCATCAAGGCGTTTCCAAGTCAAGATTCTCTGCACGTCCATCCAGGAATTTTTTCCCTTCTGAAGTTCAGCCTGTATAATCCTTGCTCTTCTGGGCCACCCTGCTTTCCCATAGCCATGGTATCCAAAGCCACCACCATAACAAAACCATATGCCATCCAAGTTTCCACAAAAGTCATTGGTGTGGTCATGGCCTATGAACACAGCCTTCACATTTCCCATGGAGACAAAGGTCTGCAAGACCCCCGAGTTCACTCTTGAACACGCCACAGCCTCTTGATATTGGCCTACAATCTCTTTATAGAACAGTTGCGGAATTTCTGGGATAGGGATGTGGAAAAATGCAAGTGCGAGGGGTTTAATTGTGGAAATAGCATCAGTAGAATGAAGAGAATCCTGATTTTGTCCCTGTTAGTGTGTGACCAGCAAGATGTTAATGGGGTCTACATCTGGGAAACCTCCATCAAGGGAATGGAAAGGCCGTGTCCTATGAATAACAGAAGTGCGTAATTGCATTATTGCATGAAAAATAAACAATATTCTGCCAAGAGAACTAAAGTTTTTCATTCCTAAAAGAGTGAAACCATGGAAACAAATGTTGTCACTCTAGTAAGATTTCGTGCATTTATTTATGACCCTTGTGTGTTCAAGGCAGAAATTGATTCCTTATCTGACATGCCTACGCTATTCTGTAACTTTCCAAAGGACGACAGACATTTTTTTCCACCTGGTGATTTATGCAAAACTAATAGTGCATCAATACACTTGCACACAATTCACTTTGCTCTATTCCCCTTGAGCCACTTTTCTACTATACAATTAAATAAATATTATTGAACAAAGCTCATGTATCTTGTATCCACAAATTCTTTCATACTTCCGATTGAGAATATTGTTGAAAAACTGAAAACGTATGAAACTACTACCAAGGAAACAAAAGGAAAAAATTATGAAAATTGTATTTTTATGCAGAAATATAAGTCAACGAAAACAATCATGAGCATGCAGCATGTCAGAATTGAAGAATAGAGAGGTAATATTGAGTCTCTTCAAAATCATAACCAAAATTAGTATGATTAGCAACCGGCAACAATATTCAGATTTTGTTGTTACCTGGAATTCTTGAGAAACACGGCGAAGCCAGTGAAGTTGAGACTCCTTGATCCATCCATAAGTTCGAATTCCCTGATAAACAGCCCTGTCTCCACTGTCAAGAAAGAAAAGATTCAAAACAGTGCTGTTTGCCAACATGGACCCTGGGGCACCATACACTCTTAGGTCATAATTCCCAAATCCATCAATTTTAGTCATCAAGCCACCTTTAGTAGGATCATCATCTGATGGGTTGATTTGTGAAACTGAATAATCCATAAGGGAAATTAAGGACATTAACTCTTCACGATTCATCGTCGATTCTTGGTCATGGTTTCCCAACACTGCTGCCCAAGGAAGTCCTGATTCCATAGCCGGACCAAAGGCTCTAAACAGAGATTCTGCAGCATCATGTGCACTTGATCCGAAAATGTTATCTCCTAATTGCAAGAACTGAATCCATGTTAATTAGGCAGTAGAACATGCAAAGAAACACACTCATGTCATGGGAAACAGTTCAGAATTGAAAGAACAAAAAAATCCTGTTGAGTACCATATGGCAACTCACAACAAAAGTTTTAGTGACATCCTCTATTTTTATTTGATGTCATATTCAAATTTGTTTCATAGTTCGAAAACTTATCACACGGATTTGATATATATATATATATATACATTGTGTGTATAATTTTTTTTCTGAAAATATTAGTGGAAAACTAAATAAAACAATTTGAATATGAAACATAATTTAAAGTATAATCCTTAAAATTACTTAAATTAAAAAATGTCTGATATATAATTTCTATATAGCAACACTCAGCAAATTACCGTTACAAACAAAGCACCAAAATTGATCAGATTAGGAACGTGCAATTTCATCACAATACCATTTTTCCCTATTTTGGCAAGCGCACAAAATCCAATTTCACCCATGGATATAAAAAGAAAGAAAATAATAAAAGTACCAGTAAAGGCAATAAAATCTGGATTCTCTGCCTGAATGATCCGCTTCAGAAACCGAGTGGTGTTAAGATCTGAACAAAACTCGAACTCAGAAGGCAGCACGTCCCTGCAACGGGTTAGGCTTCCACTGCCATAGTGCATATCAGCCACCTGCGACGAGAACATGATGAAGAGTTAAACGCAGTGGTTTTACACAATTTTCTAAGCACAAATAGAAAGCGATAGAGAAACCTGGAGGATCTTGAAGGTACCGTCAGAAGAGAAGCGGAGGGGCAGGTTGGGGTGCTTCTTGATGCGCACCGTTTCGTTGCCAAGGAAGAAGTGTGATAGTAAGTTTTGCGTGAGGTGAAGAATTGCGAGGAGAAACGTGAGGTAGAGAACAGAGTGCCTCCAGTTTTCTGAATCCATTACCTTTTCCTTCTTCCTCACCCTCACAGATCAGAGTTCATTGGTCGTTAAGAACTGCAACAACTGTATCTTCCTTCGCATGTCAACTCCATCCTGGGCCTCACTTCTTGGGCTTTCCATGGGTGGGTTTATCGCCCAAACAATGCTGCATGGGCTTCTTCTTCCTGCACCCCTACATTTTTCTTCCTGCACCCCAAAATTTTCTAAATCCCGAAACTGGCCTTAATCTTTTACTTGAAAAATGACACCGTGGTTACCGGAAGTAGGGATCTGGGAGTGTGCTAGGGATTCATCAATCTGGAACAGAATATTTTTTCTGGATGAGAGGTGTTTTGGAAGCAATTTTTGCATAAATTATTGATTTCCAGATTGCTAAATCCGGAAGCCTAATTCTGTTATAGATTCGTGGATCCGAAATGTTTTTTTTTGAATTACGGATTTCAAAATCTGGAATGCATACTTCTGTTACGAATTGGTAGATCTGGAATGCTTTTTCTGAATGTGAAATGCATATTTTAAATTACGGATTGATGGATCCGAAATTTTACCAGTGCCAATCCGAAATTTTTTCGGATTCCATAATCCATAATGCAAAAAAAATAAATGCAGTTCAAGTGCATATAAGGGTTTTTAAAAAATAATAGGGACAATTTGGTCTTTGCATAACATTGTGGGGGTGCAGGAAGAAAAATGTAGGGATGCAGGAAGAAACTGTGCTGCATGACCAAAATGTTTTCCGCTTTCGGCAGTTTCTTCCTGCACCCCTACATTTTCTTCCTGCACCTCCACAATTTTGTAAATTCCGAAACTGACTGAATTCAGGATGTGGAAGTGTGGTACATATTCATCAATCCGAAAGTGAATCATGTTGCATTCCGGATGAGGGGGTGTTTTGGAAGCAAACTTTGCATAAATTGTTGATTTTTGGATTGTTGAATTCGGAAGCCTAATTTCTAATACGGATTGGTGAATCCAGAATGATTTTTTTCAATTATGGATTTCTGAATCCAGAATGCATATTTTTGAATTACGGATTGGTGGATCCAGAATGATTTTTTCAATTATGGATGTTTTGTATTTTTTTATTTTGGATTAACATTCATTCATGTACTAACGGAAGCACTAATCCAGAAGATTACCGGACATGCCAATCCGAAATTTTACCAAAACGTCAATTCAAAAATTTAATGAATTTCATAATCCAGAATAAAAAAATGTAAAGTTTTATATAACGACAGTTTTATCTTTGGACAACCTTGTGGGGTGCAAAAAAAAATGTAGGGGTGCAGGAAGAAACTGCCTCCACTTTCGGCTCCTGCACCCATATCAAATTGGAACCTTCACTCATCACTATTACGTAATGACGAAAATGTCCTCATCAGTTTTAATTTTGGAAACCTAAATAGATATTCTATAATGGTTATTTCGGAATGTTCTTTTCATCTTCCACTCTGAAATAAAATCCTCAAGATCAATTTTGGGATTTTAAAGAATGATGGGTGCAGGTTTCAATTGATGGGGTGCAGAAACCAAAAGCCCATGTCTCCTCATATATCGGCCATTTCTTCATTGAAAATTTTTAAAAAATAGTGTGATGGGCCAACTGGACTGGGTAATGTGATTTTGTGAAAAAGATGAAGTGAGAAGATATAATAACACGCCTTTATTACTATTCGACATCTTAAATTATAAATATATTATAAATACATTATAATCAAACTCTAAAACAATTTTCAATAAACAAGCGTATATATGTTTATTAGTTTTTTTATTACATTTAAATATATAATATTATATTTCAATATAATAAGTGGTTTAATTATTATTTATAATTTCAATTTGTAATCTGAACCAATTTTTTCGTTGAAAAAAAGTAGATAAAAAATAAAATTTAATCGATACTTTATATTGGTTTTTATTCTTTTTTAAATTGAATAGATTTGAGCACTTCTATTTCCAATGGCATAATTCACAAACTTTTTAATACATTCTTGATATCATTTTCTGAAAAAATATAAAGATTTAAAAAAAATCATCATTCTACTATAATAATAAGAGGTTTGGGAAATGTTTATAAAATAAATCATATTTAAGATAAAGTATAACTTTTTTTTACTCTTTTCATTTTAATATGTTGTAATTCTAAAAATGTTGTGATGAAATGAGTAATCTCATAATGGACTAGAAAAATATTTTTTTTTTGTAAAATTGAATATATATAAAATCTAAAAAATAATTATATATTTTTGTGTCTTAGAGGGTGGATAATCAGAAAGAAAAAGAAGACATAAGTAAAATTAGGAGAGAAGTTGTTTAAATTACTTTTAGAATTGTTTAAATTCTAATATGTTACTTCAATAAAAGGTAAAAGAATAATGAGAGAGCTGTTAAAGTTTTTTTTTTATTATTTTGAATAAATTTGTGGGTGTTTTATCAACCTTTTTATTTATTTTGAATTATATATTCACAGTATAGCGTATGTTCCATCGCAAGTCAATTTGTTGATTAGAAATTTTCATAATTTATTAAAAAATGTAATAAGTTTGAAAACTTGTAACTTGTAAGGAACTAGTTTGAATGTTGTCATTGGTTCAAAATTTATAAGTTTTGAAAGTTTGAAAACTTATGAAGTAAGATTTGTACTCACTTATATATTATAAAATGTCTTTATCTTTAGTCAATGTATGATCTACGTTATTATCGTGTAAGATTCCGTTCAATTAGTTAAGTTCATGTTACTGAAATATGTTTCACCAAAGTTTATAGGTGTTCAAAAGTGACCTAAAATTTTATAATTTGATCTATTTATTAAAAAGAATATAAAAAAATTGATATGTTCCAAATGAGACCACATGTCAACTTTGATAACTGTTATTCTCAAATTACCTTTTGCTATTTTTAGATAATGTCGCACATTTTGTTAAGTAACTAATAATGTAGCTTTAATCTAATCTATCATTCACTTTCTTCAAACCTTGTGGTTTTTCAAACTTAACTTAACTTCATATGTTTTTTCATATTCTAATCTCAGGCCAAACATTTCAAACATTACATCAAATCATACAACTTGAGCATAATTTCTTCCATATGATGTTTTAAATTATCTCCAATTCTTTATTTTTAATTTATTCAACCATTATTTAGACACGTTTATTACAATTTATATTATAATATATATATATATAATAAAAGATAATGCAATTATTAGACTTTTATATCCGAAAATGATTATTAGTTAACTCCGTTTTCAGACCATTAGTTCTTAAGATCCAAACTTATGAGTTCTATTGGATGAATTAAGTACACTAAGAGATTTTTAAGAGGTGAAAGTTACACTCTAATCTAAAAAGTGTCCTTAATTTGATATAATATAAGTTAAATCAAACTAATATAAAAATAAAATAAATTTAATTAATAATAATTTAAAATAATTAAATTATTTTTTGCTGAAAAAATGTCTGATGCAGAAGAAAATTACGTAAAATAAAGAGCAATCTTTCTTTGCATTGTCTTTATCATAAAGAGAAAAGCTTAATTAAGTATTTGGTATGAGTGTGTAAAACATGAGTTATTGATAAACAGCCATTTTCTCAGCCATTTTCTCTCCACTTTACGAAGGACCATTGACATTTCTTTACCATAAACAATGGCGAGTCTAATTTTTTTTTTTTAATGAAAAGCAAACTAATAATATAGTTTGATAAAAATGAAAAGCAAAAAAGAATTTCATTTTACATTTTATTTTACTTAGATATTTTGCATATTTTCCTTAATAATAAATTGCACAAACTAACATATGATAAAAATTATTACATATAAAATTGAAATAAATAAAAAATGAAGTTAAATAATGATTGAGAAAGAAAAATAATTGAAGGGTGCATGTTCTTGACCTAAGGTCAATCTTAATTGTGTACAACTCGAAAGTAGTTTGATTATGATTGACCATTCACACTGAAACTAGATATTGTGTACTCTCCTCACTAGACTTGAGCATTTCGTTGCAAAATTCACTAATAATATTATGTGCCAATTTGAATTTAGAGGAACAAAACAACTAAAACTTGGAAATTTCTTGGAAACAAGGGTGTGCAAATGTGATTCCTTACTTTGAAATAAATTATAACCATTTGTTTATCATTCTATACTAAAAGAAAATAATTAAATAAAAACTATTTTTATTTATAAAAATAATTAGTTATTATATTGATTAAATTAAAGATTGTTTTATAAACTAAATAATTATTAGTTTTAAGTAATTTTTATTATTAATAATATTTTATAAAATAATTTTTATTATTAATAATATTTTATAAAATAATTTTTAAATTGATATCTAATAAATAGTTACCAAGGTTTTAGGTAACTACAAGAAAATCATGAAATAGAAACCAATTTTTAGAAACCAAAATAATTAGTTGCAATAGTAACTAAATTAGAGACCATTTTAGAAAGAAATTGGTAGTTAAAACAAGGTTTTTAAATTAGTTTCTATTATTATTAAATAGTTTCTAAATTGGTATTTAATTAGCAACCAAGGTTTTAGAGACCAAATTTAGAAACTAAATAATTGGTAGTTAAAACATTGATATCTAATTAGATACCAATTTAGAAACTATTTAACAAACTAATTTAGAAACCAATTTTTTATTTAATTTCTAAAATGGTCTTTAATTTAGTTACTATTACAACTAATTATTTTGGTCTCTAAAAATTGATTTCTATTTCATGATTTTCTTGTATTGAGTATTAACTATTTTATATTTTAAATTAGTATGTATTACTCTTTTATGAAATAATTTAAAATCTAAATATTAGTAGTTAAATTTTTAATAACTAATTTATATACCAATATAAAATCATTTTATATATTTTTATTAATAATATAAAAAAATTCATATGCCAACAACTTTTTAATTTCTTAAATAATATTTATTCTAATAAATGTATTGACTAATTATTTTTTTCTAAATTTAATTTTCATTTAATGATTTTTTTTATTCTGTAGTCTTATTTTTATACAAGTTGACCTAGGACATGTTTTTGTTGGTTCAATTTTTTTTTAAAAAATATATTTAAATTATACATATTCCATCTTTATTTGAATATAAAAAAAAAATACCAAATTAACTTTTATAATATAGTTTGAATTGTTTTTTTATTCTGGTTTATAATTTATCATCATATTTTGTCTTTTCTTTTTTGAAATGATAATCTAGTATTATATCATATATAATGAATAATGAATAGTTTCATTTCTACTTTTTTATAATTAAATATTTTTTTAATAATTTGTATATAATATAAAACAAGTTATTTATAGGTATTAGTAACTTTCTTCTATTTTTATCATCGAAGAAACTAGAAAAACTGGTATAGGCAAAACATAGTTTTGTCACATTTAGTCAAATAATATTCATATTTATTTTGAGATGTAACATTTAGTCAAATAATAATGATATTTGTTTTGAGATGTAACAGTGTAGGAGGATGTCATGGAGATTTTTTAGGAAAATTAGTATCTCCTTAGCTGTAGTAATGTGTTGGATTGGAGATGTGATTTTGTTTTAATTTGTATTTATAAATTGTTTAGTTTTAATTATATATCGATTTTTAATAAATTTTTAATTATTTTCTTTTGGATTGGTTCAATTCTGAACTGTCTTAATATATATTTCTTTTATAACCAATTTATTTATACATTAAGATTCATCCTCTGCTTTATTTAGTTTATATTATAATAATACTTTTATTAAAATAATTTACTTCCACTGAGAATTCTAGTTCCAATTAATGGTTCTTTCTTCACCATTATATGTTTTCTAACCATAATACCGAATTATTTATAATAAAAAATAATGACTAATAAAGAAATTGAACTCCCACATATTTTTCTTTTACTATTGTTCCTGTTAGGGAGATGAATCTAGAGAAGTGTTGAAAAATTGTTTTATTCCTTCTTATTGGGTCGTTGGTCTATACTTCAGTTTCCTCTTCTCAAGTGTTTGCTACTCCTTCGGTCTGAGCTACTTGATCACTCGGTTTTTTAGAGAATACTAAATGGGAGTACATGTAGAAGACACTCCGACGCTCAAGTCACCAAAGACGATTTAGAATTCAGGTGTGAGAGTACAGTAATAAATGAAGTACCTACTTCTTGGAATGTGCGCTATTTATATTATTTTAATGGGTCTACCTTGTTGGGCTGGATTAGTGGTGTATTACCTAGTTTTTAATGATGACTTAGCTTCATTGACCTTGATTGAGCGTAATTGGATCGAAAGTATCGGTCGACCCACTTGGGCATGGATCATTCGATCGGCCCACCTGGGCGTGGATCATTCGGTTGTCCCGGCTGCAGGAGCTGAGCCATGGTATTGACCGTTCGACCCATACGAATACACCACTGACCTTGATTGAGCGTAATTGAACCAAAAGTATCGAACCACCTGGACGTGGATCGTTCGATCGTCTAGGTTGCGGGAGTCGAGCCATGTGTTGACTGTTCGGACCATACCAATACAAATATGAATTATTCTGTATATCCAAAATGATATCATCAATTTTATTCTAATTATTCTATATTTCTAATTTCTAATTTCTTTATAGTATTACACTAAAAGAAAAAAAAAGATAATCCCACTTAAATGACTAGATAAACAGAAAGACAGTAATTTAAAAAAATTATTAAATAAAATTTAATTTTGATAAAAAAAAGTAATTACTGTATTGATTAATAAATTAAAGAATAAAAAAATTATTGATATTTAAAATATTTTTCAATTTTTAAATTATTTTATAAATCGATAATTAGTTAATTCTATCAATTAGTTTATTAGATAATAGTTTAAAGATTAGTTTATAAATTTAAAAATTATTTTATATATCAATAATTTTTAATTTTTAAATAATATCTAATTTAATTAATATAATAATTAATTATTTTTAATCTTTAATATTAATTTTTATGTAATGATTTTTAACCGTGAATAGTTAACATCAAAACTATTTATATATTTTTTCTCAATAAGTTTTCTATTTTATATAATGAAAATTTCAAAACCTTGTTGGTTTAAATTTCTAGTCATTATTTTAATTTGTTGTAAACCATTCCAGTCTTTTATATGGATAAAAAAACATTACAATCTTTATAAAAGAATAAATTAATATAGATTATTGAAAAGATATTTCAATCCTTTTATAAAAAATATTATGTATCTAAATAACTCCAGAAGCATAGTCAATATAACCTACCTAGAACCCATATCATGTACTGAATCACTGAACAAGAAGAAGAAGAACAGAAAAAACAAAAAACACTTACAACACGCAGGCATTGATTCCAGTGGTTTCTTATCCACCATCGTCAGCCTCACACGTTCAGTGTTGTTTCTGTCTGACACGAAGATGACAACCACCGACAAAAACCTCTTACAAATCGTAACATAAGACCAAATGGTTTCATGTTTCAAACTTTACGAGGACTACTTGAACAGAGTGGTTGCTATAGATTCAGTTTTTGATTAGAAACGTCTTCAAAGTAAACGTGTTAGACATATATGTTTAGCTTGATTCTGTGTCTAGACAGAAAGAAGAAAAGAAGCAGAAAGAGTTGAAAAAAAAGAATGAAGATGATAATGTTTTAGGGCAACGAGTTGAAAGAGTGGAATTTGGTGGCAATGATGAAGCAGTGCAGAACACAACACACACTCTTCCTCGGTATAAACAGTTCCAGCCGAAGTTGAACCACCCAACTAGGGTTACGTACACGTCCTTGCCTTCACATGACACCTATCACAACATCATTTTTCGTCTCATTACAGTTATATATATAAATTATTTAGCTTTTTCCAAATTCAATTCTCACATTTTTATCATATTTTTTGTATTTATTTCCATTTTCAAATAACTGCACATGCTTCATTCTATATTGTGGTTGTGGATTATTATGACTCATGCTTCAAGTTATTTTGAATACATCTTCATTATTATCTTTTCCACATTTGAAAACATGGATTGCAGATTTCAAACATCAAACTAAATACGCTATAATAAAATTAGAAAATAATTCGTGAAACCACTCTAAAAGAATTTTTAAATAAAAAATAAATTTAAAAATAATTATAATTAATTAATATAGTAATTAAATTATATATTATTTTATAGACTAAAAAATTATTGATATTTAAAATATTTTATATTATTAATAACAAATTATAAAATGTTTTTTTAAACTCATACATATTTAAGTAGTTACCAAGATCAATTATTTTTTATTTTAAAATTTATTTTAGGTAGTCAAAAACCTTGGTAGTTATATACTAATTCAATTTTTTTTATTAATAATATCAATTATTTTATATATTAATAATTTTTTAATTTAAAAAAAATATAATTTAGTTAATATAATAATTAATTATTTTTATTTAATAATTTTTTTTAATAATAAGCGTGATTTAACATGTTGTCCATTCAGAGAAATGTACTAAAATTAATGGTTGATTTTAAAATTTCTTATATAAAAAGTTTATGGAAGAAAGTTGACTTTGATTATGGTTTAGAGTCCCAAATTTTAGAGGATTCCAAATATTAAGTTATATATATATATATATAAATTTATTAAATAAAAATTAATTTTAGTGATATAAAAATAATTATTTATTATATTGAATAAATTAGATAATATTTTATAAATTTAAATTTGATTGGTATTTAAAGTAGTTGTTATTCTTAATAAAAAAATTAAATTAATTTTTAAATTAGTACTGAAAAAGAAATTGTTTCTATTATATATATATATATATTTATAAGAGACTAACTAAGTTGAGGAAGAAATGGTTAGAATGCGAATGTGGTATAAAGTTTCATGTTGGATTAGAATAAACAAATTAAGGGACATATAAAAAACCACTAGTTAAACCTAATATTTTAATAGTATAAAAGAATAGTTTTAACAAATATTATAGATTATTTAATGGAGGTTAATATAATTTAGGAATTAATTTAATTAACGGGGTTCGTTAAATTTCAAAGATTATCGTTAAATTTTAAAGGTTTATTTTAAAATCTCAGTAAAATAACAAGATTTTTTAACTTTCATTAAATTTCAAAGGTTTAATTTAAAACATCGGCAAAATAACACAGGTTTTTAAACTTCGTTAAATTCTAAAGGTTTATTCTAAAACTTCAGCAAAATAACGAAGGTATTTTTAACTTTTAGTAAGTTCCAAAGATTTATTCTACCACCCCAACAAATTAACGAAAGTCTTTTTAACCTTTGTTAAATTTCTAAGGTTTATTCAAAAATCTCAACAAAATAACGGAGGTTTTTTTAACCTTCGTTAAATTCTAAAGTTTTATTGTAGAACCTCAATAAAATACTCCAGATTTTTCACACTTCAATAAATAAATATAAATAAATATATTTATAAATAAATAATTAAAAATTATATAGTTTTAATATATTTTATAACTAAATTCTCTAAAATTTTGAAAATGTAACTTTACATTACAAATAAATTTTCTAAAGTTTCAAAAATTTATTTTAAAAACATAGCAAAATAACTTTGGATAACAAGTATTTCAACAACTAATCTTGGATAATAAGTATTTTAATAATATTTGCATATTTCTTTTGATTGATGGTAGTTGGTTTATATAATTCCTAGTTTTTTTTGTTAGAGTTCATACTTCAAAATATCTGACTTATTTTGTTTTACCTTTTGATTTACATATATTTTATGTGCAGATTTAGTTTTATTTATAATTGTTAATATTTAATTCTCGTGATTTTGAAATATTTAAATTAAGGTACATTTATTTAAAAATGCATATAATAATCAATTCACTATGAAGGTGAAAAGTAATAAAGTTAATTTTTCCTCACAATATCACAATATGTTCTTGCAATCTTTAGCCAAAAACATACATGACTTTGAAGTCCGCATCTGACACATAATGCAATTATTTAAAATATATAAAACAGTGATAAAGACCAGTTGTTACCAAGCTAGGTAACAGTGACTTGTGGTCCAAGTTGGGACAGTAAGGTGATGGAAGACGCAATATTGGGGTAAGAAGAAGATATTGCTTTATTTAGTTTCTTATCCTTAGATATAATAGACATAAGTGTGTATGAATTGTGATTCCTTACTAGGACCGTCGTCGATAGCTATTGAGTCTATGTCAGAGAGCAGTGCATCTATGGTGGAAGAGAGAAGTCAGTAAGATCGTTAAAGATTGTGAAAAATAGGAAGATAATTTAGCAGGAAAACTACAACTTTAAGTAAATGACATAATAGATATTTTAATCCAGGATAATATAAAAATAAATTATCGTTAAAATTTTGTTGTAATGTAAAGTTTGTTATATAAAATTTATTATTTTTAGTTGACCCATGAACTTAATTTCTTAATGCGTCATCAACATGCATCTTTCAGAATTAAATTCGAACTATTTTGAAAACTACTCAAGTTTTATTTTTTCAAAACTTAGAATAAACTTTAAAATACATAATATAATAACAATTAAATTATCACAATAGTAAGGTTATTCTTCAATTTAGAATCATGATTATAAATCTTGTTGGCGAATTATAACACTACTAGAAAATCATTAAATAAAAATTAATTTTTGAGACTAAAAATAATGAGTTGCAATACTGATTAAATTAGATACTATTTTAGAAATTAAACAAATTATTGATTTCTAAATTAGTTTCTATTATTAATAAATAGTTTTTAAATTGATATCTAATTAGCAACCAAGGTTTTAACTACCAATTATTTAGATTCTAAATTTGGTAGCAAAAACCTTGGTAGGTACTTAATTAGATAACAATTTAAAATCTATTTATCAATAGTAAAAACTTGGAAACCAATAATTTTTGTAGTCTCTAGAATAGTATCTAATTTAGTCAATTTAATGAATATAATAATTAATTATTTTTTATTTAATGATTTTTAAAAGATATTATAATTTTTTTTTTCATTCTAATTAATACACGGTTAACCAAGTAAGAAAAATAAAACAGCCACACCATTCATTCACTCACTCTCAATTTGATGTCTATTGCCTTTTATAGGCTTTACAAATGAATAAAATACTCAAAGCTTCCATTGTTGCCATCATCACTAAGCCTACCTAATGCAAAATTAAAATTGATGAATATTTTATTTTTCCAAATTATTGATAGTTACATGGATGTGTTTATTCGCAGGCTTTTCCACATCAGATAATAACTCTAAAAAAATATTGTAATTCATAAATAAACCAGAGACTTATCCAACTATTTTAAAGAAGACTTGTCATCATGAAAGTTTGTGTTTTGAAAAATGTGAATCCATGAAAGAAAATGAAAGAAAAAGAAGTGTGAAGTAGTTCATTATTTCTTTGGTGGCTAAATGGTCCCATCATGTGTTCACACAATATTAGACGTCATCACAAATCACTGTGCTGACACCACAATTTCCTCTTAAAGCAACTTTTCTACTAACCCTAAACATGTTTTTGCTAAATTAAGATTTTTTTTCCTGCCCTAATTTTCTTTTTCACTTTTTACATCAAAAAGAAAACAGTGTTTCGATTCCCATTAAAAGTGTTCACATATAAGTTTCTGATTTTTTTTTATTTTTTATTTTTTATTATCAGCAGATATAAGTTTCTGATGTTAAGCTATAAGTCACATTAGATTTTTTTTTCATAAAAACTAAAATAAAAATATACTATGCATAAGAATAAGAATTCAATACTAAAATAAAAGTGGGATTAACTTATCACCCGTTCATAATAAAAATCTTGAACGAATATGTGTTAGGTGAATATTGTGGTTAATAATATTATTATTAGTATTAATTATACAAACAAATATATGTATCATTCTATATCTTGTCATATAATTTTAACATTGATGTACGTATCCTAATGTATAGTTTTCTATACTCTTCATAACACTCATACTTTTACAGTGGAAAATCACAAATATATATTTTTAGTTTAATGCAAATAATTTGTTTAGGAGAAAAATATTTTTTTTTAATAAAAAAATTATACGATAAAGTTCAAACGTGCAAGTGTTATATCTAAATTTTTTTATACACAAATTTTGAGACTAAATAAATACCTTTTTGTTGATGTAAATATATATTTTTTTTCAATTACTACAATAATACCTTATAATCGATCTAGCCCTTAATTTACAGGAATGTATTCGATGATGTTTATTTCCAAAGAAAAAACTAAACTAAACCATTTGATTTATCTCTTTATGAAAATTGGTTTACTTATCAAATGAGGAACAAACAAATTTAGCGACTAAAAGTAAACATTGTTCAATTTATAAGAATTATAACTATATTCAAGACAACTATTTAAAAATTATTAATTTTTTTTATATAAAAATTGATATATTGTGAACATATTTTAGTTATTTAAATGGTTTATCGTGTTTTGTTTGGATTGTTAGTTTTGTTGATTTAAGTTGATGACACTGACACGGACACTGGTACGACACGGATACAAAAATACGTAAAAATTTCAAAATGTAAGGCTCAAGGACACGAATCTATATATTATATAATTATGAATTATATAAATTGACAATAAAGATTTATGTACACAAATATGTTCCAGATTATTTTTTAGAGCAGAAAGATGTTTTTCATGACTGGTTCACAATGATTTATTTCTTATTTTTATAATCATAATAACAATTTATACAATAAAGTTTAATTTTTTAGAAAATTAATGTATTTTTCCTTTTTAAAATTGTGATAGAACCTACTAGAATTATTAGAAATCTAACAAATACTTTTTGAATTGAACACTTCACAGATACGTATCCTACGAGTGTCGGTGTCCGATATCGGACACCGACACGCCATTTAAGAGGAGTGTCCGAGCTTCATATGCCGCTCTTGTTAGTACTTTAGTTTCTTTTGTTAGGTGATAACTTTCTTCCCCTGTCGGGATATGTTATTGAGTAAGGTATGCTTCATTTTCATAATTTATATAAGGATTAAATCACACTTAAAAGTAATTATATTTATTTAGAATTTAATTCTATTTATTTAGAATTGATAAATTATAGAAACTATTTAGACTTTGTACCCAAGTTATACCTAAATTTGTTTGGCCATAATAGAAAATCCTCCACTAAAAAATAAGCTATTTTGATTTCAGCAGAACTTTCCAAACATTGCCTATGAATGAACTAATTACGCATGGATTTATGTTATACGAAGAACCCTATTAATGGTAAAAATAAAAAAGGTATTTTTAATAGAATTTTTTAATATAAAAAATGTATCTGTGCCTTTGGACTCAGTTTTGGTCCCAGGCCCAACAACCAAAGGACAGGTGGCATTAAATCATGGACGTGGGTCTATTTATGCTGATTGCGTAATAATAAATGTTGTTCTGATTATTTTTGTTCCTTGCTCTCTCACACGTAAGAAAATACGATAAAAAATAAATATACAAAAATAAGGTTCAGTTCTTCTAATTATTGATGCGGCGAAATAGACTCATTAATTTTTATATCACCAGAAAAAATAAATTAACTTTTAAATTTTGGTTGCCAAATATAATAATAATAATAATAATAATAATAATAATAATAATAATAATAATAATATAATAAAATCGTATCTAATCATTATTATTTCATAAAAAGTTTCATAAGGAAAATCTTTAATTGCAACATGGAGTGAGTAGTTCCTTTCTAGGTTTTCCATTTTCACCTGGAAGCAAAATTCGTTCTTCTTACAAATATAATGAAACTTAAATTTTATAAAAGTAAAATAATAATAATAAGCATATAATCTTTTATTAAAATAATTTTAGTCACAAAAATATCTTATTTTATCCACAGTATAATTTATTTAAGAATAAATTTAAATGAAACGATCAATATTTTATTGAAGAGTTAATTAAAAATTACATCAAAATGAAATTTGAGCCTAAATATAAATTTAACTTGTAATAACTAATTCAAATTGTTTTCTTAATAAATATCTTATATATAGTAAGTTATGGGACTTATATGTCTCTTAAATGATGTGTTTATGTTGAACATGCATATTGGACACTAAATTTGTATGATACTTGCGAACTCGTACAATACTTGTAGAACATGTATCGATAAAGTGTTTGATTAAAAAAATATTTATTGAATTTTTGACGATTCTAAACAATTTTAAAAAGAAGAAATACATTAATTTTCTAAAAGCTCAAATTTATTGTATAAATTTTTATTATGATTATAAAAATAAAAAACAAATCTTTTTGAAACCATCTTTCTGCTGAAACATAAACATAATTGTGCAAATAATTTTTTATTATCAATTTATATAATTCATAATTATATAATATATAAATCCGTATTCCCGTGTTCTACATTTTAGAGATTACACGTATCTTCGTCTCCATGTTCGTGTCGTATCAGTGTATGTGTCTATGCTACATAGAACATAAGAATACAATTAATAGTTGAAGTCTTCTTTCTTTTTTGTTCTTTTTTTTTCAAGAATGAAGATGAAGATGAGTGGGTTATGTGAATGTCTTAAATGGACCAAATTTATTAGAAGAATTTGGATATTTCTAGGAAACATCATAAGCAAGAGTCCAGAGAGGAGACAGTTACATGTTGAACTATTGATACTGTCACGTGATTAATTCCAGCCTCAGTCATTTCCCTTGCTCCTTCTCTCCCTATATAAAGTCCCAACCCAACATAAACAAACCAACCCATAAAAGGAGTAACAAACACAAACTATTATCACACACCACCTTCAACCAAACCACACCATCACCCTATTCTCTCCCCTTTCTCTCTCAACCTTAATCATGGAGAATATTGAAGAGTACAAGCATTACTGGGAGACCACCATGTTCCTCCAGACCCAAGATCTTGACAGGTAACAGTTAACATTAATTAATAATAATAATGATGATACTGATGAGGAACCAATCATTAATTAATCAAAAAAACTATTTGGTGTGTGATGAATTGAGCTAACATAAGCTGGTTTATTCGTTTTGGTGTTGTTTTTGTTCACTAGTTGGGGGTTCGATGAGGCTTTATCAGGGTACTACGATTCCAGCTCCCCTGATGGTGCTGCTTCATCTGCAGCTTCTAAGAACATTGTTTCCGAGAGGAATAGGAGGAAGAAGCTCAACGAAAGGCTTTTCGCGCTTAGATCGGTGGTTCCTAATATCAGCAAGGTAAGGTTTGTTTAATTGATTATTTACCTGATACTGTTTTTTCCTCTACCAATACGAAGAGGTGTGAGGTGTGGGTGTGACTGTGAAAGGTGTTGTTGTGCCCATCAACAGTTCTCCCAATATTGAAGATGTGACGGCAATGGGGAAGAAGAAAGTGAAGAGCTTTGATTGGGGGTTTTTAGATAGATATTGTAGTACTCTGCACTGTCTCTGAAGCCTCATCGTCCTTATGTTAACAATAGAATTTCAGTGTTTTCTTTCAGTTATATATGTTTATTACCAGGGACACTGTTTATTCGGTGTACACATTTATAACTTTGAATAGGGTAATTGGGAGGGTGAGGCAAGGCATGCTTGATGTTTGTGAATTTGTGTCTGTTACAGAATAATGATGAGTGGCGTTTGTTTGTTTGTTGCAGATGGATAAGGCTTCGATTATTAAGGATGCTATTGAATACATCCAGGAACTGCACGAGAAAGAGAAGATAATCCAAGCTGAGATAATGGATCTTGAATCTGGGATGCCAAAAAAGAGTAGTTCGAGCTATGATGATTTTGAGCAGGAACAGCTTCCTGCGGTGCTGAGGTCCAAGAAGAAGAGAACCGCGCAGATATACGATTCAGTCAGTTCAAGAAACACCCCAATTGAAGTCCTTGATGTGAACACACCCTTCTCTCTCTCTCTTGTATTATTGATAGTATAAAAATGATGTGGGGTATTGTGGTTGTTTTTTGTTGTTATTCGTTTGGAATTTTGAATTGATTTAGATGTGGTGGATGCAGCTGAGCGTTACCTACATGGGGGAGAAAACTGCTGTGGTGAGTTTGACATGTAGCAAAAGAACAGACACAATGGTGAAACTGTGCGAGGTGTTCGAATCTTTGAAGCTGAAGATCATCACTGCCAACATCACTTCGTTTTCAGGGAAGCTTCAGAAAACAGTCTTCATCGAGGTCAGTGTTCTTAGCTCCTTTCCTTCACAACTACTCCTATCTTATACTATAATATTCCCTCTCACTTTCTTTATTCCCATTAAATTAGTTTTGGTAATTTGGTAGGTACGTGAGATCCCAAATCCCTTTATAAATACTATTGATAAATAAAGACAATCTTATATAAATGCAGTGTGTGTGCATATCATATAATACTACAAAAATAAAAAGTTTTACAACAAGAATTTGGGCCTACGTGATAGGGAAGCACGAGACTACTTTAGCAAAAGTGAAAATGTGGAACACCCATTAGGAACAGTACTAGACTTTTGAGGCCAATCATAAGGGCTTTAACCATAATTTCTCAGTAAAGTTCGGTCAAGACTTAAGACTTGTAGTTTTCATCATAACTTTATACCTCAGATACTTACCACCTAGTTACATCAAATAGAAGAAAACATTATGTGACTTTCACAACTTCAAAAACTCTGAAATGTTGTCACTGTTAAACTTACAGCAAAATTGAGTTTCAAGGAAATGGCCTTTCCCTTTATGAATATTGTAAACTAAACTTCCAACAAAAGAAGATTCTGCTTTCTTTTCTGGATGCTTCGTTTTCTTTTGTGTGGTCTGAAACTTGTTGGATAAGTTGTTTTTAAGAAGAAAAATTTAGATACGTCAGTGCCAAACATCACTTATAGAGTCTTGAGATTTTGTCATCATTGCGATCTTCAACATTTATAAAAGACAAAATTTAAGCGGAGGGCGATAGTTATTTAAAGTGTGTTTTTTAATTACCATGAAGTCAAGTTGGCTAGGGTGTGTTTCAAATATGTAAAAACTATTTTATTTTAATACATCATTCACGTATAGTTAATATTTTCTTTTGCTAAAAAAATCATTTCATTTCATCGTAAGAGAATAGCTTTTACATAAATGCGTATGAAATAAAAAAAATTTAAAATTCTGAGTTTCGTGAAAATATTTTTTTTTATTAAATTTCAATGGATAACTTAAGTATATAGTTTATTTTATAATAACCACTTTTGTATTATAAAAACAAGTTAGAGTGAATTTCTCAGTATATTATTACACGATTAACATTTAAAATATTTACGTAAGATACAAAAATATGATAATGGCATCATCGATGCATTCGAAAAAACACTCTAGATTTGATTTTCACTTGTCCTGTGTTTACAAATTAACTAACAATTAAAATTACTTAACTAATTAGCTAACTGACTAAGTATCTCTTAGTTACATGGTTTGTGACACATCAAATGAAATTTGAATTTACCTATAAAACAAAATTTTAGCTCACCATATAGTATATAATAATATGAGAATTTCTCTAGTCAATAAAAAAATCTCTATAGATTATGAATTTATTCTTTATAAGTCAATATAGTAATAGATAATTTAGAAGAGCATAATATATTAAAAAATATTATTTTCACAACTGTAAATTTAAATACATTATAAATCCGTTTTCACCTCAAATCCTGTTTCGTCAATATAGTCTCAAATCGTTCAGAAATTGAAGTCAATAATCGTTTATATATTTTTCTCCTTCAACTTACTAAAGTATCTTTTAATAATAAAACCGTGGCAGACCACCAATTTCCAAAATGAATAATATCTCAAATAAATGAACTAATATCTAATATCTATTATAGTGAATAAATTATACAGTATAGTTTTTCCTCTCTATGCTAATTTCAGAAAAAAAAAGTATAGTGAACTCCTTGGAAGATTTTTGTTTTCTTTTTTCCTATTTTAGTCGTACCAAACACCTTCCTCTTTCCTTCTTTCCCTTTTGTTTGTCGCTTTCGATGATTCATGCATTCCAAACCAAACAACGCAGTCCAATTCCCCTCTGTTAAATTTTATCTGGGTAGCCTCTAAACAGTGTGCAGACATCATAAAACCTACATTTCTGTCATGCTTAAACAGTTCCACAATCAACTTCATTTGGGATGACAACACTCACATGGCTGCCACACTGTTGTTGGAGAGGGGACACAACACAACACAACAGAAGAGAACAGAGTATTAGTAGTAAAACCAAAAACCAAAACCAAATTTTGAAAAACGTGTTTCTCGTTCTTCTTCTTGTGAAAAAGGGCTTCGTGAACGGCGTGACTCTTCCCCAAGTGGTGCCGTTTTTCAATCGCACACGTTCTTGTTGTTTTTGTTGTTCTCGTTTGTTAGAAACAGTAACATGAACAACAAGAACAACAAGAACTCTTACATCCTACGACATAACGAAGCTTCCTCCTCACTCACTCTGTCGCTTCCACCACACAGTATTGTAGGCTTCTGCGTTCACTCTTACTCAAACCATTCTCTTTTGACCAATCGCAGAACCACTCTTCTAATTATTACTACTTTAATCTTCCTTCCAAAACGTACACATCAAACACCATACATAAACACGCTGATTAAGGAACCTTCTTATTTCCCACACACATAAACGTGTTTTTTATATTTCATTCAAAGTCAAACGCTAGCACGAGGAAAACGATAACACTTGCATGTCATTCTATAACTTACGGTCCAAACTAATTTTTAATATGCCCACTTGTGTTTTCAGATATCAAACGCGATTCTCAACTTCAAAACTCCTTTTTTTTCAAATTATTTTTAAAAGGGTCTCGATAAAAAATTAATAATAGCTTAGAGATATGTGTTCATTTTTATTTTAAAATAAGATTTTTAAAACTATGGTACCTTTTTAGAAACGACACCAGTTTTTTTAAAATATGAAACAGACAAGTGTGTTCCAATGTCCAACCGTTGTTTCAAGGTCTACGCCAAATAATAAGAGTTTGTTTAGAATATTGGTACCTGGAGAAAGACATGAATTGTATTTATCCACAAAAATTTATTATCAATTTTAAAAATAAAAAATAATTAGTTATTATATTAATTAAATTATATATTATTTTAGAAATTAAATTAATTATTAATATTTAAATTAATTTTTATTGTTAATAAATTTATAAATTAGTTTTTAAATTAGTATCTAATTAGATACTTTTGATATTTTAGCTATAAAGTAGTTATACTAAAATCTTAATAGCTAATTAGATATCAATTTAGAAACTAATATATAAATTTTATGACTTTAAATATTAATAATTTTTTTTAATTTTTAAAATAGTATCTAATTTAGTTAATATAGTGATTAATTATTATTTTTTAAATATAATTATTAATTATCTAATTGGTTTCTATATGTAGTGATTTTTGTTTCTTGTATCATTAACTAGTAGTGAGTTGTCTGAATAAAAAAAGCTAATACTTAGTTGTCTGAATAAAAAAAAGCCAATGCTTAGTTGTAAGTTTATTTTATTTAAAACATATAACAGAAATAGTTTATATATTTTAAACAAGTGAGAGACAGTTTAATCATGAATTATTTATTTTCTACTTCATTACTAAATTTTTTTATACAGTAATTAATAACAATGGAATTTAAATTCAGGAAATTATCATCTTTTTGTTGTTGTTGAATGTGGTAATATGGTTCTGAGTTAGTTATGTGAACTCCAAAAAGATATTAGTTATCAATTATAATGATTGCATAAGAAATATGTAATAGGTATTAAAATGAGTGTAAGTTGATAATAAAAAAAGAAACAAGTGGTGCACTAATCTGTCTTTGTAGAAAGAATTAAAATATATGTTTAGTGTGTTTTTGTTATAAAATATGGGATGCTTGACGTGTTCCTTTCTCCTCTTTTCAATATGCTATACACATGTCAAACCATCCTTCTAACTGCTCAAACTTTCCAATCAATTCTCACTATTCTTTAATAGTGGAAACATAGGGTCCATTGTGAATTTGGAATTATATTTTTCTGTTTTACTCAAATTTTTACGATGAAATAGAAATAATTTTGGATGACTCGAAATTTTTAAAAAAAAATAGAATATAGAGAGTGATTGAAAGTGAAGGTTATTTTATTTTATATGTGAGATTTAATATAGAATTGTATGAATGTATGCTCTCTTTGTTGTCTTAAAATAAGATACTAAGGGAAGAGTGCAGAAGTCATATAAAAACTGTACATTAATATTAATTTAAAAAATTAAAAAATAATTTTATTTTTTAAATAATTCTTATATAATGACAAAATACTTTACTATATTAATAAAATGAGATATATTAAATAATGGTAGAATCAAAGTGTAAAAAAAATATTATAATGAGAATTCTATTGATATATAGTATAGATATGTTTACATTTTTTTATTTTTAAAATATCATTTTTATTTATTTATATGGTTTAGTAGTTTAATTTGATATGAAAGTGTGAACAATAGGTTAGAGGATAGGGTTATAGAATGAAACAATGAATAATTTAGAAAATAATTAAAAAATAATGTGATGATAAGTGGGGAATAAAAAAGATGATTTCTTTTCTAGAAACTATGTTTCAAAGGTTCTTTAGAATAATGTTATTGTGACTATGATTAAAAGTATTCCACTTATTTTATCAGAATTTTAGGTTCCAACCCTTCCTTTGTAGGAATGTTTAAACAAACAATATTGTTAAAGTATTCTTCAAATGCTATATTTTTCTTAAAAAAAGTATTATCAAACAAAGAATCTCTGAAAAATTGAAAAGAATATATATCCTACTAAACGTATCTCCTAGACTTCTAGACTTGAATATGATAACTTAATTCCTTCACCATTTGTGTATTCTTTTATTTCATTTTTGTTTTTACCTTTTCTTTAACAGAAGAAACAATTATACAAACACTAAAAAAAAATTGTTAAATAAAAATTAATTTTAGAAATTAAAATAATTAGTTACTATTTAAATAAATTAAAAAATATTTTACAAATTAAAATAATTATTGGTATCTAGCATGATTTTTATTATTAATAAAAAATTATAAAATAATTTCTAAATTGACATCTAATCTATCGGTTATTAAGATTTTAGCTATTTATTATTTTATATTCTAAATTTTGAATTAATCTCTATTAATTAATTTTTTAGAGACTAATTTAAAAATCTAGGTAGCTAATTTAGATAACAACTTAAAAATTATTTTTATTAATAATAGAAACCATTTTGGATACCAATAATTTTTAATCTTTAAATTAGTATCTAATTTAGTTAACATAGTAACTAATTATTTTTAATCTCTAAATTTAGTTGTTGTTTAATAATTTTCTTGGAATGAAATTAATGTGACACATATGTTTTAGAAAATTATGAAAAGATTATATCTAATTGTATATATATATATTTTCAGGCGAATGAAGAAGAGAAATATCATTTGGAGATAAAGATCCAGACAGCCATTGCAGCTCTTAACGAACCTCTAAGCCCCATGAGCATTTAAGGAAGAAGAAACAAACACATTACAACTTCTGCTTTTTAGTGTATAAAGAGAAAAGTTTAGGAACCATGCCTTTATAGAAGTTTCTGCTCATTAAGTGCAATTTGGTTTACTTACCCTTTTTTTCCCTCTCAATATCATCACATATGACAAGAAAATTATTATATAAAAATTAATTTTAAAAACAAAATATAATTAGTTCTTACATTAATTAAATTAGAAATTATTATTTATTTTTTTAATTTTTAAATTAATTTCTATTATGGTTAAATAATTTCTAAATTAATATCTAATTAGTGATCAAGGTTTTTGCTACCAAATTTAGAATCTATATAATTGGTAGTCAAAACTTTGGTAGTTAATTAAATATTAATTTAGAAATTATTTAACAATAATAAAAATTAGTTTAAAAACTAAATAATTTTTATAACCTTTAAAATAATTTCTAATTTAATTAATATAATAATTAATTATTTTTTTTCTCTAAAATTAGTTTCTGTTTTAATTTTCTTAACTTTTTCACTTGAAAAAGTTTGCAAGTTTCATACCTTGTGTTCCTCCTCTATCAACTTATAATAAAACTTTTTTCACACCATCTTGGATTTTCATTTTATTTTATTTGTCAAATGTTTTGTAACTTGTACATTCTGAAACTGTAACATATCATAAGTTTGTCTCCCATATGGTCTCACCTCAAACTTATTTTTCCACTCTAGCATCAAACTACTATTTTTCTTAACAAAATAGTTGTTATTAATATTTATTAAAAAAATTGGTTTTATAATCCAATTTATTTTTATAGTTTTTACAATGTTTTTATAATAATTATTAGCTCTTTAAAAATATTTTTTTGGTTTATTTCACTGATATTGATAATAAACTATACTTAGAATCCGCGGTTTCTAAATTATATGAAACTTTAAATTTGTGTAGGTTAAATTTTGTGGCGATATAATCCTTTTAATTATTATTTTGTAAGCTACAATAAGTAGTTTTTTTAAGTAGTTAATATTCTTACCTTTGTTGTTTAAGTAGTTATTTTTAATCGGTAAAAAAATATAAAACTTTTTAAGTATGTTAAAATACATCATCTTGCCAGCATAATAAAGATGTTGTGAAGAAATTATAAATGTGAAGATAAAAGGTAATAAATTTATTAAAAAGTTTTTAAATAAAAAAAGGTCTAGTTAAAAATTGATTAAGTAATTAAAAATAGAATATTTTTATTAAAAAATATATTAAAAATCCTAAAAAGAGCGTAATATACGCAGTTTAATAAAGAAAAAAAAAGATTTAAGTAACTTATTTAACAGTGTTCTTCATATGGTGGTTATCATTTAAAAATAATTGAGTTAGGTTAATATGAAGAAAGTCTGAATTGAAATTTATAAAAACGCGTTTTCCTAAATTTGATGAAGAATAAGACAGAAGGAAACGGAAAAACTTGAAATATAATATTTGAAAATATTAATTATTAGTCAAAGGTTGGGAAATCACTATCTCTACGTCTTTATATAATGTGAATTGATATTGGGTTAGAGTTCCAAAATCTAAAGTAATCCAATTAATTAATATAAATATTACTTTGATTATATTATAGTACATTTAAAGTCAAATTTGGAACATGAATGAGAGGGATAAATACAAAAAAACTAAAAATAAGTAACAAACAAATGGCTATCATAATAAAAGCATCAAACTGTATAGAAAATGGCTATCATAATTCCTTTTTTCAAAATGTTGACTCAATTACATAAGTAACAAACAAAATAATTTTTTAAAAAAACTAAAAATTACAATTGTCATTAGATTCGCGAGCCACTCAAAACATTCTTAAAATTATAATATAAATCTGTATATGCATTAACCATATTTAATATATATATATATATATATATATATATATTTATTTTGTTGTTGAAGTATATTAAATCAAAATGAGTGATGTTACCAACCTATTTTATCTTCATGATAGTAACAGTCGAAAATATTATTTTTTTCCAAAAAATATGAAAAGAATAATAATTTTATAGATTTATATTCTTTATCTATATTTATGAAATTAAAGTTATTTAAAAAATAATAATTTATTTGAATTATATTTTAAGATTAATTTTTCTTTGCGTTTATATTCTAAATAATAATTTAAATTTTATAAAATAAAATTATCTACATATATTTATCCATAGTCATTCACAACTATACAAAATAGAACTATATTTTCAAAGCTATTCCAAAGTAGTGTTTTTTTTTAAATAAATAATATTATCTTGATAAAGTTACCAATGATTATTTTTTTTATAAATTTAATATATTAAATAATTATATTTCCTTTTTAATAATAATAATAATAATTAATATTTTAAATATATTTTAATTTACTATTAGAAAAAATTAGAAAAAAAATGTTTTCGTTAATCTATACCTATATATAGGAATTCCTCTCTTAACTGCTCTTAATTTTTTTTCTTATTTTATCCTTATATTAATATTTAATTTTATTATTATATTATGGTCATTGTGTCATTTCTTATTCCTCTCTTAATTGTTTTTAATTTTTTTTTCTCATTTTATCCTTATATTAATATTTAATTTTATTATTGTATTATGATATCATTTTTTTTTTTTTACAATATTTGATATATATAAAGGATTCCCCTATTAACTGTTCTTAATTTTTTTTCTATTTTATCCTTATATTAATATTTAATTTTATTATTGTATTATGCTCATTGTGTCATTTCTTATTCCCTTCTTAACTGCTTTTCATTTTTTCTCATTTTATCCTTATATTAATATTTAATTTTATTATTGTATTATGATGTCATTTCTTATTTTTTTTTTACAATATTTGGGATACGCAGTGGGCGATTTTGAATTGAAAGAGAGGTGGAAAAGCGTTTTTGAATTGAAAGAGACGTGGAGGAACAATTATGTATTGAAAGAGAGATGGAAGAGTGATTATGAATTGAAAGAAATAATTTATTTTGAAAATTAATTGCATAATGAGGAAGAGTGTCTGTTTTATGAGAAAGAAATAAATTTAATAAAATATTTGAAATAAATGGAGCAACCGTTTAGAAATAAATATTAGGAAATGTAAGTAGTGGCCAAACGTGAACAATTTTATTATTATATTCACTTCCTTATAAGGAGTAGTTTTCACTTGTTTCAAAGAAAAAAAAAATACTCATAAATTTTGACACATTTTGAACCCTTTTCCTTCACGCTCCATGTTCTTCTCCTACTCTCACCCGTCTTAGTCTCTCTTCAATCACCACTGTACAACAACAACCATCATTGCTTCATCCTTCTCACACTTCCCAAAGCGTTCGAAGTAGAGACACGTCTCATTGTTATAGGATTTGAACATTTTTGTTTCTATAACTTTCTTAATTTTTTTTATATTTTTATATGAATCCTAAGCCCAACTTTGCAGGCAAAGTTTTTATGTCTACTGATGTTTTGATCTATTAGATATTACATAAGTTGAAAGTTTGATAATTTGTATTTAGTTTATTTTTTTATTTTTTTCAACTTCTCTGCCATGGAAGACGTGGATTCAATTGATATGGTGATAGATTCTACAACTTCCAACATACAACCATTTGCATTATGTTTTGACATTGTTTGCTGGTCCATTTTTTTAAACCTTAATTTTAATCTTGATAACCTTACAAAGT
>Ga0123342_1001420_pt1 | contig 40201 bp, 30 predicted proteins | sample Turbeawhitnodule_FD_89960 | JGI IMG/M metagenome (GOLD analysis project Ga0123342, IMG submission 89960) | Root nodule microbial communities of legume samples collected from Mexico - Turtle bean Mexico white nodule | ecosystem: Host-associated > Plants > Roots > Nodule | place: Mexico: Nepantla...
AAAGAATAAAAAATAAAATATTTCTATAAATTAAAAAAAAAAAAAAAAAAAAAAAAAACATGATGAGTGATAAAATTAAATTAATAAATTTGATTTGGTTTGTGAGTCCTACTGGGCAAGGGATATTCCTTAAAAAAATATATATACATACATAACTCATTGTCTCTCTTATCTTAAACCATGAGAAGTGTGTACAAAGCTACCATATATATATATAAAAAATCCTAGGCTATATGGGGTGGTGGTGTATTTTATGGGAGTGTGGTGGTGGGGGAAGGCATGACAACGGTTGAATATTTAAATAGATTCACGTGCCTTTGTCAACCTGTGTTTGTCGGTCAATCTTTATTCCCACAAAGGCAAGGGAAGAAGCCAACATAAAAAGGCAGTGTTGTTGCTGTTCTTGTTGGTTCTAAGGAGAAGAAGAACAAGAAGTTGAAGCAGAACAAGTTTTCTGCAACACCAACCAACCAACCCAATGTGCTCTTTCTAACCCTCTTCTCCATTCAACAAACTACAACTACTCTCTGTCGGTACAAATATAACAACATCATCATCATCATCATCTACACTCAAACTTCCTCTGTTGCTTCAAATTACACACCTTTTATCAACCCTTTACCATGGAACTGGCTTTGAGCTTAGGAGACACTTCCAAGTCCTTTGCTTTCCTCGACAAGCCTGTAAATTTACCCTCCAAGGACCCACCTGGGTTCTGCATAGCTCCGGGGAAAGCCTTTGAAGACAAAAGAACCGATGCTGAGAAAAGGGGTTCTTCAGATCCACCAGTTCAACTTGATCTTCTTCCTTTCACTCCCGTTCTCAGATCCCAACCTCCTTCCCAGCTTCGAATCCCTTGGCTCACTGAACCATGTAATGCTCTCTCCCTTTTCCAACCTGCTTCATTAATTCAATCTCATCCTTTTTCACACAAACAACAAATTAATCATTGCATTTTTAGGTTGAATAAACAATTTTCCTAGTTTGACTTTTACAGATAAGGAATATAGTGAAAGCAGAAAATTTTACTGAAAATTTATGTCGGGTTTCTTTTCATGTTAGACTACGATGTTCTTTTCATGTTGGGTATATCAATGGTTATAGAAAATACTTTTTTTTTTTGTTTAGGATGAGAATGAACACAGATAATTTTCTCGTTTTTATTTTATTATGTAGTTTCTTAGGATGATGAGAGCTGTGTTGTGTTGCTAAGATTTTGTTCTGTGGTTGTTGACTATAGGTGGAGCGGCGAGGGTGCTGGATGTAAATCTTTTTCCCTCGGCTGCGGAGGACGGCGATGACGGGACGTCGCTGTCGTCGCCGAGCAGTGCGGTGTCGCCGTTTCAGATGGATTTCAGCATAAGAAACGGTAATGCCGAGTTTGGAGGAAGAAACAAGAGGGAACAACAAGAGGGTGAAGGTACAAGAGTGAGCGATGACGAGGAAAATGGCTCGACTCGGAAGAAACTCAGACTCTCCAAAGAACAATCAGCTTTTCTGGAAGAAAGCTTCAAAGAACACACCACTCTCAATCCAGTAAGTCTACACAAAACACCCTTTTGTTCTTTCTTCTTTAGATAAACTATATTAGTTCCTCTGTTCTATACCTTTTTTATTCTATAAATGGGTCCTAAATATTCTTAACTTATTTATTAACTTCTAATTTTGACCATAACTTGCAGAAGCAGAAACTTGCTTTGGCTAAACAGTTGAATCTCCTTCCTCGTCAAGTGGAGGTTTGGTTTCAGAACAGGAGGGCAAGGTAAAATCTATACTGAACAACCTTAGTTTACATTTTTTCTGTTAAACATTGTGTTGTGTTGTATGGTTTTTTGTTCTGTGTTTGATTTGGGAATGTGACTTCAGAACAAAGTTGAAGCAAACAGAAGTGGATTGTGAGTATTTGAAGAGATGCTGTGAGACTCTAACAGAAGAAAATAGAAGGTTGCAGAAGGAGCTTCAAGAACTAAGAGCCTTGAAAACTTCTCAACCATTCTACATGCAGCTTCCAGCCACCACTCTCACCATGTGTCCCTCTTGTGAAAGGGTTGCCACAAATTCCACAACCACTAACCAAACTTCTTCCACCATTAACAACAATGCTTCTCAAATCCCTGTGGAGTTATCTCTAAGCAAGCCCAGAATACTGCCCTTCCCAAATGGGCAGGCCCAGGCAACCCAGGCCCAAGCCCAAACTCAAGCCCATCGGATAGCTTCTTCGTGATCTTCACTCAGTGAACATTTTTTTGGCTGGTTTTTACATATGATATATAAATATATAGCTTGATATTATGGTATATCATAGAGGATAAAGACAAAGGATTCACTTCCCCTATTTATCGTTTTGTATATATTTTAGACTTTTCATTCATCTGTTTTTTTTCTCTTCTCGATTGAAAGAATTATGAATGATCCTTTTTGTCGATCGGTTAGAATGCACCATACTTTTTGGTGGTGAAATTGTGAAATGAAAAGCTTTTTTCTCAGTCTTTGTCTTGGTTCGTTTATTTTCCTTGGCCATCATGAGGAAGAGCCAACTTTTGAATGACCTTTCTACCCTTAACGTACCCTACTTGCTATTATGTACTTGTAATTCTGCAGTAGGGCCAGTACTGTTACTGGTCCCTTGAGCTTTACAAAATTAAGTACTTCAGAGAATAATAATTGAACCATGTAATCACAGTGTTTTATTTTGTGGGAGGTTTTAAATCTTTGCCACCTTTGGTTCTATCACTCTATGGTATGTTGTGTACTTTCAAACACAACTGCATTTACTCTTCATTAGTTCAACTTCAACAAAATTTGCTTCTAGAAATTGAATCTGCGATTTTTAAATTTCAAAATTTGAGATTAAATTGTTTCTATTTAATGAATATAATAGTAAAGAATGATTCAAAGGGTTTGCTTAATTGAATGTGAAACTATTAATCAATGCCAACATCGCAAGATTAACTAATGTTTTTATGATTTTGGTTGTTTTAATTTATTAGAGTTAGCAAGAAGAGAGATGTGTAAACTATAATATTGTGATGCTTTTGAATCATATACTAATTGCATGCATGCACACGGAGTTCTTTAATATACTCGTGACATGTTTTTTTAATACAGAAGGTTGATTGGTGGAAATAAAAATGTCGACCTAACGTTCTTTAATGTACTATTTTTCCTTTATGTATATTTCACAACTTGATTATAATTTACGAAAAAATTTAAAATAAAAAATATTAAATATAATCTGCGATCCTCAAATTTTTCTAAATTTTAATCAATTATTAAGAATGAACGTTTGAAAATAATATCTATTCCAATACTTTTTTTATTTCTAAACTCTTATTGTTTTACAACTTTCCACATATATTCGCACCTGCTTGAATGTCGTAATTGTCATATTTTCTTGTTGTATAAACAAATAGTAAAAATTGTGGATGTTATTAAATGAAGATATATATTTTATACTAAATATACCAATTATCAGTGATTTTAAATGTTCCTTAAACATTGTGAAAAGCCTTAAATATCAGGAGTTTATAAATGGAAAAAGTATATTCCTTGACTACTATTATTATTTCATTATCTGAGCAGTATATCCATTAAGAACGGTGAAAGTAATTTTTTGGTGATGGGTAGTGGTGGTGATGATGTTGATAGGTTTAGACAAATCTAGCTTCATTCTTGCTAATTCTTTGATATGTAAGAAGTTTATTGTTTTTATTTATCCCACGAAAACAATCCTCATTGAGTTCATGATTATTCTTTCAAAAAGGTTTTGTTGTGTACTATTGAGCATTGGTGATGATGTATATATTGTTAATGGATGTGGAAACCTATATGAATGTGGGGGCATGATGGTGAAAATGGGAAGTTAGGAAAAACACAATGATGATGTTAGATTGAATCTACAATATAAATGTAAGTTTGATGATTGCAGTTTGGTGGGTGTACATATATGAATTAATTTGTGATCATGCACGTCTTACAAAAGTACCAGGCAGCAAAACTCATGCCCAAGCCTTCATTTTTTAAACCAATCAACACTTTTTTGCTCCTTTGTCTCAATACTTACATAAAAATCATGTTATTCCAACCTTCATGGCCAATTCAAGGATGTTTCAAACATGTTCATATTCAACCAGTTTGCAAGAACCCTAAGATTGCTCAAAATGGCAATTTCTGATTTTTAAGAATAGAGAAAAAAAAATATACACATGTTCTGACCCCTTGGTAGATTCAGAAGGAAGAAATATACCTTTAACCTCGATTTTTGAACGATGTTAGACTATATTAGTGGACTGTATTAGTGTTGAGAAAATCAGAACAATTTTTTTCTCTTTAATGTAAATACAAAATGGGCACTTGCAAGCAGAGAAAAGAAAAATAAAAGAAAATAGAAAAATGCGAATTTTTTTAACGTAGAACAACCTTCTCAATTTGAAAAATAAAAACTCACGTGACCTAATCCAGAAAATGTTTTTATTATGAAAGTAGGATTACAATATTTGTTTCTCTTACTCGATGAAGATAACACTCAATCTCACCTAACAAGAATGAAATACAATATCTCTCTAGTTTCTCACTATGATTTCTAATCTACACTATGGTGAATATCTATAATCTCTCATTTACTCTCTATATTGTTTTTCTCACTTGTCTGTCTTTGTCTTCTTCACAAGTTTTCTTTATATAAAGGATAAGAAGAAGATTTGTCCCATCTTAAAAAAATATAATTCAAAAACTTTTAAATCACCATTATTCCATATATTCCATGAATTATAAGGTTCATTCATCATGATTTCCATTGAAATAAGAAAGAATTTCCAATAATATAACTAAAAAATATAGTACTATTAAACTCAATAATATAGCAGTAGGAGTATGAGTGTCCTTGTTGAGAAGGAAAAATATGAGCACAATTATTAGTTTGGATGAAGGATCCATGAGTTGAATTGACCAATGATGGGTCTCATATAATTTCCAACCATTCAGCTGAGTGAAGAGTACAACAAACGAAAATGAAATATCAGAACAGCATAGAACAAACCAAATGCCACGCGTTTCGATAATAACAACATTAACTTGAATCAAGGAGGACTTGCTTCCATTATTATATTATATCATATATTCATATTCCATTCATTTCTGTTTCTTTAAATGATTCATCCTAATTGCTTTAACAACTTCTTAATATAATTTGCATCAATAAATTAATCATTTATATTTCTACTATTTTCGGTAAAATTTAACCTATATACTAATAAGTTCATATACACTTTACCTTTAAATTACTTACTTAATTTTCTGGTTGTATTCATTAATCGGTTATTAATAAACATTGGGGTGACTTTTGCTTTAGTTAAAGAATTTTTCTTAAACAAAAACTTTGTAAAGGAGAGAATTTTGGTACACTTATAATTTTTAGGAATACTACAATCCTTGCATAAAAAAATGACTATTAAATCAACATTAAAGAAACACTACATTTCCTGTATATACCAAAAAATTTATTTGATTTAGTTTTTATGTAATTAATTAAATATTGTGATAAATTAAAATTATAAAATAAAAAAATATTAAAAATAGTATTCTTTAAATATAAGGTATACTAATGAAATAAATACATAGAAATATCTCATACTGTTATTTTAATAAAAATTATATATATACATCAGAATAGCCCACGTACCATGAAGTTGGTTTTTAGCAATTTAATATTGTACTACATACTTTAGTACCTTAAGTACTGCAGCCTTGAAGACTTAAATATTATCATTATTGGTAGCATTAAATGGTTGTTGTGTACACTGAGATGTAGTTTGTTATTAGAAAGACAAGTTTAGTTTTGGTGTATGTCTATGATTAGTGAGGAAGGTGAGAGTGAAGTTGTACTACTTTTTTTTTCTTTATCATTTATTCTGTAGATCATAATGGTTGAATTGACAAAGGGGCATTAAAGTGTTTTCGGCTGTTGTATGTGCTACTTCTAGGTCCAATCAAGGGATTTCTTTCTTTATGAACCAAATTTTTAGGGCTAGATATTTGCAGTGTAGGTCTGCAGTTACCCTAATCCTCCATTACTAACACCATAATACCATAAACAACCTTTTCATTTTTTTTTCCATTTCATTGATTATCATGTTTTTTCGTTTGTAGTACTCGATTTAATAATGCTACAATATTTTTTCTTTTTGTTTAGTTTTAGTGTTGAGAAAGAAAGTAGAGATTAATACGTGAGTTTTAGATAAAAATGAGAAAGAAATTTTTATTTTTTATTATCTCTATGAGAGTTTAACCACCTCTTAAAAAAATTGATTTATCATAATTGTTTATTGTCGATAAAAAAAATCACGTTTTTTCAATCATCACAGTCAAAATTTTAATTTATTCACTACAAGAAAATCATGAAATAGAAACCAATTTTTAGATACCAAAATAATTAGTTACAATAGTAACTAAATTAGATACCATTTTAGAAACTAAAAAAAATTGGTTTCTAAATTAATTTATATTATTTTTAAGTAGTTTCTAAATTGGTATCTAATTAGCAACCAAGGTTTTGGAGACCAAATTTAGAAACTAAATAATTGGTAGTTAAAACCTTGGTTGCTAATTAGATACCAATTTAGAAACTATTTAACAATAATAAAAACTAATTTAGAAACCAATTTTCTTTTTAGTTTATAAAATGGTCTACAATTTAGTTACTATTGTAACTAATTATTTTGGTTTCTAAAAATTGGTTTATATTTCATGATTTTCTTGTAGTGATTGAACAAGTCTACACACATTAAGAAAGACTAAATTGATCATACATCATAAAACCTTCTAAATAACTAGATACCAAATCTCCCCTCAACTAACATAAACAAAATAAATCGAGAAAATGCAAGTTAAAATATCAACACCAATTAAGATAAAAGAAGTAGAGAAAGAAAAATCAAAGACTAAACCTTTCGATTGAATAAAAAAAAATCTTTAAGTGATTCAACACTTTACCTTTAAAAATGATTTTATTCCTATGACACCAAATCTCACTTACCATCAGAATTTAGATTCAAATGTTAATAATGATAATAATAATAATAATATAATATTATATAAAATGTGAATAGATATAGAATGAAAAAGTTGGGATGAGGGAAGAGATAGAAGGGTTTGACTTTGCATGTGAATGGATGAAGATGCATATAAGTTAAAGAGAGCATCTGAAGTAGATCTTTGGGCAGGCCTATAAACATAAGGGTCTCTCAGCTATATATATCTTAGCTAAGATTCACCCTTTTCTGCGACTACCCTAATATCCACCTACACTTTGGCTCCATCTTCCATTGGGAAATTAAATCAAATAACTCTATTTCATGCCTTTTTTTTATCTCTTTTTTAAATCATCAATTCATACATTATAACTTACATATAAACTAATTTAAAAATTCTTTTCTTTAATCTAATTTTTTAACTTACATATAGTTGCTCTTTTCTTATGTTTGTTGCATGTGATAATCCAAACAAATCATAGGTAAAATCATTTATTTGACACAGATTAAAGAATCTTAGCAATGAGATAAATGGATGAGTATATAATGAGAAAGTTGAGGAGACTAAGGAGTTTCTAATGCAATAACTTTGTGAAGAGAATGTTTATTTTCAAAGCCAAGCATTAATGTCTCTCTTACATGACCAAGAGAAAGAAATTATTCATTGTTACTTCTGAAACAATTGTTTATATTAACAAGACATGGTTTTCTTATAAAAAATTAAATTAATTTTGGTGATTTTGACACTATTTTTTAGTTTCCATAATGTGATAACATTCTTTTAAAAATTTACTTAGTTTTATTCCATAATAACAAAAATTAAAAAACTTATTCTTATATTTTTATTTTTACTTTTGTTACGATTCAAATGGATTTTATTTAAAAATTTGTTTAATTTACTTAAAAAATTATGTTTTTGCTTTGAATGAATAGTTTCTTATATAGTAAATTTTTCTTCAATTAAAAAGTTACTGGGTGGTTCATATAAAAAATTTCCAAGGAAATATTTGTTTTCTTCAAGTTAAACAACTCATTAAAAAACCATCACTAACGATATTCTAACATATTTACTAACTAACTGTTCAACTAATAAAAATAGTAGAAGGTAAATGTCAATAAAATTTAAATAAAAAATCTATTTGTCACTTCCAATATTTTTTAAAGACAAAAATAAATATTTACTCAAAGAGAAACAATAAATTGAGAGGGATAAAAAAAGGTGTGGATAATTTAAGATAGAAGAAGTTCTTACTTGACTCCTAAAAATCTTCTTAACAGGTAATAATTTCTTTTACATGACAACCTAAGATGAAATTCACAAAGTACTTTCATAAATTTTAATTAAATTATTTTTTAAATATATAAAAGTTTAAAATGAGAACAAATTTCACATGGCAGTTCTATTAATCATTGCCTAATATTGGTGACAAAATCCAGGCCCATGTTTAAGTGGCTACTTTAATGCTAAACAAATTCTTCCTACACCCAACATTTTTCAAATGCACCCAACACAATTTAAGAAAATTCCGAAAATAACCTTTATTCCGGAAATAAAAATCCTGAATAGAAAATAATTCACTTCAGAAAAATAATCAAAAAACACATTTCGGATAAAAAAATCCGATACATTAAGGATATTTTTGTGTTCAGGATATAAAAATCCGGACAAAAAAAATCAAAAACACATTTCGGATAAAAAAATCCGATACATTAAGGATATTTTTGTCTTTTTCATTGAAATTGGATACAATGATATGGTGCAGGAAGCAATTGCCTTAATGCTAAGCTAAGTCCAGCCCAACTTTTAGTTGGTTACTTCAATTTTCTCTTTGGTCATTGTTCATTGATCAATATTATTAGCAACCACTATTAATTAAACTTTTTTAATTTATGCATAGTTCTTTCGTATGAATTTTTCTAAGATTGAATTTTTAACTTGCGTTAAGTTTTTAAATTTATAAAAAATGTTATTTAATTTTCAAACTCAAAATTTTAATCAAATAAATTATTTAACAATTATTAATATTACAAATATTAATGGGACTACCACAACAACTGTTACAAATATAATGTTTTGTTAAATAGAGAGTTCTAGTATAATTTTTTGTTTATAATGTATAAAAGCTGAAAAATAACTATTTTATTTAAAATATGATAGATTTAGTTCAATTTATTTAAAACATTTTACAATTTAACTATTTTATTCAATTCATTTATGTTTTATGTGTTTAAAACTACAAAGGTCAAAAGCGAAGACCCATTCTTCTTATATTCGATTTTACAAAGGAATTTTTGTATTAAAAACAAGTTAAAAAAATTAAAGAAACTACAAAGGTGATATTGTTAATAAAATCAAAGCAATACATATTCAGAAAAAAAATCTGAAATAATTTTTTTACGTTCTAAAAATAAAATTCCAAAAAAAATCTGAAAAACAAAAATTCAGAAATCTAACTACAGAACAGAATATATTTAACACTGTACCTCATTTCTATTTAAAATCTAAAAAAAATATTTTTATGATTTTGCAGAAGACATTATAAATATAGTGTGTATGAACCGACAGAGACAATGGTGAAAACATGATTTGTAATAGTCAAAGGCTTCACGTGGCTTAACACAAAAAAGTTCACACCCATTTGAATTCTTTATGAAAGAAGAATCAAAGAATCATCATTTATGGCGAAAACCAAATCCTGACAAAAATCAGCTTAACGTTTTCAACATAAAAACAATTATCACTGAACCAATAAAAAAAAAACTCTGAAGAGACAGTGGGAAACCTCACAGAAAGAACCAAACAAGCACATAATTCCAAAGAATATAAATTAAATATTTTTCTTCTCACCAATTCATCTGAACAATGCGTCACAATATTATAGAACTGAACCTCTCTTTAGAAACAAAATTTAGAGGGTGGTTTACAATCACAAATTTTGCCACCCATCATATTCTTCTATCTTTTCCCATCTCCTAACTAACTTTTATATTTCATATGAACAAGTTCATTTGGTTTAAACTTTCAAGGAAAGTGTTTTTTTTTTTTCTTTTCTCACAACACTGTGAACCTTTATACAAAACTAGAAAAACTTGTTCTATATGGTTTGTTCCTTTCCATATCCTTTGGTGGAAAGGGTAAAAATAGTATATATATTGCATCTGGTTCTGTTTTCAGCTAAACTCACTCAATATGAGTGATTTGTAGTGTAGTTTACCTATGGTTTCTTCTTCAGATGCTGATTCTGATACTGTTTCAAAAGAAGCTCAGCATAAAGGATCTCATTCCATGTATCAGGAACACCAGGGAGGCACCAGTGACTGCAGTCTTGGAACCTCAATGGTGATTTTCTCTCCTCTGCTGATAGGTTTTGCTTCCTATAAATAGAGGGATGACCATCCTTCCTTAAATCTGTCATTTTAGTCACATTTAGGTAGGTGACTTGGGTTTTCATATTCTTCAAAACCTTTTCCAAAACCCTCATCTTAGGAGGGTATTCCTTCAAGTACTTCTCATTTTTTATTGGCACAGTTTCACTGTCACATTGTCCACCAGAATTCCATTGCCCCCCACTGTAGAGAATCAGAAACAAATGTTTTTGTGTCAATCTTCTTGTTCTTTAATACAATAGTGTGCTTAAAGGAATGATATTGAAACTGAATGCCAAAGTAAAGATGAAGATTAGCACAATTAACCACCATTTATGTGTTTGGGTTAATATTTGCAAAATTGGTTTTAAAGTAAAGCAATTCATGGTTGGATATTTTTATACTAAAAACCAACTTATCCAGTGTTAAAACTGTCTAAAATTACATCTCAAAATCAAATTTTGACCCAGATTCAATTTTTCAGTGTGATCAAACATGTATGAACATTTACCTAAAATCATGTTAACTAGTATTCATCATGATGTTGGATCATCCAATGTGAATCCAAACACACTACACTGTACCTGAAATGTGAAGCAGAATAGCCTCTGAAGAATATCATAGACTTGGATGAATCTACGTTGGCATCAATCCATCTACTCCAAGTGGTTATTGCCTTTCGAAATGCCTCCAGAACATTCAATTCATTATAGACATGGCTTCCCTCTTGGTAATAGTCCTTCCTAGAATTTTTCTTGAACAAGTTAGTTAACAAGGTCTTGACTTGCTATCTTAGAAAACAGACTAAGAATGAAAAGCCAGAACTGCAGTCAAATCTAAGAGATTTTGTAATGCATTTACCCTTTGGAAGTTTTATCATGAGTCCACCAGTGACCAGTGTTGAAGATGATTATGTCTGCATTTTTATATTGGACTGAAGATTTACCAACCAAATCCAGACGAAGTGTTTCCTTCTTGGTTCCATTCTTCACTTGAACTTCCCATTCTTGAACTAAGAATGGGGACACAAAAAGCTCCGCGGAGAAGTTATAATCCTAGCAAGCAATTAGTATAATAGTTAAGTAAACACCATTGAAAGAAAAATTGAAAACATAGAAGGACTTGGTATTTACTTTGAATATGAATGAATAAGAGGCTTCCCCTCTGAAATGGACTCTTCCTTTTGCTTCATAGACTTTGCTTTTGTCTTTCACAGAGTTTCTCAGGATGCAGATGAGAGATTCCCACATGTTCCTATTGATGGAATCACCCACAAAAATAAGCCTCTTGCCTCTCAACATTTCCAGCATTCGTTGTCCGTGTAACCTATTAGCAATTACAAGCACAGATTGCACACCAAATCAACAAACTAGGATCCAAAATACCAAAGAAACATTCCCAAAGCAACTTCCAACATCATCAAAGTAAAACACCAAGATGAATCTTACAAAAGAAAATATTGTCAAATTTGGACAAATAACAAACACTGTCAAATGGAAAACCTAAGAAATTAAAGTACCAAACTTAAATGCAATTCCTTGATGATTTCTGGGGTTGTTCCCTGACCAGAATTAGAAATTTGCTTTGTAATTACGTAATAAAGATTTGAACTAAAGATCAGCATATGTTTCATTGAAACGAAACTTCAATTTTGATTAGATAACATCAGAAACATTTAAAGAACTGTATCTATGTTTTATCCAAAACTAAATCATAAAAGTTAAGTGCAAGTCCAAGGTGTTTTCGAAGTTAATGCGAATAATTGAAGTTTTAATTCTAAATCTCGAGTGATCTAAAACACCGAGTATTCATAATGCAAAATCAAAACACCAAAAGCGTTAATGGAGGTACACACAAGTTTTGTCAAAACATACAGGTTCTAAAACAACAGAAGTTCACCATGTTCTCTTACCTTGGGAGGCTGCATCCCTTTGGCTTCCACTTATATTTCTGATAGTCTTTATCTGCTCTTCCATTTTGTATGCAACTGAACTGTTCATCGATCAGATTGCAAGAACCTGGTTCATAGAGAGGATAAGAATCATCCTTAATCCATTCCCCATCAAAAAAATCACACTTGATCAAAGCCTTAATCGTTTCATCTTCCACCCTCGAATCCTCTTCCTTGTTCCCATTCTTCTGTTTCTTCACCACGGAAGCCGTGTAATTACTGTGCACAACCTCCTTCCCTGTGTCCCCTCCTTTCCCCAAAGAACTCAGACTCTCATGGGGACTCCCCCCTGAAACCTTGGGCGCAGAAGCAACACCATTTGAAGAATGATTTGTCTTCTTTAAAGCTTTATCCTCATAAGAAGTTCCAGAAACTCGGGTATGATTGGAAACACTTGATGGCTCTTTATTCACAACATCACCATCATGCGGTTTTGCTGTGTGATTGCTGGATATCTTGCTTATAGTTGGGGTGGTTTGAGTTTGGTTTTCAAAAGGGGTGGTTTTAAAAGGCCTTTCACTTTTTGGAGGAGATTGAAAAGTGTTGTTGGTAGATCTAGAGGTGGTGGTGTTATGGGTGGTAGCAGCTGTGGAATTGAATGATGATGATGAAGAAGAAGAAGAAGTGGTGTTGTGGAAGAAGAAAGAGAAAATGGAAGAGAGTTGGGACTTGTAGGCAGTAGTGGAGGAAGTAGAGGAGGCAGTGGAGGAGAATATGTTGGTGAAGAAGGGAGAGGAGGTGTTTGGAGAGGGGCAAAAGGCAAGAAAAACAGTGAAAAGAACAAAGGCAAAAGTAAAAGCATAGGCAAAAGTGAGAGTTTTTCTGGTTTTGGAAATGGAGAAGAGGGTCTTGAGGTCTGAGTTAAGGGTGCCCTCTATGGGAATGTACTTGGCATCAGCCATGAGGGTGAAGGGTGGTTTTGTTTGAGTCCCTAAGAAGATTATTGGAAGAGAGAGACAGAGAAAGACATGTGTTTTAGTTGAAGACTTATACAATGGTTCTAAGATTATTGGAAGAGAGAGACAGAGAAAGACATGTGTTGTTGTTGAAGACTTATACAATGTTAGAAACATGGAAGTTTCAACTTACAAGTGGTGTTGTAACTGTTTGGCCGGTGGTGAATCCAAACACACAACAGAGACAAAAGATGTTTGGTTTAGGTGCACTGCCTCTAAATAGATGCCCACCAATTTTGTTACCATCAACAAAGATTAAGCAATTTTAGAAACTGTGTTATAATTTGGTTTCCATTTTTAAATATTGTTTTGAAATTTTTTATAGCTTTTAAAAATATTAGACAAAGTGCATATAATAATTTATAGGTTTTAGTGTAATTTTCTTCTCTCTATTTTATAAAAATTGTAAATTTTGGTTATTACTTTTTTTTTATAGTTTCAGTTTTTGAAACAAACATCCAAACTGTAATGTCTCATTTTTTTTCATAAATATGACATGTTACTTATTTATGTTAGACATATTTTAATGTGTGTTTTAATTCTTATTGTCTAGTTTTAATTATCATCTATGAAGATTTATTATGTATAGATCTCTACTATTATAAGTGGTAAGATTTATATAATATGTTTTTTGTGATTAAATTATAGTGTAAAATTGTTTACATGTAATCTACTTATTTTTAAATAAATATATTTATTTTTACAAGAGAATAAATATGTTTTAGTTTGTTCTACTTTTTTGGATTAAATTTTTTGAACTTTTTATAATAATAGATGGAAAAAAAAAATTATAAAAAAAAATCATATTTATAATTTCTCACATTTTTTCCGTAAAAACATGGTTTATGTTGATAAACTTGTTAACATATGTTTTATTTATAAAAAATAATTTTTATTGTCATCTAGTTTATTATTAATAGGTATAAATTATTTAAGTATTATTTTTAAAAATTTATTATATGAATTTTGATTTCATTTTTTCATATTTATTTATATTTTTTGTTAATAATATTTTTTCATGTGATGACGGATGATAGTTAAAACTTGAAGTGTTAGCTTATTTGAGATGTTAAGTTTTATAATAATACCTATAACAGTTTTTTAAAGTAATATTTTTAATTTATACAAAATGATTGAATTTTAATATTTTTCATCTTATAAAATCTGAAATAAAAATAAAATATACGAATTTTAGTTTTAATTCTCCTAAAATATTTTTTTTTTACTTTTATTCTTCCAAAATCTAAAATAATTAATTTAGTTTCTAACATTCATTATAGAATAGAAATAGATAAAAAATATTTATTTTTGTCAATATTAAGAAAAATAAAAACATTATTTACTGATACTGTGTCCATAATACTCATAAGGAAGTATAATGTAGAACTATTATCGATTATTTCACTTTTCTTTCAAATACATAAGAATTAAAATAAAATGACACAATAGTAATAATATAAAAATAAATAATTTGTTATGTCAAGATTAAAAATATATTTAAACCAAATTAAAACATGTAATGTAATATTTTTATTTTATTCTTGACTATCATTTTCGTGACGAACAGCGATTCAACTCAACGGTGACAGTCATGTTCCGTTGTAATAAGAGTCAACAGTGAACTGTACGGCGTTCAAACTCTCCCGTTGTCGGTTATTTATATTTTACGAAACTTTTTTTAATTTTAGAAAATAAAAGTATGGACATTATTGTAAATGGCCGTGTATATTAAGATTATTGTGGTCCATCTCACGTTGCAGTATGGAATAACATGGTCACGATAACAACTTTATAAAGAAAAGAAAATTCAAATAAATTTTCTTAAGATAAAATTAATTTATAGAAATTAAATTTACAGTCAGATCAAGATTACTTATTGAGCGTTTATCCAAAATATGATTAAATTAGGTAAAAAAATAGTTTACACTAGATAAATATTTCATATCATTAAAATGGTGAAAAAAAGATAAGAGATGATGTGCATTTATAACAAACTGTTAAAGGTTGAGAGAAAGTGATGTGTGTATAATTTGAAAACGAGTGCTGCCATTCTTCAGTTATCATTTTCACAAAATTGTCTAAATGCATGGATTATGTTAATTATGTGTGATTGGATCTATAAATTTTAATATTTTTATATATCCTTGCCATCTATAAATCGAAAATGATTATTAGTTTGAGAATGACTATTCAAATTTATAACCGAAAATGATTATTAGTTTGAGAATGACTATTCGAATTTATAATCAAAGTGTTATTTGTAATTGATTGATCATCATAAATAAAACAGTTGAATCAATGAATCTTGAATGATGAATGATTATTTATGAAACATTGAATAACATGACATGACCATCACAAGAAGTTCATAAACATTAACTCAAAAAATACCACCAGATGAATCTATAAATACCCATTCTTCAGGAAGTATAATTTTATCTTATCTCCTACTCTTAAATCACCACGGTTAAGAATTCAACATCTTTATACTCTTAGTGGCTTAAGCATCAGAGAGTCTTTCTCAAGTGGACCTCCTCCTCTAATTGAAGACCAACTGAAAACTCGTTCCCTAAATTAGGTATCAGAAGAGTTTTTTTTTTTCAAATGAATCTTCCTCTCTAATTGGAGACCGACCAACTGAAAATTTGTTTCCTAAGAAATATCTTCGAAATTGCACTCTGAATTCATTTCCAACCGAAACATTATATATTTAAATTAAGTTTCAATAAAAAATAAAAAATAAAAGTATGGTAACATAGATAAAATTATAAGTCATCTGAATCCCCCAAACTTAGCCGGATTAGTTGGGTGAGAATGCATTAGTTAAATAAATTAATGTTAATTTGAATTAGTAAAATTGATTATATAACTTAAGCATGGACTTCTGTTCTGTAAAAGAGAATATCATATTTGACGCCATTTTTGTACAAGTTGACACTTGGTTCTTTGAACTTTAAGCTTTTCAATAATAATAATAATCATCTTTTTCTTAACAAACAAACGTGACAGCAAGAACTTATGTGAAGACATGGTTTATATTCATTGTAACCAATAACAATTTTGTTTCAATTTTTTTTTTAATTTACACTGTTGATAGCTTCCACGTGGCATTCTGAGAGGATAATAGATGTGGATTGGAATGCGTTGTATTTTGGTGCAGAAGTCATCCTAAATATTGCTAAATTAAATTTCAACAAATATAACATCACATCTAATTAATTTTAATTAAGTGTTTCAAAACAATGAAATATAAAATAGTTTTATTTTTAAAATATCAGAAATAGTTGTTTCATTTAACTAATCACAAATACAAAGTCGTAATCTTCAGAAAGATGATAAGATATATAGTATTTAGTATTATATATTACAACTCAACTAATAAATACTTATATTGTATTTTTAATCTGTTCATCAAATATCTTCCAAGTATTTATTGAATTTAAAGAATGTATTTAAAGAATACATATTTATTATTGTATTTAATTTTTAATATTTTTCTCTTATAAGTTAATTTGGGGATTTTTAGGACGAAACAAGATTAGAAAATGAAAATAGATCTTAAAAAAAATTGAAAAATGGAAGGTGAATTCACAAATTCAATATATTTTTAATTTCTCTCATCATAGTTTTCTAAAAACTCAAATCTAAACTTGAACAATTAATTAGATTAATTAATTAATTCAATCAAACACATATCATTAAATAAAAAAATATGAATAAAATCATAATATCATTTAAATCAATAATTGATTTATGTTCAAAATATCTTATATTGAATTATAATTTATTTAAGATCACTGCTCTTTCTTATAATTTTTAGTTTGTTTGGTAACTATTATGATCGTACTTATTACAATAACATATATAGTCAAATTTTACATAAGTTATCGAAATAAAATTTATTATTTTTGAAACACCATAAAAAACAATAATGGGACTCTATCCAAGCTCTATGTAAATGTTAATTTATGAAAAAAATTGACTTATAATGTTTGGTATGAAAAAAGAATAATGTTTACCCTAGTTTGTTATAGAACTAAAACATAGAAATTTCCCTAATGAGTTTGACTGAAAAGATTGGTGTGGTGGTGAGAAATGTGGTTTTAAGATTTGTTTGTGGAGAATGAACTGAAGTGATGAAGTTTAGACCACTAATACTTAGCCACTTAGTAAGTAATATTGTGGAAATGGTTACATTTCTGAACCAAGTCAAAAAATGTGGCTTGGTGGGATTCTGAAAAGTGTCTTAATTGTTAAACATTATTTATTCACCAATCACATAATATGATCAAACAAGAGCTAAAGTATATATAAATCATGTAGTTGAAATCTTTTATTTGATTTCAATAATTATAATATCTTAATATTAATCACCGCACTAGATTATTTCTGTTTTAAAAATCAATATTTCCTCGTAGATTTATTTTCAAAAGCCGTATATAAAAAATAAAAAAATATATAAATTATCATTAACTTCAACTTTTAAAGCGATCTAAAATTATATTAGACAATTTTTTTTCATATACAACAAAATAAATAATGGAAGAGTAGAAACTCACGTTTTCTATTATTAAATATTTTTTCTTATTATTATTTTTGTTCCTTTTTTTTCTATAATTAAATATAACATTAAACCTTTTGTTTTCTATTTTATTATATTTTTCTAAAGAATCCATCTCTCTTTTATTATATTTTTATATTTACACACATATAAAATATATATATATATATATATATATATTTAAATATTAGAACCATTAGGAGTTGATACAATTTTGAATATATTTAACAATGATAAACTCAAAATCAAACTAAAAGAGAAAAATTAGACTGATTGAGATGACCGATTTGGTCAGTATTTTAAAATTGCAAGCTTAACTATGCTAGTTCTAGAGTCAGACATTAGCACATGCAATACTTGAAAACCTACACAATTTTATATAAAATTTAATTTTTTATTTTACATAATTTTATCACTGTGAATTTTAAAATTATTCATCAACTTCGTTTTATTTATTTTATTATGATTTTTATTTTTCTCTTTTTAATTTTATTATTATATATGTAGACCTTATTATTCAATTATCAAATGATTTCTATAAAAACTTAAATAAAATCAAGATATTGAAAAGATTAATTACAATATAAGTATCTTATGAACTCAATCCAGTCCAAATCTCATGCTTATCCCTGATTGAAATGAACATCATTTAAAATTATAACATGTATATAAATAATTTATTTTTGTGGGATGTGATTAATTCAATGAAAATATAAATTCATGGGGCAGCTGAAAATATAAAATTGTAGATGTTTTTCAGAAAAGAAAAATGTATTTTTGGCCTCTCTTGTAGATGAAATTTAAATGGACAATAGATTTAATGATAAAAAGGTTTCTGTTAATCAACAAGTCGCTTTGGCCGAGTGGTTAAGGCGTGTGCCTGCTAAGTACATGGGGTTTCCCCGCGAGAGTTCGAATCTCTCAGGCGACGTTTGCTTTTTGTTTTATTTTTTTTACCTTTCAAAAACATTTAGAAAAATCTAAAAGTATAAATCTCATGCAAATGTCTATTCAAGGAATAAAACAAATAACTAAAGATGTATTTTTTAAATATTCTTCAACCTTCAACCTTCATTTTTCATCTCTTGTCTATTCAATATCATTTAATAACCACATTTTGTTATGTTCCAACGAGTTGTATACAAATTAGTGTTACTCTTTTCATTATTAGCAATGTCAATTTGTAGAATTTTAAGGTTTGCGGCTATTGTTTGGGAATAATTGGGTATTCAACAAAAATATTTATGATTACGAAGAGACAAAAGAGTGAAAGAAAGATTTTTTTTAGAACAAAACCAATTTTGAAAAGTAAGGTTTACAATATTAGAAATTAGTTTATTTAAGTCTTTTTTTTAGAGAAACCACGAATATTAAGATTTATTTGAAATTAGAGTTTTTCATGAAGGTTAAGACTCTCATAGGTACGTAATGAAAAACTAATACATTTTTTTTTTAATTTTAAAGTATTTATCGTCAATATTTATATATGATAAGCATGACAAACTAAAAACAAAACAAACAATAGAAGTTGCAAAAGTCAATGATAACATTTTGTATAGAATTTCTTTAATTTTAAGAAAAACCACACTTGGATACTTGTAGCTACAAATTTTAAGATTTTAGATTAAAGATAGTATTAGATTCTTATCTAATCAAAATCTCATTAATTATACTATAAGTCTTGGTATCTTCACTCAAAGAATCCAAAAATTAAAGTCATCTATACGAGTAGAATACCTTTGCATTAAAGGTGATGTTATCTGCAAATTTTAAAATTTTGAAAAGAGATTTTCAATGTCATATAAAAAAAACTAGCAATTAACCAAAAAGTGGTGAAAATTTTAGATATAAAACTAAAAATCACACATTAGATAGAGATGAACAAAGTATAAGAAGAAAAACTCACAAAAACTCTTCCCATTCTCCAGTTTATTACTTGCTTTTTCAAAAAAAGTATTACTTCTAGTAAAAACATAATAGCAACTTATTAAAACATTTTGCTAAATCATCGTCATAATACACAATCATTATAGTATTTGTTTACTTTATACAACAATATTTATATAAATTACTTTCCCAACAAACCTACATATTTTTGAACTTGGTGGCATAACTACTTATATAATGATATAATTTCATAATATATATTGTATGTATATCATCTAACATACACAATTAAATACATGAATTCTCCATAATTGATATGATAATAAAAAATCGAATAATCTATTTACTATACTTGAACCAATAGTTTGTACAATGTAACCGAATTTGTTAAACCAAACGCATGGAAATTGTTGAAGGTTGATGCAATTTACAAACTTCTCGCACCCCCTTTAAAAAACAAATCCTTAAGATTATTACATGTAATTTTTTTTCCTCTTGGTTACTATGAAACAAGACATTCTTGATATTCGATGTTGAGTAGTGATCATGATAAAGAATAGTTGTAATTTTGGACATTAAGAGAAAATGTATAACAAAAATCAAGAGTATTTGGTATTTGGCAACCAAATTTATTTTAAGACGATAATATAACCCAACTTTGATGGATCCTATTATCTTCTTTCCAACTGTTGAGTTCTGGTCAAGAACCTGTGCTACATTTCATTAATCACGGTTTGTCATCGTTCTGAAAAACCAAATGTTTCACATACATTTTAAGGGATTTCAATAAAGGACACAAATGAAATAAAAGTATACAATGAGAAGAATCAATGATAGTTTAGAAAGTTGTGAATAAGATATAAACGACAGATTAAAAAAATACTTCTTCAGAGAAACATGGACCAACTTGGATCTTTGTTATTAAGTTATATAGTATGGGTAGATGGTATATAAGACTTTCCTTGTACACTTCATCCTCCTTCCTTTGCGGGTAGAGACATTGGGACAAATGATTCAACAAAATCATTAACATTTTTGGTAGTAAGAATGGAAACAGGAAACAATCGTTATGAAATTTCTAGATCAATCAGGATGTGATCTCTCCCACATGTTCCAAATTTGGGTTCATGGCATAAATGATCGTATCCACATAGAATTTATCCATCCTTTTAAATCTCTTTTAAAGAATAGAATTAGTTTTCTTCCAAAAGGAATTACAAGTTCTGAATGGTCCAAGTGATCCTAATATATTTGAATTCCACATATTGTGACACAGTTGAAGTTCATCCTTGTCAAATGCTATTTTCCTGTGATCTTCTTCCAAACTATCATGGGAACCTTGGCCTAAAAACAAAGCTCAAGAAATTTAAACCAAGATAGATAAGTTTGGCATTGAACAATTTTGAAGTAATTGTGGAGGGCTAAGAAAAGGAGTAGACAAGTCCAAATGCCTCCAAGAATGGTTGGGTTCTCCATTGCTCAGAGAAACAATCCAAATATGGTGCTTACTTGAGAGAACATGACTAGGTAGTTATCAAAGAATTAGTGAAGGTGGCCAACAAGACAGCTGCGAAACAACATATCAAGCCGACAGTGAACTCCCTAACCCTAACAATCACAAACAAAACAACGTCTACCCCTCTATTACGAACTTAAAAGTGAAAAATAGAAAAATGCTTAAGAAATTGATCATCTCTTCCCAATTCATAAATTCATAGGGATCGATATTTAGGGAAAAAAATATGAACAATATACACATAAGTCACAAATAGGCAATAAGCAAAAGATAAGTTAACACATTCTCACAAGCTAACTCACTTACAAGCTACAAGTAAGTGACAAAATAGGCAACACAAAAAAGACAAGTTCTAATATAACTAGCTAACTCACTCAAATATGTTAAATAATTATGACAAAATAATTCAAATTCTAGAACTGGCATAGGATCCCAATAACTTGTAATTATGTGTCATGATTATGCAAGACCGCTCCCAAATACGCGCATGCATGGCTGCAATCTAAAATTCATAGTAGCTACTCCAATACCCATTTGAATATCCAATTTCAACTTGAACTAAAAACCACATTGCAGCTGGAAATTAAGTAGAAATTAACACATGTAACCGGAAATTTGTATACACTAAGCATAGACCAATTTGAACATCCAATTTCAACTGAACTAAAGCCACAACACAGCTGGAATTAAGTAGGAATTAACACATGCAACTGGAAATTTGTATACTCTAATAGTTTTGTGAAATAGGAGCAATTTAGCTCTAGTTGAAATTGTGACTGTTGTACAACAAAAGTTAAAGCAATGACAAAAGATGCCAATAAAATTAACAACATTGATGAATGGTGACAGATCTCATTTTTAAATAAAAGATACAAAAGTAAAAAGAAAACAAAAATCCCTTGAAAGGAAAAAGAAATATTCTACAACACAAATAGTATACAGAAAACCTCAAATTCCAAAACCAAACACAGCCCGTATCCTTTGGAAAATGAGATCCCGCCATCCCCTCTCTGTGTTTTCCACCACAGTTGCATTCCCATATCTGCATTTACAAGCAACCACATTAATTCACTAACAAAACAAATAACAAACCAAAAGCAAGGACCAAAACAACCAAACACTAACTCACCTGTCTTCTTCAGGCACATCACTATGCGTGAGCTTAACAACTGTGATTCCACCTTCAGGCTCCTCAAACACAATCCTGACCTATAGAATTCACAAAAACAACTCAGAAATAAACACTCCATTCAATTTCAAAAGAACACAAAACACCAGTCACAACACTTCACCATGTTTAAATACACAACTTTTAGTAAGTTAAAACAATTATAACAATAACATATTTGATACTTCTTAAAAATTGTTTCTAGTTTACCTCCATAAACATAATAAAACTTATAAAAATATTTTGTTTCATTACATTAAATCTCATCTTCAAATATGACAAGAGCCTATTAACAAAGCGCTTAGTTAAACATAAAATCTAACATCACAAGCTCAATCATATCTAAAGAGTAATGATATCTATACGTCCCTCTATTACAAAGACTTCACTAAAAAACATCAATTTTCTCCGTTGGTGGTCACTTTTTCACCCCGTCACATCATCTATCATGATACCTACACACCTCTCTCAACTCTATCCCTATTTGTTTGTGTTTGTGTCTAATAGCATTTCAGCGTCCACCCATCATTTTCTTCTTTTCCTTAAATTAAAGAGAACTATTTTGATAAGTGTTTTTGTAAAATTCATTGAGACTTTTGAAAGATCTTGTTCAGTTTCATAAGAAAGTTCATCAAAATATAATTTAATTTGACTTTTAACATAGTTACTTTAAATATCATATCTACACTGATTTCAGATCAATCACCATCCAACTGGCTGTGAGTATAAACTGCACAAAAGTTTACCCAAGGAGTGGATCAAAATAAAACTCTATACAATTGACATTTTTAGGATTTCCCACATACATTATAATTCTAATTAAGAGACATTTCTATACTAATTAGAACCTTGATTCCACGTGATATTAATGTCAAATCCCTTCACTAAGTCAATCTCCCGTAGGCTTTAACTATCAAACTTAGCTTTAGAATATGTTCTTTCTTATACCATTCTTACTATAAAATTCTGATTCCACGACAATTGCATAAAACTAATCCAAAAAAAGAAGAAGCACAAGCCTAAACTTAAATAAATTCACTTCTTTCATAAATCTTACCGTGGATTGAATCCCATCAAGCCAGCTCCCAAACCTCCACCTCTGTACGATCAACTTCCCTTCCTGCAACTCCAAATGTCTGCCAGTAACAGACCCATCGAAAATACTAAACTCACCCCCAACCTCCTTGCTAATCTTCGCACTGCTCTGCGTGAAACCCCTCCACCTATTCTCATCCAACAAAATCTCAAACAAATCCTGCGCTCTACAATTAAACCTCTCCGTCAAACTAATCGTTTTAAACCCCTTCTTCCCTTCACTCTTCTCATTCTTCTTCGAATCATTCTCATTATTACCGTTAATATTACCATTAACATTACTATTACCACCGTTGTTCTTCTGAGACACCACTTTCTTCGCTTCAAGATCATCCTTCACGGGCCCACCCTTCGCCATGCTCTCCACCCAAACCCTAACTTTCTCCAAAATCACCGGTTTCGCCTTCTCCACCACCACCTGCTTCAGCCTCTTCCCGACCTCCCCGCTATCCTTCACCGTAATCCTAACTTCGGGATCCTCGTCGGCGTTCTCGTCGGAGATGTACGGGATCTCGACGGAGCCGTCGACCTTCTGCAGGACCTTCCCGTCGGAGCCACGCAGCTCGCCCTCCCACGCGAGCGTCACGCCGATCTCGTACCCGGGAATCACCTTCCCCTTGCGCACATTAACGTAGGCCTCGCCATCGAGTCTCTCCACCTTCTTGACGGCGACGGAGACGTCACCGTCAGCGACGGCGACGTTGGCGAAGAGCTTTCGGAAGAAGGTTCTGGACCATTCGAGACAGTTGGTCTCAGCCCAGTGCCAGTTGTGAACGTTGGTGCCGTCAGCACGCTCCGTGACGATCCAACGTTTGTCACCCTCGCCGAACTTGGCCATGGAAACGGGATTGAACGTGGAGATAACGGAGTGGTGTTGAAGGGAAGAGAAGGGTGGTTTTAATAATAAGGGTGGTGATGGGTTTGGGTCTAGAGGGTTCGGGAGTTGGAAGGATCTAGAATGCGATGGTGTTGAAGGTGTTGTTGTGTTCCAGCCAAGTGGGAAAAACGAAGAAAGGAAGAAATTGAAAAGCTGAGTTTGGGAAGACCGAAGAAGGATCTAGAACACAGCGGAGACACTCGTTTTTTGCAGTTACAGGCCAGGTAAGCCGCCAAAGGCCCACAACTTTCGCCTTTACACAACCAAATCTCATGTGTCATTCAATATAACTTAAGTAAATTTACAAAATTTCTACTATTTATTGCAAACCCTACACTCATAAACTATTTTCCAATAAAGTTTTTGTTTCAATTAGGGACTAAATTTGGGAAAGTAGATTTGAGGTGAAATAATGTAGAAAATGAAATTGTTTGAATTAAGTGAAAAAATAAAAAATTAAAGAAAAAATGTATGAAAGATTTTGAGTGGTGATATGATATGATGTGATTGAAGTTTTTATTTTTATTAATTGATAAAAAAAGTAAAATTATAACTTTAGTCTTGTGTTTAAAAATAATTGAAAAAAATATGATTTGTTTATTTTGTGTATTTTAGTACATGTAAAATTACTAGATATTAAATAGATTACAGTATAATCAAAGTATGAATAGAAAAATATTGATTTTAGAATAATGTTATAGAAGATAATAACAATGAATTATGTATCTTTCAAAAGAGGTCACGAGTGTTGATATTGAGGTTAGTTGTCTCGCTTTACTTTCAGGTTTAATGTGTTTATTCAAAAAAAAGTTGTATGGGGCACCATATATGTAAACATGGATCACCATTTAATATTAACTTGGAGCTATAATTGATTATTGACAAAGGATAATATGTTATACTCTAGAAAATACACCTATTATCGGTTATGGCATAAAGATAATCAATTATCTTTAGAAAACACAATGTATTTATTCAACAAAGTTGTACAAAAACCCTTATCAGATCACCACATACATAAACATAGGTTATCATTTAATACCAACATGAACCCATAATCAATTATCACACTATATAACACCTCATAACATAAAAATGAAAACCAAATAAAGCAAGATAAAGAGAGAGATTTATAAAGTCAAAAAGGGAGTTATTTAAAAAAATATTATAATAAGTGATCTTCACTTAGTCATCATTTCATTAGTGTAATTTAATGAATAAAAAGATGAGAACTGACTTCTAAAAATTAGAGAGATGATAGAAGAGGAAAAACTTGAGCAGAGAAGAAAAAATTCGAGAAAAAAAAAACAAGAAAAGAAAGTCTTAAATTTATAATATTATTTTTGTTGTTGAACTTAAAATAAGTTTTTTTATTATAATTCTAATGTTAAAAAATATTTCCAAAAGTTGTTATACAGACAGTTACCCTTTCTTGTGCATATATATTTTTATTTCATATTAAAATTATAATAACTATTAATTTTATGTTGCACAAAATTATTAGAAAGCTTTTTTCTGGGTTATTTAATATGTCGGCTGTTTCTTCCTGCACCTCCATATATTCTTCTCCACCTCCATACATTTTCATATTTCTAAACATAACCCTATGTAATATTCTGGATTATGTAATAGAAGTCTTTTTTCAAATTTGTAATTAGCTTTTGGATTACATAATTCGAAAGCTTTTTTTTTCAAATACATGATTAATTTTTGGATTATGTAATCCGAAAGTCTTTTCTAGCTTCCAGATTTCATAATTCAGAAATCTTTTTTCAAATGTGTGTCTAGATTACATCATCCAGAAACTACTTTATGGGGGTGACACAAGAAGGTTAAAAAAGATATTTTCATGTTGTGTATGGGGTGTCAGAAAAACATATGGAGGTGCAGGAAGAAACCATAAGATATGTGTCATTCTATTTCCTTTGAAATGATTGACGAGTTTTTTGAAGGGCAATTTCTTCCTGTACCTCAATGTTTTCTTCCTGCACTTCCATAGAATACGATAAGATGACAAATTTTTTTTATTTTTTATTGACACTCAATTTTTTTTTTGAATTCATACATTCTGAACTTTAGAATGAAGAAACAATTTTGTATTATTTTAAATTTTATAATTTAAAAGGTATTTTTGAATTCAAAAAGTACATTTTAAATTCTAGAATTAAGAATTTAAAGGTCTACGGATTATACAATTTAAAAATGAAAAAAAAAAAATCTCGTACCTTTTACTTAAGGGTAATTTTGAAATTGAAAATATTATGGAGGTGCAAAAAATAAAATATGGAGGTGGATAAAGAAATTGCCTCTTTAAAGAGGCTCCCACATTAACTTTAGCTTATGGGCCTTGGGAATGAACCCATATCGACATTAACTTTTAACTTTATGGGCCTTGAGACTGAACCCATAAAACAGAATGGTTGTTACACCATAATCATGGTATTATTAGTAAATCGAGAATATCACAATTTGTTGTCCATATACCCAAAAGTTCCACTTATGTTTTTAATAAGCCGAGATAATTCAAATTAGTGACCATTAATACTTTTTATGATTTATTTCTTTATTTTTTCTCTCACTTTTCAATTTATTAAAATTTTAAACAGAAGTTAATTTTCTTATTTCAATCTCCAGTATTTTCTAATTTTTTTATATAGATTTTATAAGTATTCGTTGAAGGATTGTTGAATTTGACAATAAAAACTGAATGATGAATCACTTGTACAAGATTCTTACTTGTTTAAGTCAGTAAAAACTTGTATATATGAGTGATTAAATGAATATAAAAGTTTTAACATTATATTAATACTCCTTCAAATTATATTTATAGTCTTTTGTACTTGTTAAAATATCTCATTAACTGATATTCATCAGTTTTTGAGGATATTTGAATTTTGTGGATATGTAGATAGTTAATGTCTACTATTGTAAGTGAGTATTATTTTCTCAGTATTTTTCAACATACAAAACCAAATGATTTAAATGATTATTAAGTATGTAAATAATAATTGTAACTATTCAATAATTTATTTATAAAAGTTATTTTTCTAAACTTTTTAATATTTTTTATAAAGTTTTTGAAACTGAATGTTCTCTTTTAAATACACCTTTTTTACGATATTTGTTTTGAGATTTTTTTTTAAAAAGAACAAAATTGTGATGGAGTTCCAAAGCAAACAATGTATTGAATGTGGTGATTGACTCTAATCATGTTATCTCAATGGATTTTGTCAATAAATTTATCTATGATTATTGGATTATAATATATAACTTGTAATGCTTATTTCTTCAACAATTATAAATATTTTTTTGAACCTTTTATTTTAACCAATTTACAATCTTTGATTTCACTTTTAGAAAATATAGTACGTATACATTCACCAAAAACTCATAAAATAAATTATATATATTATTAAAATAAATAAATATCTACTAAATAAAAAGAGATATTTATAAATATTTTTTTCTTTTCTTGTTTTTAACATCATCCTTGACTTGATCTAAAAAGAAAGAAAGAAAACATTGATAAAACGAGTGATTACAAATCATAGTTTTAAATCTATATAAGAAATATGTAGTATTGTCATGTTGCATGAAAATGAAAATATCACCCTTTAATGTGTGGTGTGACAGGGAACAAATCATAAAGTTGTGCATTAAAATAGTAACAAACGAACTATGTGCATCGTGGTGGTATATACACAAACTTCGGAAGGTTAATGTTAAGATAACACTTAGTTTAAGTTATGGTTTTTTTGGTTAAGAACCGTTTATTTCGGGACACATACCAGCATGTCCTTTTTGTTCAGAGTAGAGATTCATTTGATTTGGAAGAAGTTAGAAGAAAAACAACAAATTATGTTTTCTTCTTCTTCTTCTTTTCACCAACCTTATCAATTATTGTACATATTTTTTTCTTTATAATCCTTTAGGTTTCATCATTAACATAGATTGTCTCCTTGAAAATTCTGGCTTGTTCAAGAACAAGTCAGAGGTAATACCTTTGAGGCATATTTTCTTTATCTTGTTTTCTTATGTAGATTTTAGTTTTGTTTATGTTTTTATGCATGGTTGTTTGTGTAATGCCACAACGAAAAACTTGATCTATAACAATATAATTTCTTCATCTTTACCTTTTATTTTCTCTCATCTTCTTAATAATTGACGATCTCTGTATTTTCATTTACACTGTTATATCTCAATGTTATGATCAAAACATGAATCTTGAATTTAGTTCTCAAAATATAAAAGAAACCATAAATGAACATATCAAAATGGTTATATTTGAAATCGTTAAACAACAATATTTTTCTTTTTCATTTATGAAACCAAATTTTTTATTCTTCTTGGATCTTAAATATGAGGGGCTATGCCATTTTGTCATATTAGTTTATGATACTAGTAAATTGTGGTTGGCTTGAATTTGAATTTCAAAGACAAACTTTCTTCTTTAACACTAGTGTTAATAAAGTATTTGGAAAATGAAAATCTGGGCATTAGAATAACTTCATATAATTTTAATTTCAATGACTTATTGATAACAATTTGTTTTTGCTAGACTATTTTAAGCTATGTCGTGTTGCGGAGGTGCTGAAGAGGATTTTGGCCTTCCACCTGCAAACCAATACAATACATCACTTGAAAAGGGCAATGCATATGGTGGTGGAGGTAGCACACTTAGTACACCCTTTATTCTATTCACCATATACATCAATGTCTTTCTTCTTATTGTTTTACCTTCGAAAACAAACAAAAAATATTTATGTATGATGTAAATGGATGACATATTCATTAGTTGTGTTTTGACCACAAGTCGGAGAGATAATATCGTTAGGGTTAATCACCGCATCCGAGGTATTGATCGCTTTGAGGTTGGTGCTCCATTACGATTTTGTTCTTAAAAGACTCCTCTGTGGGTTAAAGGAGAATGAATTATTTAAACTGTTATTGGTCTCGACTCTTAAATGATGTAAAACTATATATATTGGCGGTACGAAAAGAAGTTGTTTTGCGTCTTGAAATAAACTATAATGTTATAATTTAGTAACTTAATTGTTTAATTACTATTTATCTTGATGAAATAATATCCTAATTTGCATTATAGTAAGTTATTATTCTCTTTGAATATAGGAGGAGATAGAGGAGAGCCAAGGGGAAACATTGTGAAAAGTGGTGCTCCAAAGAAAGAATTACCAATTGAGATACCTGCTATTTCATTGGATAAGTTAAATCAGTTAACAGACAACTTTGGTACAAATGCTTTGATAGGAGAAGGTTCTTATGGAAGGGTTTATTATGCAAAGATGAGTGATGACATGGATGTTGCAATCAAGAAGTTGGATACTAGTTCTTCTCCAGAACCTGACTCTGATTTTGCAGCACAAGTAGGCCTTTTCTGATTCAACATTTTGAAATTCACCAAGGCATTGTTTTGGATAGTAAATTTTCATAGTTTACATCATGCAGTTATCAATTGTTTCAAGATTGAAAAATGACCACTTTGTGGAGTTGTTGGGATATTGTTTAGAGGAAAACAACAGAATTTTGGTTTATCAACGTGCGAGTTTGGGTTCTTTGCACGACATATTACATGGTAGGCCAAACAACACTAATGAATGAGTTTTGTATATTAGTATTGAGCAAAAATTTCTCTACTTTAACCAAACACTATGATTTTGGTGTTGTAGGAAGAAAAGGGGTGCAAGGTGCTGAACCTGGTCCAGTTTTAAATTGGAGCCAAAGAGTAAAAATTGCATTTGGTGCAGCAAAAGGACTCGAGTTTCTTCATGAAAAGTGTCAACCTGCTATAGTTCATCGCGATGTTAGATCTAGCAATGTCTTACTCTTTAATGATTATGAATCAAAGATTGCAGATTTCAACTTGTCAAACCAATCTTCTGACACTGCAGCTCGACTACACTCAACAAGAGTCTTAGGAACATTTGGTTATCATGCTCCAGAGTATGCTTCTACTCTTCTTAAGTCTTTAGTTTTTATAGAAGATATAATTATGTGAAGTCATGCATGTTCAATGTTATAAATTATTTTCACTTTCAGGTATGCAATGACAGGACAAATAACCCAAAAAAGTGATGTATATAGTTTTGGGGTTGTTCTTTTGGAGCTTTTAACAGGAAGAAAGCCTGTCGACCATACAATGCCTAAAGGGCAACAAAGTCTTGTAACTTGGGTAAGTCTTATTCTTCATCATATTTGATGAATGAAAAATGATACATTGACAATCTTGTTCCATTATACAACCTTTTTTCTCTCTAAATTTTTAATTTTTATATTAAATGATAAAAATATCATTTTTTATATAATCAGTTAGAGGTTGTACAGTGGAGCAGGTTGTCAATATATCATCTCTTTTTGATGAACATATCTCTAATTTATTTTTTCTTAAAGACTTTGAGTTTTCTTATAGGACTGTTTGAAATAGATATGCCTTGTATTGTCAAATAGAAGTTCATTTGGATAGGCTGGATTAGACTTTTAATGTATAAAAATTGAGATACTGTTAAAGTATTTCGTTTAATTATATTTATTTATTGCTGATAAAAAGAAATATAAAATATTTTTATAGTGATGTTATTCCCAACAATTACAGGCAACTCCAAGATTGAGTGAGGACAAAGTGAAACAATGTGTGGATCCTAAACTAAATAATGAATACCCACCCAAGGCAATTGCTAAGGTTAGTTTTTTCTCTCTCTCTTTATTTGGCCTTTAATACATTTCTAGAAGAAACTATTAAAATAAGTTAAGTAATTATATCATCATTCCACTAATATGATTTTATTATTGACTAAAGTTTATTAAAATTTGTAGGGCATACTTCTTGTTTAATGAATATTTTTCATGATTTTGTGAATTTGTTTTCACGATTTTGTAGTTTACAAAAAATTTAAACCAATAATAAAGAGTTTGTTTCTAGCTTTCATTAAGCATAAACTTATCGAAGAAATGTTTAAGTTGTCTTCAATCAATGTTCTCAATGTTCAATATAGTATGAAATTTCTAACAAATGTTTTATATGATAATGTAGTTAGCAGCAGTTGCAGCACTTTGTGTGCAATATGAAGCTGATTTCAGGCCAAACATGACAATTGTTGTCAAAGCTCTCCAACCACTTCTCAATTCTAAACCAGCTGGTTCTGAACAAAACCCTAATGCTAACACTATAGCCACACCTAATTAAGTCTTGGAGACTAATCAAGTTTTTATGCTAATCATAATCCACTTTTACTGCTCTAGAGGTTATACTAAGACTAAACCAATGTTGATTTTGTCTTCTTGATCTCTTGTACAATTGGAAACATAGTATTGTGATCATAATGCATGAAGGAGACCACACTCTTTTCCTTTGACAAAAAAAATCAAAGGTACAAATATTAACAAATGAAGATTCTTAGAAAAGATATCAAGAATTCATTTTATGTTCTTTCATTCATGATAATTGTCACATACTATGTGTGGGTCTAAATAATAAAGTTTTTATTGATCAATATGGAAAAAAGGAAAATTTTATTATTTAAGGGTAACACATTTTTCTTATATTATTTAATTTAAAAAATAAAGGAAATACACCTAAAGACGTCTTTATAATGAATATGACCAAGGAAAGAGAGAAAAAAGAAATAGAAAATAGGCTAACAAAGGAAAGAAAACTAGAGGAAGGAAAAAAAAGTGTAAAGAAGAAATTAAAAAGCATATTTTTTGTAAAAAGCTAGAAATTCTTTGTATTTAAGTATGTAGGAATTTTTTTTTCGTAGAATGTGTTAATACATAAGGGATTAACTCATGATCATATGTAAGTTTATATTTGAGTATCTCGTCTAAAGCTATAAAATGATTTTGATGATAACAAATAATACAAAATTTTGATTATCTAACAAAGTTTGTTACTGTGAAACAATAGATAAAAATTTATGTGACAATACTAGACAAATGTCTCCGACAAAATTACTAGACGAAATCTAATTAAAGTTTTACATGACTTCTAAATAAACATTAGACGCAAGTTAACAAGACCTAACGAGTTTGAAGATATGCTAGATGCTATCGACCATGAATAGAAGAGTTTAAGATGTGCTAGATGTAATTTATCATGCAGGTTAGTTTTAAGGTGAGTTAGATGCAATCTACAACACCAAGATACTTATAACTTTATAAGGTGACGTTCAAATGTAACATTTTTAGATGCATTCTACATGCATGATTGTTTTATCCTAAGAAAGAATGTTCACGCCCTCCAAACAAGATCCTGATGCATGTATTTCTTAATATGACTTTGTATACTATTTTTATGTTATTATTAGTGCAAAGAAAGTAATTTTAGTGAACATTTAGTCAAATACATTTTAAAAAGACTTTGCATAGAGGACAAGGCACTTGGAATAACTTTTCTTTTTGTGAAGTCTATAAATAGAAACAACTTCATACAAAATAAAGTTGTTCTAAGTGCTTTATAAAAGTTCAACTTCATGACAACATAGAGTGAGTGTTTTCTAGAAATTCTTCATAGTGAAATTTAGTCTTTAAAAGCAAGGATAATCACCATTTCATATCCTTATTTTTAGAGTGATCATTGTATTCTAAACAATTTTTTTTTTGCTTGGACAAACATTTTGTATTTTGTGTTTAATTATAGAAAAAATTAATATATATATATATATATATTCATAAATGAGTTAATATATTCACTCTAATTTACTCTAATTTAGACTTGATATTTAAAATACTTGTAACAATTATTAATTGATAGAGTCTTTGTAGTTTTGAAGATTATTTATCACTAGTTTTAGTTAATTTTTTTAATTGATTTTAAGTTAAACCTATTTCAAATATAGGATTTTTTTTATTGCTTTTGTTTCCTTTTTTTAAATGACGTGTTTGACATAAAAATTTATTTAAAAACTTGTTAGGTTTTATTAATAAACTCTACCCTAACAAGGTTAATAGGCCTAAACTAAAATAAGTTTATGGGCTTAAGTTGTTAATTAGAATAATAAAATAATAAATCAAAGGAATAAATACCAACTTATCTAAATTTAAGCCATTTTTAATCTATACTATATAATCTTTATGGTAATTATTCTTTTCGCTATCAATTCTCTCATCATGCAAATCTAGTGAAGCTTCACCAATGGATTTCAATATGAACTAAACTATATTTTCTATGAAGTCAAAAAGTTTTTTTTTTTTTGGATATTTTTCATTAATTTTGCTATTTTACATTACGAAAAACATAATTTACCTAATCTTGAGGTATAAAAAAGTAACCGTTGGAAAGTGAATACACACTTGTATTCTATGTAAATAGAAGTAAATCTATTGTATATTGCTTCACCTTTCGATATATAGTAATATGTTGGAGAAATAATTTTTGTTTAAAAGCTTTAGAAGTTGCAAAAAATGGCAAAATATTTTGAGATTTTTCTGGGGATATATAACCTATTATCATTTGTTTAATTAGAACCAGTAATTACCCCATTAATTAGCATTCTCTTTAATTATAACCTCACTATTCTTGAAAGCAAAAATCACCTTCTCAAGTTTTTCTAGTTTTCAGACTTTTTATTCATCTTCATCACATCTTTATCGTGTGCTTGTATATATTATTTGTTTCTTTGTTTAACGTTCTTCTTCATGTAAAAACTATAAACAAGTCGAAACCATCATTTTGATTTTTCTAATAGTGATTATTGTTAAGAGTGAGATTAGAATAAAAAGAGGAAGTAACGTCCACTTTAAAAAAATCTTTAATATATATTAATATATTAATGAAATTGTGATATTATTAAAGTTGACTGCACTGATTCTAATACGATATAAAAGATTAATCTTTTAAAAAATGTTAAAAATTGTAAAATTTTAACGGACACTAAATATCTATATTTTCTTATGATAATATGAAATTAGTTTGATTAAAAAAATAAGTTGAATTGCTTCATTATTTTATTAGGATCAAGATAACCCTTCATTCTCCAAATCACAATATCACTCCTATGAAAATAGGTGGGACTTCCTTATTTCTTTTTCAATTGCTTTATTCTAAAATATTCAATACATCTTTAGTTTTTATATCTATTTTAGTCATGCCAAGAATGTAAAATAATTCACTTACTTTTTTTTATTGTTATATCTGTTATATGATTGATAATTCATTTCGTTAACAAAATTAATGTATAAAATAATATCCTATTCCTATTTTTTTTAGTAAACTAGTACAAACTGTAATTATTTAGTGTTTTTAACGACGACTCAAGCATGAACTGTCATTATATGTCTATTTATGAATTTTTAATAACGGTTCTAGATTGAATCGTTGTTAATTTGTTCATTTTTCAACTCCCGCACTTGCACTCCTCGTCTTCAATTTGCGACTTCAGTCTTCTTCACTTCTTCACTCTTCATTGTGTCTCCTTTCGCCCCTTCAGTCTTCTTCACTCCTTTACTCTTCATTGCCTTCCTCTCCTTTCATCTTCCACTCTTCCCAGTTGCGCCATTGCGATCGCTAGCTCCACCACACCATAACTTTTGCGCTTGTCAAACCACTGTGACTGGGACTATGCCTGCCGCAAAATTGCACCCCATGACAAAGCCCACCATGCCACAACTTTCGCGCTTGCCAAACCACCGACCATGATTGCGTTCACCGTGCCGTTGTGACTCGCAACAGGGCCCACCACGCCATGTTGTTGCTCCTCGTGATCGTGCCCACCCCGCGTGGTCTTGTGTCGCCAACCACCGTGTGCGTTTGCATCCTTCGCGCGTCATCTTCCATTCACTCTTCGCCCATAGTGCCACTAGCAACCGCAACTGCAACCGACGTTGACATCAAGATTTTTCCACATGTCGTTAATATAATTTTATAACAACGATTCAGAAACTATCTTTATATGATCTTTTTAATCATCGTTAATGATATTTTCTATACTAATTGTATTTTGGTTCACATAAATATTTTTCTCATATTAATTTGATTCTATTGACTAGTTATATAAATTCTTTTACATTTTCAAAATTTTGTATATACATGCTAGATAACATTTTATTTATTTATTTTAGTTTCAACTCCGTATATTTTAAATAATCAAAACACACACAAAGGTTCCGTTTTATATTATCATAAAAAATAAATAAAACTAATTTTGATTTTTTTTTTCATAATAATTTCTTTTGGATTGAAGAAAATATTTTTTATATCAAATTATTGATGAAGTTTTATTGATGGAAGTTATTGATGTAATCTCATGTTATATTATTATGTATATACTTTTTTAATATACATTTATGCAACTAGTTAAGTGTTACTTGAATATTAAATATATTTTAATTTATATTATCATTTAATTTTATGGTAATACCTTATTTAGAATATGAATCTCTCAAACATTTGTTATCATAATTAAATTATAAATAGTAGTTTTTATAGTCCTGTAAAAGTTATTAAGTATCAAAATAAATCATGATATAAAATAAATGAGAGTTGAAATGTTTTACTTATAATTAAATGATGATATAAAATCATTTATAAGCAATAAATGATAATTTAAGATTTTTAAATTTATTGTTTTAATAATTAATTAAATATTTATTGGTTATTAATTGTAATGCATTGATTTAAAATACACCTATATTTATTATAAAATTTTGAAAAACATAAAATAATAATATATAAGCTAAAAATGTAAATATTTTTTTATATTAATCACAAATCACCATTCATAATATTTTTTACTTTTATTTTGCCAATTATTTTAAAATTTATATCCACCACAGTAAGTATAATATTTTACATTAACAGTGCATAATCATGCTTACTTTTAACTGTTGTATGGTATTTATAGGATTTTAAAAGGAAAAAATTTATATATTTTTTATTCCATATCATGATTTAATATTTGATGTTCATATCTGAATCTATTAAAAATCATAAAAAAGAGGTTATTCATGTCAGTAAGTATATAATTTGTGCATTTCTTTTTACATTAAAATAAATTAAAGATTAATATGTATTCATTTTTAATGATTTTTTAAAATAAAAATAAAAGATATAATATGTATTTAGTTGAAAATGTCAGTAAAATAATAATTAATAATTTAAATGTAGATATTTAAAAAAGTTAGGTACATTAAAATAAGTTAAAAATTAATATTTATTAGTATCTTAAAAAATTTAAATAAAAGAGAACGTACCATGAATGTTGAGTTAAAATATTCAATATTAAAACTAATTGTTGATATTTGATAATAGAGAAAATTATTCTCAGAACAATTATTTTCATTAATATGTATTAATCTTTTATAAGAATATATGATATATTTGTGTTTAGATAAAACTTTAAATACTATTCCTTTTTGGAACAAGTTTTTATGGAAATTTTTTTCTTTTTGAATCACAATATTTTTTTTCCTTCCTTTCCAAATAATGAACACACTGTGACAAATAATGAACACACTGTGACAAAAAATGATCACACTATTTTGTAGTAAAGAAAATCATGTTGAATATTTGGTGAGAGAATACATAAGAAAATATATATTATTAATAAAACTAATTATAAAATAATTAATTATTATATTAATTAAGTTAAATATTATTTTATAAACTAAAAATTTATTATATTAAATAATTAAGATAAGCTTTTATTAACAATAAAAACTATTTTAAACATTGATAATTTTTAATTTACAAGTAATTAATATAATAATTAATTATTTTTTATTATTAAAGTTAGTTGTTAGTACATTAAAAAACAAAAAATACAAAAAATAGTTAATTAATTAATTAATGCTATTTTATCTTTTACAATAACGTATATATTTAAATTAAATTAGTTTTATTAAACTTCATAATAAATACAAAATATTTTAATATATAAAACTGCTTATAAATACTACTGTTATTTTTTTTCTTAAAATTGTTACAGAATATATAATGAAGAAAGAAGACGTTATAAAAGAAAAATTCTGACAACTTCATGTGAATTCTTCTTTTCCAATGTATATATCATTAATGTAAAAGATTTAAATTTAAGACTTCCACATGTTCATTTAAAAAATTATTTAATGCTAAACACTAATTTAATTAATGAATAAAATCAATAGCCAATGCATGTAAACGCGTTAACTTGGATAATAATAAAATTATTAAAATATATGGAAGTAATAAATATAAGGAAGTAAGAGTTTATGTATTGTGTAGAAATTCAATTATAAAATAAATGCAAATTTTGTGGACCTGTTGGAATTAAAATTCAATAAAAGATCTTTGAATTAGAATGTCACATCTCTTCATAAATATTCATTATACCTACTCTAATAATTGTTTTGACAAAAAAAAAAAATTTATTACTTTTTTGTTACAAGCAGTAGTTTTGCAAAACTAGAGAACATTGTTTTCTATAGAGTTTTCAAACCATTTATATATTTTTAAAAAGTTAAAGATGGATAAAGGTTTATAGATAAGTGATATAATCCTAACACCAAATTTCAAACATTAATTTTTCTTTATAAATTAAAATTTTGATCAAGTTTATGTATTAAGTTTAATTATTTATCATGTTAATATTTTATTTTAAACCTAAAAATAAATCATTAAAAAATCAAATAATTATTATTTTATATATTTAGAAAGTATACATTTTTCAAATGAAAATAATCACCTATTTCATATTAGAATGAATTTGAGTTCTTTAAATAAAACCTCACAAGGCCAGTTTTGTAATTAAAAACCTTACTAAATAAGGTGAATTGTATTTTCCACGTTTAATCTATTCATACTAACGGGATAAGTATATATTTATTTATATAAATAATACATGAACTACTTACATATTTGTGGTATATATTACTATATACTACTAAAATTCAATAAATATATATATATATATAAACCAACTAAAAACAATGGAAAAGTAAAATATTTTTCTAGTTTTGTGTTACTTTGTGAAATATGGATTAATTGTTTTAAAATGAGTATTATTTTCAAGTTCAATCATTATATTCAAGGTATTATTCGTTATGGAATTTAAAGTTATCATAATTTTGTTCTTAAGAGATATTTCAAACTATTAAAGAAAAATGTATTTAAATTACCTATTGATCTCAATTCCTAAATGACGTGGGACTATCGAGCATATCAAAACAAACATCAAGATCTATGGAGAACGAGAGTTTGTTTTTGAAAGAGGTTGGAGCAATGTAAGTAAGAGTGATGTTTGAGTATAAGACTACTAAAGCACGTTTCATATGCACAAAGATGATGAGACACTCAAAATGTCGCATTCTAGAGCAATATGACATGACAAGGTAAACCCTAAATGACGTAATTGTCTTGTAAAAAAAAATAATTCATCATTAAAGGTGAAAACATATCATAAATATGTATGTAAATAACCCTACACATATCACCTATCATATAGTAAAAGTGAAAATACTATATACATATTAACTAAATAAAACTTAACTCCATGATAAGGTTGCAAAGTTTTGACCTTTAAAAGATTATTGTAAAAATATAACCCTGCAACTAATTACTCAAGTTGAAACTCGACAAATACTAGAACTCGTTCATCCACCAAATCGATCCACCTACACCTCATTCATGTATTTCAAGCTTGAGGACTTATGTACTACCCCACATCCAAGATATTCAGAGGTAACATATAAAATATCATCAATAATTTGAACAACTCGAATATCTATACCTATATATATATATATTTATATACATATAATAAACATAATTGGTTATAACTAACTGAATAACAAGTATTCACCAACGAACCATATCTCTTACTTATTTGAATATCTTTTGGATATTTTAGCCTTGGCAAAAAAAATAAAATTGATTCCACAAGGAGTACTTGCTCAATACTCATATTTTCTTCAATTTTTACAGTTTTTACTTTGAACGTTGAAGAATCTTTTATAAACAAGTTTTCAACAATAACTCGATGATCATTCATAAAAAATTCAAGCTCAACTTTCTCAAAATATCACACTTTCCACCTTGAAAGAATCATGCTCCATTCTAGTAAAAACAAGTACATTATACACATAAATATGAACTAATTATTTATAACTCATTACACGATATGAAATCGATAAATAAAATTCTACTTTAATTCAAATTATATATCGTTAATAAGTTTAACTGATTTAGATATGTAAAATATTTAACTCATATAAGTATATAGAAAGTGATATCTTTATGTTTAACCACATATAAGGGTAAAACATTTAACTTATAAATTGAATATTCAATAAGGATATATCCACCATTGATTTGTTAGTCCTACAATAATTCATAGAGAAGAATCATAGGTTTAAATTATTTACTTTTCGAAGAGGAAATCTATATATAGAGAAAAAAACTACTAGGTTTAAGAAAATCAAAGAATATATGACTAAAATCAAACTTTATGATAATCAAATCAAATCTAAGATCCATTTTTTTCCTTCATGGAAACACAATAAAAGTAAGTAGTGGTAAGTATGTTGAAGTAATCACTATAATTAACATTACTAATTACAACAATCTAATAATAATCTTCTACATTTTTCATAAGATTTTTTTCTAAAATAATGATTTTAAAGCCAAAATATCATGATTATTATTTTGATTCTAAATAATGAAAGAACTATTAATGAAAAGTTTATAAGATTCAACTAATGTTTTAATTTAGATCTCAACAAAGACTTCATAAATACACATGCATGATTTTCTTATGAAGTACAATACTTCTATCTTATTATTAATTTTAATCTTATATATATATATATA
>Ga0123342_1001421_pt1 | contig 40191 bp, 17 predicted proteins | sample Turbeawhitnodule_FD_89960 | JGI IMG/M metagenome (GOLD analysis project Ga0123342, IMG submission 89960) | Root nodule microbial communities of legume samples collected from Mexico - Turtle bean Mexico white nodule | ecosystem: Host-associated > Plants > Roots > Nodule | place: Mexico: Nepantla...
AAACTTAGTAAGACCAATTTTTAAAATTTAATTTAGTCTTAATTATATTTTCTTACAATGTGATTTTCTTAAAATTTAATTCAGTTTACCAATCTTAAAAAATACAACAAAATCATTTCTCTATTAAAATTAATGTCATTATTTTCAGAAATGATCAATAAATAAAATTCGTTAATGTTTATCTATTAATAATTACTGTCAATTAAGTTAATAAACATTACATTATTCCGTTTTTAAAAAATAAAAAAACTTTATTAATTATTTAATAAGAAGAGAATCAAATTAAATAAGTTTTTTATCGAAAAAAAAAAGAACATGGAATTAAGGTACTCAAATCCTTGTAAAAAACATAGTCAAGCAATTAGATCTTCTATCTATACAAATTAAACAAGTTATAGAATTAAAAGTTGTAGATTATGGTCTTGTAGTGATCAGTTACTACCCATAATAAGGACTTTGGTGTATTGTTATGTGTTTGATAAGTCAATTTCAAGATTGGGGTCTTAGACAGGGTTTTATTATAGCAACCGAACTTAGATAGTTGAGGATACGTTATATAAAGTGGGATGCAGTCTTTATGACGCTAACTTGGGGGCAAAGTTTCTAAATTCTCTGCTAAAAGGGAAGGAGAAAAAAATAAAGTTTTGAATACTTCTAGTATAAGAATGCTTTATTTTTAGGTAGAATATTTCGACGTGGTGAATGAGATGAAGATGTAAGTAGAGAAGAGACGAGAAAGAGTTGAGATACAACATTAGGAGCAAGAGGAGATGTGTAAGAAGAATAAACTTAAATGATATCTTTGATTAAAACAATACAATGCAAAGTTGTTGGAGGATACTTGAGAAGATTATGTCATGTGACTGTCAAAATTCTATAACCCAACCAGCACATGTCTTTTGATGATTTGTGGGTTTTTCACAAAGTAATGTTTTCTTTAGAAATTAATAAAAAAAATATGAAAATGGATAAGTCGTATTTTAGGATATGATTTTAGAGTGAAAGTCGTACTCCTTGAATAAGATTTTGGAATGAGTTTCACTCACTCGGAAGTTGTATCTTTGGGATATGACTCACCCATTTTCATAAAAACATATTTATCCAAAATCGTAATTTCCAAAAAAAAATACACTACTTTAGTGCAAAAACCTATTTTGTGAAAGGATCATGTGCGGTTCTTTTGCATAATTGTTAATTTAGCAGACTATGAAAAACATGTGCGAGATTAGATATCCTCTCATATTGAGGCGAGAAAGTCATGACAAGGGAAAATTAGGAAGATAAGAAAGATAACACTGATTTATAGAAACCATCCTGTCAAACTCAAGGAGTGGTAGGAGGCATTAATATTTTTGAACCTCGTTTATTAATCGACATTACCATACCCATGATAAAAGGCGAGACAAGACGAAGCTCCATTAACTCCCTTTAAATGTTTCGAAGAGAAATTGTAATAAGATGTGCAAGTAACAAGGTTATTAACTTTCTTGAAGAGACCCAACAAACAGCTAAGTCCTCGTCACAAGGCATGACACTAAAAAGTTGTCATACCTTGATTAAGCAAATTGTGAAGTTGATTAAAAAGGGAAGCTTCACAATGTATTGGAAGAGAGAGGTTGAGGGCGAGGAGAGTAAGAGTCCTAAGAGATGTTTGAAAAAGAAATGTCAATATTATGAAGATCACGAAACCTTAGTTCTCGGGGATTTTAACATTATCTCCTAAGGCTTTGTTGGAGGTGGGATGCTTAAGTGCGACACAAAAATGACATTCTTGAGAATTTATGAATTTAACATTTATAGAGACAATACATAACAAAACTCTTGTTTTTATCTTTTTAGATAAGGATCTATGGGACGTGGTACCACATAAAGATGACCTTATAGTGATATTTGTTGTAACAATGAGTCGCAATGTATATCGGGTACTGGTAGATTAAGGGAGTTTGGTTAATGTATTGTATTAGGATACATTCATAAAACTCAATATTTTGAAGAATGATTTCAAACCTTTTGATGTGCGTTAATAGGATTTTTAGGAGATCAAGTGGAAGTTTGAGACTATGCAGAAATACAAACAACCTTCGGTGTAAGGAAGTCAGTTAATACCTTGTTGGTCAAATATTTGGTCATAAACCCTCCATTTTCCTATAATATTCTATTGGGTCACCCATCTTTGAACATGTTAGAAGCAATGGTTTCCACTTGTCATCTCAAGATTTGTCCCATTTCCCAAGGTTATGCAAGGGTTAACAAATCAATATACAACTCACAAATATTAAGTATGCAAAACAAATGCAGCTACTTATTATCAGTATGAACCTCTTGGACGTAAATTCAAGGATAGTATTTAAAGAGAGGCTTAGTGACCTAAAATATGTCTAGTTAGCAGAGGAGAGAAAGTTTAGGGTTGGTTCCAATCTCAAACCTCGTCTTGAGGAGAGGCTAGTTCACCTTTTGAGGTCCAACAATCATACTTTCACATGGTTGACAAGAAACATGCCAGGGATAAACCATGATTTCTTATCCCATAGGTTAGCTTTAGACCCTTTGGCCAAGTCAATTATTCAATGTAGAAGGAAGTTCAAATAAGAAAAAAGGGAAATAATGAAGGAAGAAATAAAAAATTTGTGTGGAGCTAGTTTCATATGCAAAAAATCAATATCTGACCTAGCTATCCATTGTGATTATGGTTTTAAAACGTCAAGAAAAATTAAAAGTGTGTACTGACTTGGTCGAAGATAATGCAGATGACATTGTGATTAAATCAAAAGTGGAGAATATTATATAATCGAATTGGAGCTTTTAAACAATCAATAAGTACCAATTGAATTTGAACCCAAAAAAATGTGCCTTCGTAATGCGAGCATAATTTTTTTTGGGTTTTATGCTAACTTAAAGAGGAATCGAGACAAATCTAGAAAAGTGTTCAACCATAATCAATATGAAAAGTCTAACAATTGTAAAGGAAATTTAACAGTTAATATGTTAGTCAGTGGTCTTATCGCGTTTTTACAGCAACATGGGACAAAAGTTCCCCACTAGTAGAAAATACGTAATTTGCGACACCCTTTAAAGACAGTTCTTAAAGAATAGTCGTAATAAGAGAGGCGGTGACAGTTTCATGATTATGTGATTTTTTTTTATTTCACCTACTTCATTATTTGTTGCTCGACTTCTTTTTAAGTGTTTATCGTTTGTAGAATTTTTCGCTTACAATTTTGTTTATTCGGATTATTATCCTAAGAGTTAGTCAATGATATTTGACTCTTTTAAAATGACTTCTATGTTTTTTCAATTCTACTTACACCATTTCTTACGCATTGTTATTTGGCTTGGATTTTTTGTTATTAGTCTTGCATGCTTTGCTATTTGGCTTGCCAACAACTTCTTTTAAATGACTCCTAAGAGTTTCAATTCTACTTACACCATTTCTTAGCTTTGTTATTCGACTTTCATGTTTTATTATTATTCTAGCATGTTTTTTTATTTGTCTCATAAACAACTCCTTTAATAATAACTAAATGTATATCGCCATTGTCGCCTTTCACCCATATGCCGTTTTAACATATTGACCATATTGTTATTTGGCACTTCATGAAATGAGTTAACTCGTATATTTAAAATTATTCATGTAATATAAATGGTTATCGATCCTAGTTGTCATTAAGATCGATATCGAGACGAACTAAGGTCGATATTGATCTTAGTTGTTGTTAAGACCAACCTCCAACCTAGCTTCGATGGTCATAGGTCAAGAGTTTGGGGATCTTCTACGTCACTGCAAGGGCTCTATGCTCGAGGGAACATCTAGATAGAATGTTGCAAATATTTGTCCCTCGCTATAATTGGTCCATCAAGTTATACCATTTTTCTGTATTGTTTCCTGAAGCGTGATGAAAATCACGACACGACCCTCATATGTGACCTGATTAGTTTTTCTTGGAAACTTGAGTTGCTTGACCACCTTCTCATCAACCATGATTTTCTTTTGAGAGCCCGTTTGAGAAGGGAAACCAGGTTTGTCTTCCTAAGGACGCTAGGTGATATAAGGGAAGTACCACCAATTAACACACTTAGAGGTTGAAGAATTATCCTTTCGTGTTCTCCAGTCTCGATAAACCTCTTTGGTTTTCATGTGAGGATGGTGTTGTGTTCCAAGTCTCTTTTGACTCATGATCTCATCAACTTCTGTGTGAGATATAGCTCTATTTCGAATCTCTGCCATTGACTTGGCCTTACACTGTATAATGGACTCATTGAAAGGATTAGGTTGGAGTCCCTTGATGAAAGCGTCAAAAAACATTTCTTCATTTGGTTGGTGGATGCATATGTTGATATCACAAAACTAATTGAGATAGTCTTTCAATGGTTCATTCTCCCTTTGTTTTACATAAAAAAAAAAAGATCTGCAATCCTTGGTAGTTTGACTTTGTTGGTTGCAAACTATTATACAAACATTTTGGAGAATACCGAAAGGAGGTCATCGTTTTGTCTAGTATTCTAGTGAACCATGACAAAGCAATCCATTTGAAGGTTCCAACAAACATCTTGCATTGAACTGCATAAGATCCTTTCGAAATCATCATTTCTGCTCAGAAGGCCTTGAGATTGTTTTCAGGGTCCTTTGATCCAAAAAACGGAGTGATCTTGGGGACCATGTACTGTGGAGGAACTAGTTTGTCCATGATTTCTTGGGAAAATGGTTGTGTATCTTATTCGGGCAATGTTGGACATGATTTTGTTTGTCCATGGTAGATGACTTGTTTACGTATCATCTTTTAGTGCTCCTTATTGGCCTTCTATATCTCTTTGTGAGATTTTAGGACCTCTTCCATATGTTGTTGGGATAGTTTTACTGATTTGAGAGACAAGAAGGTTCAAACACTATAAAAACGAGTTTGGATCTCTGAATTTAGAAAATTTATTTTAGAATTTCCTAAAATTTTGATAACAAAACATCATTTCTACATATTTAATATTTAATCAATTATAAATTCATCTCTAAATTCGAAATGATACAATATCTTTTTAACATTCAGAGTTAGAGTTGATTCTTTTATCAAATTAAAATATTTTTATTAAGATTATTTCGTTCATACTATTATCTTATCTAGAATTTACTAATTCTTATGAAACTTTATTTATAACACTTTCTTTATCGAAGTTTCTTTATTTTATCTTTCTATTTCTAATTGTAAATTGATTCCAATTCCTATCCATAAGTTTTAATTCTGTTGGAATTTATCACCTTTCAACAAATGAGACATTTTGGATCTCTTCGTTAAAATTCTTGAACAAATGGGGTTAGACATTTTGGATCTCTTATTAAAATTCTTGATTGATGACATCGACTATATTACTAAGTTGATTGAGACTAAACGAGTAGGATTCATTTTAGTAGAAAAACTCAAGCAATTCATTTGTAAATTCATTGTTCATAAGTATGGCGTGCATGAGGTGGTAGTGCTCGGTTACTACCCAATAACAAGGAATAACAAATGGACTTTGGTACATAGCAAGGGACATTGTTAGACTCCTAAGCCAAATCTTATTCTAATAATCAAGTTTAGATAATTGAGAGAGCATGATGAGCCATAACTAATATTTTGTTTCATTCAAATAGTTTGAAATGGGAAATTTCAAATGAGTCTTACTATTCGCAACTTTGGGCGAAATCAATTATGGTTTCTGAATATATTTGAATATGCAATTATATATTATTTCCATATTAAAATATTATCTTACAATTTTTAAAAAACAATGTCATTTATAGTTAAGTCGTGACATTAATAATTTGTGTACAAACTTTTTAAAATATTATTATAGTCAAAATTATGTTACTTGATTCTTAATTGGTTTAAATGGTATTATTAATTTCGCCTTTTTAGTTTTATTTTATCGTATTTCATGTACCGGCAAAAGTTGGAAAAATATCTCGTTAATTAACTATCCCAATTATCATTTAGGTTATTTTTATTGTAAAAGTAGTTTTAATTTTTTTAGTTTCATTGTTGTATATTCTGAATATATTTTTTAAAAAAAAATTTACTCTAATAAAAGAATATTACTACAATCATATTTTATTCAATGGTTGATATTTTTAAAATAGAGATATATTATTTTATTTTTATCATTCAGAAAAAAATCAATTTTAAATTTATATTATATCAAAATATTTTAATTAACATAAAATTTACAAGACCTGAACTTAAACTTATTACTTTAAATATAACCTAAAATGGAGATTTTCTTATTGATTGTCTTACAGAATATTGTGTCATAATTTTCCTTTTGAAGCAACCACCATTAATTAAGAGCCAAATACTTTGAATTCCATCTACATCAATGCTAATCAATGACGAGTGATGTTGTGATGAACAACTGGTGGATATGCACTGTGTTCTATCTTATTTCTGTAACTTTTTTCTTCTAATGGTTGACATTTGTGGCTTGTAAGACCCACATTTTTTTTACTTTAAAACTAATAACAATAATGCTAGTGGTAGGAAAATGACCGGTTCGGATTTTATACACAACTTTTTTTTATATAAAATTAATGAGAATATTTTTTAACAATAAATATCTAAGATTTTTATGGTCAAAATTTACCGATTTTCCTATCTATAAGAATTTCAGATACATTTAATAAAATGTAATTTATTGAGGTAAACGTCACATTTAATTTGATAGACACTAACAACATATCACACATTAGGTAAGTTTTATCCTATTTTTATTTCGTACCTTACTGATCTCTCTTAATATATTAGTCTATTTTAAGATAAAGTATATTTTCAATTGTGATTCTTGTAATAAAATCGGATTAAAATTCAAATCTTAATTTAGAGATTCAATAATTATATTACAATAATTATAGAAAAATATCAATTGGGTTTTATAGAGAATATTTATTTGTTAAGTTGTTTTCATCTACCTTTACCTCATATTTCTATCATAATGTGATATTTTAGTTTAGAACAAATCACACTAGTTTCTTCTTTGTTGAGATAATATTACATTTGTAGTCGTTTCTATTTTTGGCCCTACAAAATATCCCTTAAAATTCATAATGATAACTTATCATGTGATGCACAGATATCTCTTTAATGGTTTTGTCTTCTTCATTTTAACTAAACTAAAAGACAATAACATGTTTCTCAATCCGCATTGAAGAAAATCGAAAATCTTAAAATGATGTATCTATAACTTGGTTCCAATGTACTATATATAAATAATTTTAGGCATAAAAAACATTAAGCATAAAAAAGCATTAAACGAAAATGTGCAACTATATAAAAAGGCATTGACTTGGATTATTTAATTTATTTTTAGTTGGTATTCTCTTTAGGAAGAAAAAATAAATCAACAAAAGCTTAAGTATTTTAAAAGAAAATAAGTAGCTAAATTTTTGTAGAACAAAAGGAAAGAGTTTTTTATTATTTTTGTAAATGTAATAATTAAAAGAATTTTTTTTTAATTAATAGTAGAATCTGATCACAGAAATCAAACTCACACTATTAAAAAGTGAACTTTAAGTCTAACTCAATCTCATAATACCGGGGTGAGGTTTGCACTCACTTATATACTATGAATACTCTAATATCTATGAGATTTCTAACAGACACAAATGAAGAGGTTTGATTGGTTTGTTAAATTCAAAGAATTTATTGAAACCAACTTTATTAAATAAATAATAAGAAAAATTAGTTAAATGCTAAATAAAATCTTTAAACAACTCTTGTTTAAAAATTTGTTTTTTTATTTTTTATTTTTTATTTTAATGGATGATAAAGAAGAAAGCAATGTGAGTTTTGGATCAGTATTCAAGCTCAGCCAAATGAGTTTACCGAATTATCTTGACTCAAATTTTAATGCCTAATAACACCATTGCTTGATGAGATAAATATAACTTCATCCCTACATTTTTAATTACAAAGATAACTATCAACTAAAACCTAAAATTTAATACTTTTATGGCACAAAAATTATTGGGAACAAATTTTACACTCTACGATAAAAGTCTTCTGCATATACATATGATAAAAAAAAATTATCACCATGCTTGAAAGAGATTATACTATTATTATTATCTTTGAGGCTAAGACTTTCTAGGTTATCGTTCTTTATATGTGATGGAGGTGTTTATCCAAGAAACACTAAACGTTTTTTTATTGGTTGACCTGAATTTATATGATTGTTTTACCATTAAAATATGGTTTTTCGTGGTAGGGAATTATATGGTGACTTTGCTGAAATTGTAACATCTTAAAATAAATATTTAAAAGATTTACAAAGTCAATATTATTTACATGGTATTTTTAAATATAATACATTCAAAATGAAAGTTTTCAAAATATATATTTGAACGATTCCTCCATAGGTTTTATGATTTTTTGCTTTTTGATAACATTTGCTCCTATGTTTGAGACGTGACACAAATAATATACACAGTAAGTTAAGTAAAATTAATTTAATATATAATAATAAATAAATCATTCAAAACGTTCTATTAATAAGATTTATTTAATTAATTTTATTAATTTAATATTATTCATATTTAATTAGACAACTTCTAAATATTGCATTGAGTACTAGCACTAAATATTTGCAAATGTGTGATTTATCATGTGTGATATATAATGATATGTGTAACATCCAAAATTTTGTTGGGGGAATTTAGTCTTTTTTAAAATATAGTTTTAAATTGTATTTACTATGAAATATTCGTTCATTACTAATTATGTAAAAGAAAGTTTTTGGAAATTTTTCTGCATAATTTTGTTAAACTATTTTTTAATTCACTTAACATAGGCCATATCCGCTACGTTCAGGTCAGACTTGCTCAGCACATTGACTTAATCATTTTTGGCTTGGTTCAACTAATTTTCAGCATTGTATTAAAATTATCCATGGAGAAAATCAACTCAGTGCATAAAAAGATTACACTTAGCGAATTTTCTATATTGAATGCCTTTTTTTCATTCTTGCTCTTGAGAGTGAATCCACTCAATGCACGAGGATATTTTTCATTTTTGATTCTGGTTAAGTATAAATAGCTAGTTCTCTTTTTAGATATTTTGACGCAGAGCAAAGTCAAGAATTGAGAGAGAGAAAAGGTCCCCTTATCACCTAAGGCACAAGGAATCAAGAGATTCTTCTATCAACCCTCTTTCCTTGCTTCTCCATTACTTCTTGTTCTCTTTTTCTTCAAGTTCTACCGATCAGTTTCATGTAACTTATGAGTTGCTTAGTTAACTTCTTATAAAATATCTTTATATTGTTTTTCCTTTTATAAACTCATGAGTATAGTTATAAGGATTAACTTTTAGTTTGATTTTTGTAAAAATCACTCATTTGTGATTTTACATTTAATCAACCACCTATCCTGGTAAGTGGGTTTATATCCCACTCAACTTCACAAAATAGACTGGTAAAATGAGGAATGCACCCCACTTATATATTATAATATTTCCTTACTCATAGTCAATGTGAGATCTCCAACATACCGTTTCACATTAAGGAATGAACATCTTGAGTGTGAAATTAGATAATTATGGATGGTCTAACCGGAGCTCAATAACAATGTCATAATAGCCCCAAAGAACTTGATTATGATAGGTTTTTAATGACTCTAATATCATCTTAGTAAGTGGTTTATACCTAACTTAACCTCACAAAACCAACTTGTAAGACGAGGTTTGCATTCACTTATATATTATAATTCTAAGTCAATGTGGGATCTCTAACTACCTGTGATTCCTTTTAAATCTTATTCTCATTCTCAATGAGTGATTCCACATTAAGTTCATCAAATATCATATCAAACTTCCATAAATAATACACCTTATATTAAATGTTGTGAACATCACAATTTATTATACATATACTTATTAAATGTCAATTAAAATAAAAAAAAATGACAAATTTTATCAACAAGATAATCACTTAAGCGAGAACCTCTCGCTTAAGCGTCATGTTTTTAGATGTGAAAGAATTCTTCCTCACTCAAACACTAGATTGATTGATCATTTGAGCAGTGCAACTTATCATTTGAGTGATGCAACTTGTTACTTAATTGTCCAATTGACCATTTGAGCAAACAAACTATTATATAAAAGATAAATGTTATAACTTCTAAATCACTGAAACTATTATCAATAACTAGATCGATAAAACTCCTCACTTGAAAATGCTTGAGTGGGGTGAACAAACTTCTCAAACTAAATCTTTAATTTCAACTAAAGCAAAACAAGTATTTTTTTTTTCAATCTAAAACAATTATTCCCCTACTCAAATTATTCTTGTATTAATTCAATTAAACTCAAAGCACTCAACCTATTCAACCTATTAGATGATATAACACTGAAATACCAACTTCATATATCACACATATCAAAACGATATCAAATAACTTAATTCAAACTAATAAAAATTTACATAAACCCAGCATAATAATCAATTACGTACACTTAGTATAAAAAAAAAGTCCATCACCAAATAGTTCCTCTTATTAATTCTTCTCATTTTATCATTAGAATCCACAATACTCATTTCTAAATCGAAATCATATTAATCCTTATATAAATGTCTCAGATGTCTTGTACAACTCATTTGGTTGTCGCCTTCGAGACTTGTAACATATACAGACATACTTATATATGGACTTTTCCTAATCTAATTAATTTTATGTTAAGCCATTAAAATCATTTTTTACAATTTTAAAGGTTAAATTGTTATAGAGAAAATTGAAAAAAGAAGGTTACTCTTTCCTTAAATAAAACCACATAACACGACAACATTTTTCACAGAAAAATCTTGTTCTGGTATGTGGCGTTGTCCAACCCGAATCTATGATTTTGGTTCTCATTCTATTAGGACGCGCCAATTAATTAAAACCAGTGGTTCCAAGAATCAGAATACTAATATTCACACATTTCGATTCGAGGGTGCGAAATTTTGGTGAAACTTAGGCCAATGGATGGTTCTATTTATGGTCGAGTATGCATAGATCACCACCACAGAATTGAGATTCCAAATTCATGTGTTGGATTAATTGGTGCATCATTATTTGCTATAATTCAAATTGTGGCTCAACTTTGAAGTGACTATGATATTGCTGTTGAATATACATGTAAGTGTGTGGTGAACCAAATGTTCCCAGTTCATTGGACGATCAACACTCGTGTCCAATTAACATCAATTTTTCTCGTGAATGAGACGGTTTACCAGTATGTGTTTGGTGTACAAATCTAGAAGTCTTAGTGCTGTCTCAATCTCTAAAATTCTTGGTGCATATCTGCTTGAGATAGGTTTGGAACGGAGAGTTTTTGGCCATGTTTTGAAATAAAGGTTGATTTTGGATTTTAAAGTGGTTAAATATATATTTTTTCTTTAATATTTATTAAAGGTTAGGGATACAAACGTTATAGAAAAATGTTAATATTAATTGTGTCTTCTCTAATTCTTAATTGTTTGTCTTTATAGAGGTGAATAACCTTTATTTTGTCTTTATTGTTTGTTATGATTCTAGTATTTATTAATTGATTATTATTTTTTTTGGCTAGACCTAGAATGAGTGTACAAGCTTCAGACTATTCGTTCCGATTTCAATATAATAAAAGAGATATTCATTCTTATATTTTTTTGTCTTCCTTCTACTCTTTTGTTCATCTTTATTCTCTTTTGTTCATATCTGTTCTATTCTTAATATGTTATCACCAGAGCTCCAGTTGCTACATCCACCCATAGTATGTTATCCCATGCACGAGCTGTCTCGGCGTGAGAGGGTGTGTTGGAGATCTCACATCGACTAGAGATTAGGACATTTCATTGTATGCAAGTGGGTGCAAACCTCACTTCATGAGCTGATTTTATGGGGTTGAGTTAGGCTTTAAGTCCACTTTGTAATATTTTATGCAAACAAAAAATGATCATTTAGATTTGTTAGATATTTTTTATAAGAAAATTATTATAATGGGTTTGTGTTAATTTTTTTACGTGCTAATCAAATTTTTAATATTAGTTAAGATGTTAAAATATTTTATGTTAATTCATGTTAATTTTATAATATTAAAGTAATTTTATATTGAGAATTTGTTTATTATGTAAAAAGAATAAAAATAAAAATTAATTTTAATATTTTTCTTATTATATTTAAGAAGTCTAAATGCATTTGGGACAAAAACCAATTCAAAAAAATATATTTAATTCGATTCTAAATTGAAATAATTATTGAAATGAATTAAAATAAAAGGAAATCCAATAGAATAAAGTGTTCATTTTATTATTTACATACACAATAGTACCACGAGCGCAACAACGTGGGATTACATCGTTGATATGGCATTGGTTTACGAGAAAATTAATATAAAAATAAATGTGTACTGGTACGATTGGTCGAGTGAACTAACTCATCCAACTCACGGACCAAACCGCAACTCAAGCGATAGGGTCGACCACGTCGCACACGTGGCCGACCGACGTGTAGCGCTCAAGTCAAAGGTTGACCGGATTAACGAGACTAATCCAAGGTTAAGGGTGACCTAATACAACCCTAATCGCAAACCAACCCCCTAATATGGCCCAACGACAAGGGTTCATCAAGGTAATATAAATATCATGCATTCCAATGAGAAATGTACGTCATTATTTACAGTTTTCTGACAATCGAGTGTCGATACCCCCACTGACTTGAGCGTTGGAGTGCCTTCTGCAGGTACCCCACCCGCTTGAGGAGTCAGACGACCAGAAAGGTGAGCGCGCGAGAGCATCGAGAGTGTGAAGCCAACCGAACACTACAAAAGGATCAATCGTTCTCCAGACCTCCAAACCCATTCGAGAACAAAATGTATTGACAATTTTGTATAAAATTCGTACAAGAATTTTTCTAATGAAAACTGAAAATGTGTAAGGGAAATACTAAATAATATTATTTTAGTAGCAATATTAATTTCAAGGGTCAACAAAAAATAACTAAAAAGTAGTCCAACTCAATTTGAAAATATTAAAGGAAAATCAAAGCTTTATTTATAAAATATAATTTAAGATTTATTCAGACACAAAAAAAAGTAGTTGGTTACAAGTAGAACTGGTCTCGAGACTTAGAGAACGATTGCTCCAGCTTCCACCTTCGGTCGATCTACGATGCTCCAAGCTCCGTTACACCTTTCCTCCTCTCGGTCGTTTGTCTTCACAGGCGGGGAGGGTACCTGCAGAAGACACTCCAACGCTCAAGTCAGTCGAGGTGTTAGCACTCGGGTGTCCGAGTATTGTAGATAATGACGTACATTTCTCCTTTAAATGTGTGCTATTTATATTACCTTAATGGGCCTTCATTGGTGGGTCGGATTAGGGAATTGGTTCGTGTTAAGGGTTGCACTAAACAACCCTTAACCACAGATTAACCCTGTTGACTTGATCAACCCTTGACTAAACGTTAAGGATCGGTCGACCACGTGTCATCACGTGACCGCATCTACATTGCTTAGTTGGTGACTTGGTCCTAGTGTTGGCCGACTCACTGAGTCGTCCGGTCATACCAATACAAGAACTATGAAAATCAATTCGATGGACAAGGCTGCAGTTAAACTTATAGTCTAAAACACTATCAAATTATTTGTTATGATGTTTTGTTATTTTAAAATTGATATAAGTTTAAGAGTGAGAAATGAGTGAATTTGATCTAAGGTGAATGGTAAAGAAAAGTGTGGTGAGTCAATGCTTATTGATAGAATTTTGGGGCTTCAAAAATGTGACTCACCTGACCTAATACACAACTCTAATTACAACACATACCTTTTACTGTTTAAGATGTTGTGGGTGTGGTGTGGCAGCGACAGATGCGGTAGTTGATATTAAGGTTTCTTTCTTTTTAAGATGGAGGAAGCAACAACAGATGGACTCAATTAAATAAAAGCCCAAAGAAATGAAAAGAACTCATTAACTGTACAGTGAAAGAAATCACTTACTGCATAGTAAAAAAATTTATTTTAAGTGAAAACGTTACAACTTCTCCAACATAATTAAATTTTAATTAATATTTTTTAACTTAATTAATTGTTTTCTTCCCTTTTAACATTCTCACTACAATCATGGCTCCCGCTTTCTTATCCCCTTCCCTTATCTATTTAATTTCACAATACATGCACTGAATTTCAAAGTGCAATTTTGCCGGTTCCTCTGTTTTTCTAACTGCAACCAAAGTGATTTTGATGAAAACTTGGTTCCAATCGAAGTAGAGGAGGATGAATCTTTGCAGAGTCATGAATTAGACATGACTAATTTGAATGATGAAGGAGATGGAAATCATGAAGTTGAATATGAATTTAACTTACAAGATTATTTGGTTTAAATAGATTATTATTTTCTCATTGTTTTGTAACTAGTAAATGATTACTCTTATCATAGGATGTGTTGTTTACACCTAATCATGTACTCTTTTATATATTATGAGGTTCAATTATGAATTTCATAAAATTTGTAGGATCTTACAATTCGTGTTACGATTTTTCGATTTACAATTCATGTTTATCTTTTTTATCCTAAGTAAGATCTCGATGTTGACTACCTTGGTGATCACCACTTAAATAAGCAGGGATCACCACTTACCATGACCATTGTGACAGTAAGGAAGCTGAAGAATGGACCAAACTACGTTAACTCAAAAAATATTATCTATTATGTGAAAAAAGTATTACACAGATCACCCCTTATTCATTCACACATCCCCATTTATTATGGAAGAAAACCCAATGACCACCACATGACTCGTGACCAACTGGGAATGCAAAAATAACCTTAGGACCATCCACCCACTACAAATAAGTCCATCAATCCCTCATAATTCCCATAAATACCCACTTAAAAAAATTGCATAATTCGTCCATTAGGCACAAACTTATATTGTGATCACCATTTATTTAGACAAGGATCACCACTTACCATGACCACAGTTACAGTAAAAAACTGAAGCCTAAACCAAACTATGTTAAATCCCAAAACATTATGTGTTGTATGCAAAAAGTGTTACATAAATTACCACTTATTCATGCCCTCATCCCCACTTCTTATGGGATAAAACCCAATGACCACCACATCACCCGTGATTAATTGGGAATGCAAAAATAACCTTAGGACCATCCACTCACCTCCAATAAGTCCATGAATCCATCCTGATTCTCACAAATACCTCGTTCAAAAATTGTATAATTGGTGCATTTGACATAATTTTATTCAGTTATCATCACTTAACTAGACAGGAATACCCACTTATTGTGAACATTATGACTGTAAAAAAGCTTAAGTTTGGACCAAAGTAACTTAAATCCCACATTATATATTATGTGCATAAAGTATTACACAGATCATCATTTGTTCATGCACTCATCCCCAATTATTATGGGAGAAAACCCAATGGCCATCACATCACCTATGAACAACTAGGAATGCAAAAATAACCTTGGGACCATCCACCCACCTCCAATATGTCCATCAATCCATCCTCATTCTCACAAATACTTTGTTCAAAAATTGCATAATTCGAGCATTGGGCAAAAACTTATACTGTGACCACTTATTTAGATAGGGATCACCACTTACCATGACCACTTTGACAGTAAAACAGTTGAAGCCTGGACCAAAGTAACTGAAATCCCACATTATATACTATGTGCATAAAGTATTACACAGATTATCGTTTATTCATGCATTCATCCCCACTTATTGTGGGAGAAAACCTAATGATCACCACATCACCCGTGATCAACTAGGAATGCAAAAATAATCTAAGGACCATCCACCCATCTCTACTATGTGCATCCATCCATCGTGATTCTCACAAATACACTGTTAAAAAATTGGATAATTGGTCCATTGGGCATGCAGTGATCACTACTTAACTAGCCAGGGATCTCCACTTATCGTGAACACTATGATTGTAAAAAAGCTTAAGCCTGGACCAAAGTAACTGATGGAGGACCATCCGAAAGAACACATATTGTGCCTATAACTAAGGTCATGGCTAGAAGAATGGAAGAAGAAGGAGTTCATAAAATTCTATTTTTATGGAGAATTAATTTTCAATTAGACTTTATTTTGGGCTTGTATTTTGGCCATTATATTGGGCCATGTTTTAGGCTAATTTTCATGGGCCATATATTGGGCCAATTAGAGTAAGATGTAAATAGAAAAGGAAAGAGTCTAACTAGAGTTACAATTGGGCCTCCTTGGACCCAATGCAACTCTAAACCATCTGAAGAGTTTTTAGGGTTAAAGCTTCCATCTTGGTTGCCCATAGCACTATAAATACAAGTGTTATTCCCCTTGTGAATGAGATTTGAATTGATAATGAAATGTTGCTCAAGTTGCTAGCTCATTTGTCTTCAAATTCTCACTCTCAAGTTTGCACTTCTATTAGTGTTTTGCTTGAATCTTCTTAGAAGTTGGTCACACCTCTTCTAAGCCTCTACCTCTCCTCTTCATTTCATCTTCTCCACACTTCAATTCAACCATCGATGTCACTTTCAAGTCCATTCTTCTGCAACATACAAAACTACAACAAAGAAGAAGTCAAAACAAGTTAGGATTGCATCATTTGGTATCAAAGCTTAGGTCTTCAAGAGATAAGTTATTCTAACTTTTGTTCTTCCATTTTCGTGTTGTTCCTCACTTTTTAGAATGTCTTGAATCTGTTTTAAATGTTTCCACCGTTTAAATGTGTTTTTGTTTAGTTTAATCGGTTCAAATAGCTTGTTCTTTCTTGAACCATCTATATTGGTGTTTAGGAGTTCTCTTTTAGTTTATCTTGTGTGCTTTTGTTTTTGTTGAGACTTCTTTCATTTTCTTTTGGTAAAAACAATTTATGTTGGTTTCTTTTTTATTTTATGATCCATTTCTAGTTGTCTAAAGTCATGTTATTTCCGTATATGTCATAAAATCAAGTAGTCCTTTGTTTGATTTTTTTTTTTTGTTTTTTGTTTTTACAATGAATATCCATGTGGTTTGAGTCATTTTTGTGTCTTTTGTGTGTTTTTTTTTATGTTTTTGAGTCTCTTATCTTGTTATTAACAAGTTTATTAGAGTTAGGTTTCTATTATGTCTTAAGTTTCAATATTTTTTTTTCAAATCCCTTAGGTTTCAAATCCCTTAAAAATTGCAAAGAATAATTTAATAAATTTACATGAATGTAAGGTGCTGGAAGAAAAATGTGGAGGTGACCCATTTAATTATGGTGGTCTGCAATAATCAGGTGGAGCCTTTCTACAAGCCGGCATTGGCATATGAACTCTTAACCAAATGAATCACACTAAAAATATATTGAGAATCTATTTAAACATAGTTCTTCTAAATATTTTTAAGAGAAGGGAAAGTAAAATAATTTTTTCATATATTAAATTTATTTTATATCTAATTTTTAAAATAAAATTTAAAAATTTAATATTAAAAACTTATATAAATGAACTTATGAACAAAATAAACCCTCTTGATTAGTGAAGATTGCTTGGACTTAAAAAATGAATTCTGATTTTATTTTATTTTTCTTTCAAACATTCAATAAATATATTGGTGGTTCTTATAAAATGAGCGTTTTTACTTATAAATTTTTGTAACAAGAATTTGTGTAAATTTTGATTAAGTTATTTAGCTAACTATCCGAATAAACTGATATTATACTGGATGAATTCATGTAAGGTAGCCCTCAACCCTATTTTTCTTTTTTTAAACCTTTGTACGAAAAATTACACAATAACTTCATAATATTTTACTCACACAATAAGTCTTCATGGAGTAGATTATTTTTTCAAATTTTAAATAATTAAAAAATTGACTGATATATTGAGTGTGTATAACTTTATGTTTTCAAGTATAGAAAATTGCTCATAACCACTAAGTACTACTGTTAAAAATGAGATAAAATGTGTTTAGCCCTTAAAAATGGTTAAATTCACATTTAATATTAAAGAAATTTATAACGTTAAGCTTTAACATGTTATATTGTTTACAAAGTGATCGAAAGGATCATAAAAAGCTTAATGTCAATTCACAAAAAGATTTGAATGTTAAAATCAACTTTAATAATTTTATAAAATTAACAGCGTATTCAAGGCTAAATTTTTTAACGGGTCAGTTTATGGGCTTAACGGGCAGGCTAGTTTTGGCTACCAGCTAAAAAGGAAGGGGCATTTCTTTCTCCATCTCCTTATTTTTGTCATACACTCCAAAAATATACAAATTCTCATTTATTCTTTTTTGGATTGACAATATGAAAGTCAAAAATATCTTCTCAATCACATAATCCAGAAGAACTTCTGAATTATACAATTTGAAAATCATTTTTACCTTTGAATTATACAGTTTAAAACTCTTACTTTTAAAATGTTTCTATATTGTACGGTAATATGAAACTTTCATATTTGTAGGGTGCAGGAAAAAATATATGGAGGTGAAGGGAAAAATGCTCAATAGGTAGAACTCAATGAGGCTCACGCTGAGAGGTTTTAATTTATTTTAATGGTCCACAATGAGCTACAAGAGCGAGAAAATTAATATATTTTTAAATAATGTTTATGCAACCTAACTAAACCATCATTGTCACACATTGACTCATTTTGTAAACTAATGGAAATACACAGGATAGATGATTTAAGATCACACACAACAACTAAAAAATAAAGAGGTGCACTCCAGATGATAAAGTATACTCACAATTATTGACTAGAAAATCAGCTGATAAAAATTGTGACCAAATTATAGAAGTGACAGAAAAACAAGAAGAGCACATTACCAACCAAGACAAAAATAAAAAATAAAGCTTCCTAGTTTGCAACTTACATATAATCTACAAAAACCATTTGGCCTGTGATATAAAACCAATTTCTTTAAAATCCATAAACAATGACAGAATATTGCAACTCACTCAAGGAAAGTAGAACCTAAGGAAAAAGAAAAGTCAGACACGGTTAAAGAGATTAATCCTCATAATGGATTTAGAAAAACAGTAATAAAACCCAGACTTAATCGCATTTTGGTCCCCTACTTTCTCGAATTCACCAATTCATTTTCTTTAAGTATTGGATGTCAATATGGATCAAAATTGCACACTTAAAATGTGCAAATTCCGTTAAAGTTGAAGATCATCAGCGGAATCCATAAAACAACAAGGTCTATCAACTATCACAATTCTAACAAGTAACAAATCAATTCATGACTCTAGACAGGAGGTTATACCTTAAATAGCTAACGACATCATTTGGGTAAGGACAATACTTAGATGCAATTTCATAAGTGCTTTTAATGTTCTGTAATCTAAGCAGGGAGGTTCACAATGATAATCTATGTTCACCTTTGATGGAAACCTTAATTACGCAGATTATGAAAACAAAACTCTTATTCTAATTGAAAATGGTACCAAAAGTATGTATAGATCTGCATCTAAGATTTGTCCTTCAGTACCTCACGAGAAAGAGAATGATTAAAACTGTACACTAAATCTAAAACCCTAAACCATCAAGGATCAGAATCAGAATCCAAATGTTGCCCAACCCCATCATGGAATCAAAGTCTAAAATCTACAAAAAGGTAAAAAAAATAGCAAACCAACACAACTACAAGCAATGTCTAAAGAAAGTAAACATATGGTTGTACACTGTACTATCCACTAAAGGGGAAGGGGTGGGAAGACAACAAGAACTGCAAATTAGTCTCAAAGCTACGAGTACTTCAAAGATATATTATCCCACAAAAGTTAAAAAAAAAAAAAAAACCTACTTCTTAACATGTTTCTTCTTTTGAGTTACATTAGAAGAAGGTTGTGGCTTAGGGTGCTTTTCAGCCTCACTTGAATCCAACCAAATAAGGGGATGGCGATTGAAAAACGGCCAATTGGGGATAGTGAGCAACGTGGTGAGAACCACACCCCCAGCGTATACGAGAATCATCATTTGGAAAGAAGCCATGACATATCCACTTGCAAATGCAATCACGGCAAATGCAAGCAGCATTATCTGCATCAGTTGCTCCGCTAGCTTTTGACCTTGCCAATCCATCTAATCAAGAACAATTATGAGAAAAAAAAAACGGCAGTATCAGCAAAATCCCAAAATCAAGGTTTTAAATGACCAAATTTGACTGCAATTTCCTGGAACATCAAGAATTGCGAAAATACAGCAACAACAACCACAACTTAAAACCTGGGCCAGATAAAAACCTACAACGAAAATTTCAATTGTTCTAGGGAACTGCCTAATAAACCTAATAACACAAATTACTGGATCAGATCTGGGATAACCGTAACCTGTTTAGTGCAATAAAAAGACCTGGCTAGGTCTACGATTTAAAATTTGGGGAAAGCGGAAATTGCGATGGAAATGTGGATAAAAAAGGAGAATTATAGCGATGTTTAGCGAAATAAAACCCGAAATAGTGTCTTCTGCTAAGACGAGAGAAAAAAGAATAAGAAAAAAGTGAAGAAATGGTGATACCTGAAGACAGAAGAGTAAGAGGAAGAAGACGATGTTGAATGCACTGAGACTCTGAATCCCACCGCGTTCAGTTTAAAACTGTCCGAATTTAAGCAAATTTCCAATTTACTCTTTAAATGGTAAATCTGACCTTAATATAAAGTAATTAATTCTTATATGAAATATTTCATTTTGGTGTAATAAAAAAATAATGAATTTTAATAAAAAATTTAAATGTATAAAAAAAATCGATAATAAAACTCAATTAGTTTAATCCTTACCGAGTTAAAAAAAATTAACTGAATTAAAACTATTATATTAAGACGGTAGTTTTTTTTTCCATTGTATTAAGAACGTGATAGCCAATATTTATTATATTGAAACGAGTATTTACTTTAGATTAAAATATAAGTTTTAAATTATCTGAAAAATTGAAAAGAATTTTTAAACTTAATTCATCTTATTTTCTTTTCAATCAATAATTCAAATTTCATTAAAATTATGATAACATAAGCATTCAAATTAATATCTTTTACATAATTTCTTTTACAGCATTTTTTTACATATTATTTTATTTTAATTGTATAATGGGATTTTAAATTATTAAAAAATATCTCCGTATTTAATAAAATCTCAGTAAAATGTTAATGAAACCTTAACTAAAAATCAAATCAGCAATAATTTATAAATTCATAAACCTGGTTACAAATTTGTAGGTTACCAAAACTTTTTAATAATTAGTTCTAAATTTTTCGTTCTTACAAATTTGTTTTGGGAGTTTTCTTCGCTACCAATAATGTTTAAATAGGAGTGCTGAGCGTATGAATTAATTAAAATTAAATTATAACTAGAAAAAAACACACATTATACATTTTTGTGTAATAATAAACAAAATATATAATTAAAAAATAACCATTATAATAATTACTAAAATAACAAAATATTATTAGATTTATATTAAAATTTAAAAAAATGTGTATGTAAAAAAATATATATTTTATTAATTTTTATAATGTTTTATTTATACAACAAAAATAGTTGTATTTTTTATCACAATATCTACTTATAGTAGGTAATTTTTTATAAATAAAAAAAAATGATTATATTTATAAGAGTAAAAAAGTTTTAAAAAGATGTCTATAAAACACAACCTTTTAATAATTCAATAATTAGTTTTCCATTGAAGTATATAGTTATTTTAAATATTTGAAAAGAAATATTTGTGATTTATGGTGATTTTATTTGCTAAAACAAAAGTTTCTAACGAAAAATATTAGAATCTGAATTAAAATATATATATATATATATATATATATATATATCTATTTAATTAACTTTTTTTTGTATGAAAGTATCTCCTTTTTAAATATATCATAAAAATTGATCCAATATAGAAGAAGAAATGTTTGAATTGTGTATTTAAGACTTTTTGAGAATTTTCACAAATTAACATGTCGAACAAAAACTTAACAAACACATTCTCAAACAACTTTTTGTAAGATTAACGCTTGATGAAGATCAATCATTTATGGTTAAGTACTTTGTTTACACAAAAGGTGTGACCTAATCGATCAGAGGTTTCGCTCACTAAAAGAAAGTTAATGTTCTAAGAAGGATTTAAGATTGAGAATACTCTTTTAAGTTGTTAAAGAACAAAACAATGTTCTTACTCACAAACTAAGGCTTGAGGATTGCTAAAATTTACAAGAGTCTTTGTTATCGTTCTTATTATCGTAATTTTCATCAACTTTTCTTCTTACAAAAGATATTCTATATGTAGATGTTGAGAATAAAAGAGTCGTTACACATCCTTTTGAAGTCATTGTAAGGTCTTGTGAAGTTCTTCTTCTTCTTCATCTATCGTTTGTCCATGTTCAAACTTATAGATGCATTAAATGTTCATCATGCAACATTAAATGCTTACATATTCTTTACACAACTCTTTGATACACGACATAACTTATTAAACCTAAGCTAAGCACCTTTTTCCAAACTTGAGTAAAGCATAAGACATAACAATGATGATTGTCTTCACACGACTAACATTCCACCTTTTCAATGAAAGCATGTTTATGTGAAACAACTTTACTCGAGATCTTTGATGTAGGCACTTCATTTTGAGATTCTCTTGTAAGAAACAAAGAGATGAACATCATTTATAAGTATTCAACTTGTAACATGAAATACTTCACACTATGTGTACTTAACATTTATCCTAGCAAAAGCCTATCAAACAAAGTTATATAAGCGAAATCTTATGTGTTTATTGATAATTAATACTTAAAGAATATTGTTTTATAATTTGTTGTTAAGTACATAATCCATATCAAATATAAGATATGTTTAACTTTACTCTAACATATATATTTTCAAAATAGTTAATAATAATAATATATATATATATATATTATTAATTATTTTACAAAATTTATTGTTTACTTTTTATTACAAATTAAAAGACCTCGAAACAAAACCATAAATGTACTAACATCCTATTTAATCTAATTTTATTAATTCATATATAAATAACTATAAACATACAAGCACTACTATTATTATTTAATTAATATACAAAGTATGTCAAAAATAAGAAAAGAGGATTGCTTATATTTTAAGACTTTTTAAAAATTTTAAAATGTTGTTTAATGATTCACATTCAGACAATAACTTTACTTTATACATAGTCTATTAAAAAATTCTTTCCTAAACTTTGATTCGTAAAGTTCTCATTCTTTTTATTAGTACAAAATGTAATATGCATTGAACAATTGTTAAGAAAAAAAATATTCACATGTGCTTTTTACACTAGTTCGTCTATGCTGACTACGTCAAATTCTTGATCAACTGTTTACGTTTCACTATGGAGACTATTGTTACAAGTTACAAACCGAGTATTATTTGGAACGCAAATATTTTTGGCTAAACACTCAATTATTGTTTTGGCCACGTAGTCACTTTTTAGTAAAAACCCAAGTAGTTTTTGGAACTTTGACCCTCTTGGATAAATAACCCGAGATTTTTTGGAACTCAACCACTCCCACCTAACCCATTGAGTATTCTTTGGAATGTAGTCATTCCTTAAGAAAAAAAGTATTTTTCGAACTACAAGAACTCATAACACATTGAGTATTGTTTGGACGCAACCACTCCTAACTAAAAAAATAAGGATTATATCAAGAAGTCATAAAAAAAGATATGGGGGTTTTCTCACTAGAGAAGATGATCATCTTACGACATATGTAAATATTTTCTAGTTTATTAAATGAAGACAATAGTGTTCACTGTAAAGATTTTATAGGTACAGAAATATTGTCGCAGTGTTTCAACACTTAACAATCATTCTTTCTTTTTTTTTCTTTTTCAAAAGATAGTTTTATACGTGACTTGGAAGAAATTCGTTGCAAATCTTTTTCTGGCCATTAAGAGCTTTTGAACTTAGATATATTCATCTTTTAGTGTCTGAAAATCATGGACATATAAATGCATTAAAAGTCTTTCATGCAACATTAAATGTTAATATCTTCTTCATACAACATTTTGATAACTAACAATACTTATTAACACTAGATTAGACCAAACAAAGTAAAAGCAAAGACAATATGAGACGGATAGTTAGACCAAGTTCAAGATGGTTGTTGAAACAAAATAGTTTTTTCTACTCAATCCCTTCTATCTCTTCATGACACGAAGATGTCGATAAAATAGGAAGATTTAGTCATGGTTTTCCATTGAGCAATGTTATGTGCTTGAAGAACTAGTTCAAGAATCCAAAACGACCTTCAGAAGATCTCAATAGGGAATGAAAGCTTGGAATTGAGGCTCCATATTGAAAATACTAGTGCAAGTTGGCAATAATATAGAAAATGCATAATCTTGAAGATATGGTGAGGGATATCGAGCAAAGTCACGAGGATTCATCTTCAACAACTCAAACAACTTCTTTGTCCTTATAATTACACACATTTTACGCTTTGTCAAATAATTAACACTTTTCTCATGTGCCACTTAAAAAGAGTTGACACTATGCTCTAATTTTAAAATAAAAGCAAAATATACTTTATCTATTTCATTAAAACGACAACCACATTACCGAAGTTAAAGTCTTTCATAAGTAACAAAAAAAAACACTCATTTCCCATTCATATAGTTATTCGGAATACCAAAGCAAAGCTAAACTATAAATCATTTAAACCATTCAAACTTTTTATAAAGAAAAACCCTATAGACATTAATGAAATAAAAGCTTTGGAGAAATAAATATAAAAAAAATCTTCAGATATATTCGATCAAGGCAAAGACTTAATTAAGCTTGAAAGAAGTCATTCAATTAAAGCATATTTAAAAAATATTTATTTAAACGAACGAATATAATTCTTTAAAACCACTTCAATTCAAAATAGGCGCAATAAAGAGACACAAAAATTGTTTAATTTATTATAAAAACATTTGAAAAACATAGAAACAAACTGTCATGAACTAAACCCATCAAACATACATAATCTCATCACAATTAAGTTATAAACATTTTCTACATTAATAAATAGAATAGTGAATTACAAATTACAAATTACAAATTATGCACAATTAAGAAATACTAAGTTTGAATTTATAAATACATATACTAGAGCTTTGAACCCAATATACTGCTTGCTTGATTATTATTAAAATCGAATGAGATCATAAAATTGTTAACATCATTATAAAGAATTAACCTACTACTGAAGCGTCTTCAGATCGGAAAAGAAATAAAAACTGGTTCGAGTCGTACTTCAAAAACAGTGAAACGAAGCATCTTTCGAACGTTAATGCCTTCCTAATGCCCACGATCACAATAATTAAATTACTTTAGATGTTTTGAAGATTCATCGTTTCATTAATCGCAAAAGAATAATAGTAAGAGAAAAATATAATACCACATTGTTTTTCAATATTTAGTATTTCTTTAGAAACAACAAGTAGCCATTCGAGTGAAAAAACGCAGTCTATACTAAACGAATTTTTCCAATTAAACAAAATTAATTTGAAACAGAGTGTATGAAACTTCATCAAGCAATAGCAGAAAAATAAAACCAATGAAACCTAAGAAGAGGCACCACTTCGTAGAGCTTGGGACTTCTTGCTTGTTGCCAAATTTGTCTCGGGCTACGGACGAACAAAAGAATTAATAATCAGATAATAAATCATCGAAAAAAGAAAACAAAAACAGCAAAAGATGAATACAAAAAAAGCAAACAGATGAATCCAATACCTCCTTCCTTACGGGTTCTTCCTTTTCCGACAATATCAATTCTATGTGGCACGGGGATGACATATAAGCTGCAAAAACAGTCCCCATAAATAAAATTGTGTAAAACATATCAAACAATTAAAACAAAATGTTAAATATTTGAACGTACGATTGATTCTTCCATGGGCTCGGTATGTTCGGCGTCTTTGCTTTTGCGCTTGATTGACTTGGATATGGGAAATGTAAAGCGCATCAACATCCAAACCTTTCACCTGAAATTAAGCAATTTTCAGTAAAACAATTTCGGAGACAGTCACATAAAATGCTCATGAAAAAGCAAAATAGAGTATATACATACTTCAGCATTGCTCTCGGCATTTTTAAGCAAATCAAGGATGAATTTTGCTGATTTGACAGGCCACCTTCCTTGGCCATTAGAGTGTCTACTCTTTGCTTGGGCTGTCCTTCCAACACCACGACAGAAACGTCTGAATGGAATGGCCTGTTTGTGGGCAAGAACATCTTCCAAGTACCTTTTAGCCTTATCCAAGGGCAACTTCCTGATTGCAAACGCAGTTTCCCTAGTGTTCTGCAAGTACAATATAAAAGGCAAAGTTACAAACAGGTAACAGTAGTTAACCAACAACAAGCCGAAAGTACAATAGAATGCAAAGTTACAAACAGGTAACAGAAGTTAACCAACAATAATGGTTATTAAAAGGAGAATAATATGATAAAAATTGCAACAACGTAGAAATACAGTTTTTTATCTGTTAACAAGACACAAATTTTAAATACAGCCATATTATTAGATGTCGATTGCAACATCCTCTACCAAAATGTACTGTGGCAATTAAACAAAATTGGTAACTATTAATGAAAAATCATGTTCCATCCTTTACAGAACCTGAAGTCACAAAAAGAGAACTGCCTACAAAGGCAGCAGACCACTACTTTTTTCACCCAACTGCTCACTTAATATAAATGTGTCCTAACTATATATTAAAGAAAATAAGTTCACATAGAAAAACCAAAAATAAATTTTACAACATAAAACATGAAATCAACCACAGATATGTCACAGAGGAAGATATTCACTAAGCACTTCCCTTAAAACTACCGAAAACCATTTTTAACACGAAAACAGTTAAGACATCTTTACATCAGAACAGACAAATCTTAAATAAAATTCATGGTGCAACAAAAGCACTGTGTTCCATCATTTACTGAACCTTCAGTCACAAAATGAGAACATAGGTTCACCCAATAACAATGATTATTATATCCCTGACAGTTACGAGAGGCATGCCCATAAGGAGACATGCCCCTGCTTTTTAATCAGGTTAATTCAATCTTTTGTCATAAACATTTTTACCAGTTTGCCTTGAAGTGTTCCATCATTTACTGAACCATCAGTCACAAAAAGAGAACATAGATTCACCCAATAACAATGATTATTATATCCCTGAAGTTTACGAGAGGCATGCTCACAGAGGCAACATGCCCCTGCTTTTTTCATCAGGTTAATACAACATGATTTGTCATAAATATCTTCAACAGGTTTTCTCAAAATGTTCCATCATTTACTGAACCATCAGTCACAAAAAGAGAACATAGATTCACCCAATAACAATGATTATTATATCCCTGAAGGTTACGAGAGGCATGCTCACAGAGGCAGCATGCCCCTGCTTTTTTCATCAGGTTAATTCAACATGTTTTGTCATAAATATCTTAAACAGGTTTTCTCGAAGTGTTCCATCATTTACTGAACCATCAGTCACAAAAAGAAAACATAGATTCACCCAATAACAATGATTATTATATCCCTGAAGGTTACGAGAGGCATGCTCACAGAGGCAACATGCCCCTGCTTTTTTCATCAGGTTAATACAACATGTTTTGACATAAATATCTTAAACAGGTTTTCTCAAAGTGTTCCATCATTTACTGAACCATCAGTCACAAAAAGAGAACATAGATTCACCCAATAACAATGGTTATTATATCCCTGAAGGTTACGAGAGGCATGCTCACAGAGGCAACATGCCCCTGCTTTTTTCATCAGGTTAACTCAACATGTTTTGTCATAAATATCTTCAACTGGTTTTCTCGAAGTGTTCCATCATTTACTGAACCATCAGTCACAAAAAAGAGAACATAGATTCACCCAATAACAATGATTATTATATCCCTGAAGGTTACGAGAGGCATGATCACAGAGGCAACATGCCCCTGCTTTTTTCATCAGGTTAGTTCAACATGTTATAAACGTTTTCAACAGATTTTTTTCCGAAGTGTTCTATCTTCTACTGAAGAGTTAGCCACAAACAGAGAAAAGATGTTCACTTAATAACAATGGTTATTATACCACTGAAAGGTTACAATAGGCGTACTCACACAGGCAACACTCATACAATTTTTCATCCGGTACTTATAAATAAAAAAAAAAGCACTTCCAGTTGCATAGCCCTTTAAAACCAATATAATAAACAAATAGTAATTAATAACAAAGGAACTAACACGACTCTCTTAACACGAATTGCAATAATATTGTGCATTAAAAGTGTAAAAATTTTCAACATTTACTGAACCTTGAATCATGAACAAGACAGCTTCACCCAACAACAAAGGGGGCACTACGAAGGACATGATAACAAAGGTCAAACATGTCCATGCTTTTATCATCAGGATTTATTACTGTACTTCCATATTTTCATTAATCAATTAAAACATATCAGTGTATGCAAATCAATAGTACGCCAAAAAAAAGGTTCAAATATTATAACATTAACTGAAAAAAAATGATTCCTGAAATCGACAAAAATAACACAGAATGGTAACCAAAGTAGCAGGATCAGGTACCTTGAAATGAACCCTAAGGTCGGCGCCTCTAGCCTTGCACGCTACATGTCAAAAACGATAAAAATGCCCAAATTTAGAACTTAAATGCCATCGTTTTAGAAGCTAATGAAATACTCACGAATTCTACAATAATGGGACTTACACTTAGTAGGATTGTTTGGCTCCCTTGAATACTTCACCTGTGAATAAAAACAATAAAAGGATAGTAGTATTAGTTACACTGTGAATTGGAAATGAAAAGAGATCACAGATCTGACACCAAGCGAATTCTACTAAGCAGGTGAAGTGAGTAGAAGAAGTGAATAGTTCATACCATTGCTGCTTAATTCGACACCTTCACAATTCAAACAAAGAATTGGCTCACGGCAAGAGAAGAATGAGGTACCAGGGAGTTTATATAGTAGGGTTTAAAACCCTAGTTCCGTCGCCATATCATGTAAGGTGGGAGCGATGAGGTCCAACATGTATTTCGGCCCACGGTCCATTCCTTTTGACCCAAGCCATAAAAATAAATAAATAATTAGTGACAAAAGAAAAAAAAAATATATAGTATAAAAACAATTATTGGCTAACTTAAATATAAGTATTTTCTCATATTTTTCTTACTGGTCCATTACCAATAAATTCAATCATTATATCTAAATATAAATATTATCAACTTTGGAGTTTGATAGCTTTATTAATAAAAAAAATCTTAAAAAAACACATTGATAAATTTTGAGATAAATATGTACATAAGTATATCTGTACTTTTTACTTCTAAATGATCTAGAAATTTTAGTATACTTGAACACTATTTAATCATTTATTAAAATAAAAATAAGTATTTACAATTTTCGAGTTGTGTATTTTATGTGGTTACCTTTACTTATTTAACATTTTAATGTTTACTTTCCTTCATAATATCTCAATAAATATAATTCTAACCAATTTTTCAATCTAACAAGTAGTTAATTTTTTATAAAAAAATTAAGATAATTTCTTTTAGTCTAATAGCTTAATTTTTATATAAGAATTGAAAGATAAAAAAATATAACCACTCATAGTGGTTTTAGTTCTTTTCTATCATAAATTTTAATACAAATTACATCTGACTATTGTTGCGTATTTATATGTGCTCAACACTTTATAGTGATCAGTGTATCAAACTTCGATACTGTTCATATAATTTCTTCTATCAAATGTATAACATCGAATATTTTTTATGTATACTAATTCAACAAAACTTTTGTATTCTTTATTTTATACTAATTATTTAACATATGATTAGTATTCTTTATTTTGTACTATTTTTTTAACATATCATTACGATTAATTTTTTCCTATACGTTGTAATCTTTTTGTGTTTTTTACCACCTTTTTATTCTTTACTTTGTAGTAATTTTTTAACATGTCATTAGGATTATATATTATGTTATTGCTAATGTTTTGGTATAATTTGATATGCTCAACATAAAATACCTGTTTCGAATTAAAAACATACATAACAATTTATTTTCATTTTCTAACATTTATATTTTCTTATAACACTTCCAACATCATTCAATGATTTGGTATTTTGTTTTTAATTGTGTGTGAAAGCTAAAAGAATTATTCATAACTTTATTGTGTATATGTTGTATAAAATTATTTATTATTTATATACAAATTGTATTAGGTGAAAGTATGTTTGTCGTAAAAATTATTATTATTCAATCACTTTAATTTAAGATTGTATAAACTTATTTATTTATATACAAATTATATTGGGTGAAATGTTAAATTTATTATTATTCAAATATTTTAATTTAAGGTTGTTAACAATATCGTTTTTATGAGATTTTTGTTGGTTGTTAATTCAGATTTTATTATTATTAATTCTAATTTTATTATTTTTAAACTATTTTACCATTATTATTGTATTACAATTAGATTATACAACCTTTTGTCTTTTGTTATTTCCTTCTTTAATTAGTTCCTACAATTTTAAAAGTTAACAAAGTATTATCTATAGTCTTACAACAATTTTGAAATCAAACTTTAAAAATAATTATATTAAATAAATGCATTAGATCATGTCATGATAATATGAAAGGAAATTTCATGATTAAGAAACAACTATTATCCATCTAACATCAATAATGTTAAATTAATTACTCATTTATTTATACACACTTTTAAAAAGAAGAATTTTATGAATAAAATGTTGTTTTATAAATTTTTTTAACAGCATAAACTTTTACACATAACGTTATAAGGAAATTCATGTATTTTGTTAGAAAAAAATCCAGTTCTTCACCTCATACAAATTAAAGTAATTTCTTTAGTTATTAATATATTAATAATAATTCATAAATAATTAATATGTTAGTATAACTAGTATTAATAAATATAAGGGGAGCAACTTCTAGGATATAATTTCTAACCAATTTTTCAATCTAACATTAGTCAAATTTTTTATAAAAAAAATTAAGATAATTTCTTTTAGTCTAATAGCTTAATTTTTATATAATAATAGAAAGATAAAAAAAACTATTTAATTCATTAAAAGTATGTAATACGAAACGGTGTTTTGGAGGATGGGTCTTTTCGTGATGTGTTCCGAGATGTAAAAATGTTGTGGAATCATTGTGCACATGATTCTATGCATAGGAAGGAAACTCAATTTTGAGTTGTTCTATATGAGTTGCATTGTTTTTTATATTCTTAGAATAAAATGTTATAATTGTCCGTATTATAAAGGATTGTATTACAAAATTATAGGAACATATTAGCATAATTATAGATATTTTCTTTTAATGGTTTTTGAGTGGTAACAATCTTCTGCTCAACCAATTATCTACCTTTTATTTATCTTTGTTTCCATGGCTAACAATGGAAATAAACCATATTTTAGTAGTTCTTACTCTCTCCACCATTTTGACATCCAGGAATGGTTCTTAGTTCCAAATCTCTATATGGATATAACTATTCAACTTGTCATAAAGTCATGGCATCTCTTTGAATGCAAAATCCAAATTCGGTTTTGTTCATGGAACTCTTAAGTCATCTCGTGTCAATGATAATCACAGGAGCATACAAACATGGATATTTAAAGCATGATATCCTTTTTGTCAATTTATTTGCTTATAATTGTTACACTCCTTATCATCATTCTTTTATGGTTATGATTACTAATGATATGGAGTCATGTCTTGCTCAAATTGCTTCTCAAACTCATTGGTAAGCGACAATAAAATCTGAAATGTCTTGCTCAAATTGTTTCTCAAATTCATTGACAAGCGACAATAAAATATGATATGGCTATTTTGGAGGCCGATAATACTTAGTCTATGTGAAACGTAGAAAAACGCATCAGAAGAGAGGGTTGAATTCAACTTTAATTAATTTTGAAATCATTTCAAAAAATATCATTTGATGAGAAAAATTCGCACAACAGTTTTGTTTATCAAGTGTTATAACTATATATCTTGCTTTTGATATATCACAACTGACACAACTTGAAAGCTCAACTAAGACACTTGAATAGGATGTTTTAACGCATACCCTCACAATAACTCTCCTTCCTAGGTTAGTGCAAACGATAATAACATGCAATGTAAAAGAGATAGATAAGAGAGAAATACACACAACATTTTATATTGGTTCGTCTATCACAATAGACTATATTCAGTTCTTAATCTATAGATTGAGTTGAAAGCAAAATAATGTTGCAAAGTACACTTTGAGTATTCTTTGGATTTGTAGTCATTCCTGATTAATCCCTTGAGTATTGCTTGGGCTCATGGCCACTCTTGGTTAATCCCTTGTTATTTTCATAAGTCACTCCCCATTTTATGAGTGTTATTTTGGATCGCAATCACTCCTAACTTACCCCATTAAGTATTTTTTTTCCAAGTCACTCCTAGCTCAATGAGTATTCTTTGGGCCCCTAACTACTCTCATGGGTATTCTTTCTCAAGCAACTCATAACTTAACGAGTATTATTTCCCAAAAGCCACTTGTGGCAAGGATATGAAGTTTTTGTGAAGGTGTGATCATTAGATTATGAGTATTGCTCTCCAGGGAGGGATTGCATTTTTCAACAAATACAAGATTAAATATTCTCTCTTAGTTAGCTACAGGAACCCTCAAAGTGTTATGCTTGATGTTTTTTCGGATATAGAGATATGGTAGAGTTTTTTCTCTATGAATGGGGATCTATCTGTTATTCTCCTTAAAAGAACACAAATCAAAAAACCCATGGGAAACTCATTTCAAGAACATGAACCGAATAGAACATAAACAAGTAATTCCAACCGATTAAAACAAGAACCAATGACAAATTATTGATGAGAAACATTCAATAGCAACATTTGACCGATTGAAAATAAAGAACAAGAAACAAAACATGTTTTAGAGTTTTTGATATAGAATGGGTATGGAAGAAGAAGATAAAGAGTTGAAGAAACTTATGTGGTTGAAGACAATGGGAGTGATCATGCCACTTGGATGGTGGAAGGCTCCAAGATGAGTGAGAGTGTCGCCACTTGAGGATTCCCAAGACCCACAAGATGAGACAAAGAGAAGGAGAGTAAGTCTCACAAAGAAATCACTCAAATTCTAGAGAGTAACCTCACTTTCAATTTCAATATTCAATTTATGTTTACAAAAGTAAGGGTTCTCCTTATATAGGAATAGAGGACCAGTTATGCAAGGTAAGATACATGAAGAGTCATTTGTAAATGAAGAGGCAAGGTACATGAAAAGACAATGTAAATGTCGCCCCTGTCTAAGTCACTTCCTTATTCTAGAAAAGTGTCTTTTCCTACTATTTCCCTTTTAATGTTCTATTTAGAATCTATTCTAAAGATATTACAAAAAATATATAAATTGGGCTTGGGCCTCATTTTGAGAAGACTAATAAGAAGAACTTCAAATGCTTTGGGCCTTGTCCATTTCTTCTATTGATGAAGTATTTATTTGCTTGTTGAGATGACCCTGTAAGTATAACATCCTTGGTCATCTTCATGTATTTTTGGCTTACATCATTTTGGCACGGGTTTGAGAAGCATAATAAACCTATAATTTTCCCCAGATTTGTGATGCAAAGTGTAACCCTACCATATTTGTCAAGATCGGTGTTGTCATAGAGCCAAGAAACCACGCAACCAGAAGATGGTCTTGTTGTTGATGAACTAGAAATGCAGGATTAACATTGTTAGCAGTAACATCTTTGGTGGTGAGAAAACACAGAGGTAAAGCAAATCCGTCAAGAAAATGAAAAAGTTGAAGCCCACTAACATGAACAAGGATTTGTTGTTGCCAGATTAGGTAGTTATGGGGCAAATCCAACACTATTGACACTACATTCAGATGAGTGTTGAGCCCTCTAAAGTGAGGCACATAACAGAAGAAGGCATGTAGTCATGCTTACTCACTTCTTCTTTATGGTCATTTTATTCTCCTGTGTTCATTAAAGTCGTGTTATCATACTACAATTTTAATATTAAATAACATAATTTAAAAATGTTATATCTATATTAGTGGAAATACTACAGGTGTGAGATGCATGCGTATTCACATTTTTTTTATTTTAATCAAAAAATAAATCTACCAATTTTTTTCACTCAATTTTTATAATTATAGAAATTTAATTTTAGCATACAAAAAATGTTACACAAACCTTTTATTTTCTTGATGTATCTTTTGATTTCTTATACGCAAACTTCACAATACATATGGACTTTCAAAATCACTATTATAACCCAAGGCAGTACAAACCGAAATAATTGTTAAGAAGTGGACTTTAAGCCTAACTCAACCCCATAAATTTGGCTCATGAGGTTGAGGTTTGCACCCACTTATATACAATGAATTGTCCTCATCTTTAGTCGATGTGGGATCTCCAACACACCCCCTCACGCCGAGAGTGACAGTCGCTCGTGCGTGGGATAACATATTATGGGTGGTGGCCTGACAAACCCAACAAATTCTCGCTAGGATAGGCTCGAAAATGGCTCTGATACCATGTTAAGTAGTAGACTTTAAGCCTAACTTAATCGCATAAAATCGGCTCATGAGGTTGAGTTAGGCTTAAAGTCCACTTTCTAATATGGTATTAGAGTCATTTCGATCCTATCCTAACGAGTATTTGTTGGGTTTATCAGGTCACCACCCATAATATGTTATACCACGCATGAGCTGTTGTCACTCTCGGCGTGAGGGGGTGTGTTGGAGATCTCACATCGACTAGAGATGAGGACAATTCATTGTATATAAGTTGGTGCAAACCTCAACCTCATGAGCCGATTTTATGGGGTTGAGTTAGGCTTAAAGTCCACTTCGTAATAATAATCTTGGATGAGCCAAAGTTGAAAAATAAATAAATAAATGAATTGATTATTCAACCTCTTCTTTCATCTTTACTGGTTTGGACTTCTCTTTCTCTCCGGGCCTTTTCTTTTTCTTTTCCTTTTTCTTTTTCTTTTTCTTCTTCTGCTAGTGGTTCTGGAATCAGAGAGTGTGATTGGGTTTAAGCTAAAGTTGGAATTCACTTGATGGTAAATTGAAAAAAATGATGGCTTCAGTGAGGAATTGAGTTTCTTAAAGTGGAGTGTAATACTAAAGAGAGTGACTCGAAATGAAAATTATTTTCTTTGATATGTGAGATTCGATATTAGAACTGAATGAGAGCAATGGTGTGCTCTCTTGTCAACTTTTGAAAAGAGAAGAACGTAATAAAGAAATGTAGTTGTGTGGAGGAAGAACGGGAAGAAAGAATGGAGGTTTGAGAAGAGGTAACATACATTATGATGATGAATACAAGAAAAAAAAAATGAAAAGAGGTGTATGTAAGGATGTGAGGTTGAGTGAAAATTCAGAGAAAAGAAAATGAAGAATATTATTATTGAAAAGTATATTTACATAGAGAAGATTAAACAATTTATATAATATAAAAAAAACTCACTAAAACATACCAAAAAATATATTGTTTAATATTGGTAAAAATATATAATAAGAAAAAACTCACAAATTTATTATCTTAAAATTTTGGATTAAAAGGTTATGTTCTCTTATGTAAGTCTGTTCATAACTCATTAATATAGAATTTATCAAATATTTTTTCGTAAAGAACTTAACAATTTAACAATAATATCAAAGTTATTGATTCATCTTTGTAATTGAATTAGAAGAATTCGATGTGAAGAACATGAAAAATCTTAAGTTTACAGATTTCTTATATAAAACATCTTTTAATAAAAAATTCAAGCAAATTTATTTTATTGTCATATGATAAATAAATATAATTAATAAAATATTTGTGGTTGTTTCTACTTGAGAAAAAATATATCAATGTAAGAACACTCACTTTAATTTCTTCTATTAGAGTTAAAAATGAATTAAAATCTCACATTAAATAAAAATTGATAAAAAAAGTCAACATGTAATTAAAAAATTACAAATTTATCATCTTAAAATTTGTATGATAATTTATTTTACATAGATTTGCTAATTGCTCCCTCATTCTGAATCAACCTTTGTTTTACCAACTACGCGTGGGCTTTATATACCCACACACACTGAATAATTACCAGGCAGGTAAGTGGCATCGGCGATCACATTACAACTTTTTAAATTAGTTTTTTTTTTTAAATTATTTAAGAAGCCCCTTTTTAAATCTGTTTAAAAACTGATAAAAAAATGTCTTATTCTCTACGACATCACTTTTAAAATCTACTGATTTAAAAACTTAAAAATAATTGATTTTTTAAAAAAGGCATATTCGAATAGTGTGATCTTTCATTTATAGTACACAATGTTTTTTCATATCCTTTTTTTAATAAGACACTTAATGTGTAAATAAGTCAGGGTATCATTTGATGTGCTATTACCTATAAGTCTAATGTTTTAAACCTATTTTATGTGAATTAATTTCATATAAATTTTTTAATGACAATTTTATTATTAAGAAGATAATTTTAATGACTTCACATAATTTTACTTTCGTTAATATGGAATAATTTTTTTTGGAAATATTACCATAGTTGATTGTTGAGTTATGTTTAAACTTTAACTTACTATTAAAATAATTTTATTAATCATGATGAAATTGAATATATTAAAATTCAATCATAACATGGAATTATTTATAGCATTTACTTATTTTATTTTCTTTAATCACTTTTACACAATTTTAAACATATTTTTAGTTTTTTATTTAGTTTTTTTTATAATTATTTGAAAAGAGAGATCACTTACAATTTCATATTGATATATCTAACATTTTAAACTTTGGATTTTGTGAAAAAAAAAATTAGGAGAATAATAATCAAGAAAAAGAACATCAAAGCAAGGAAGAAAATATATTTTATATACCATCGTTTGAGCAAACCTTAATTTTTGTCTTAGTTAGATTTTGAAGAGAAAACTTTAAAAACATTGAAGAAGCAAAATTAGTCAAACCTAACATGATTTTCTTGATTAGTTATAACTAGCCTTAACTATTGCTCAACCAGCTCTCTGAACAAATATGAAAAAGTGAAATATAATTCTTATATAACAAGCCAAAGCTTTGACTCCACAAGCCACTTATATTTGATGTTCTCATTTTGATTAAATGTCTCATTGGAAAAGAGGAGAGAGGAAATTGCTTGACACGAAGAAAGCTTGGAAGTGAGCACTCATCCATTGCAGACTTCTTCTATGGCTTCCATTTTCACACATTCTTCATCATTTTATTTTGCTTTTGTGTTATGCAACATCTTTTATTTTATTTTATGGTATCTTCTAACATTCTTGATGTGTTTAATCTTTTGAATTTTTTTCATTTTCTTTCAATTGCAATAAATTGGATTTGTTTGACATAAATGTTTTAATTTCATATTTTTAGTTAAAGGGACCTTTGTTCACTCTTTTGTCTATAAAATGACATGTATTTTTTTTTTGGCTAGATTTTTGTTGCATTGAATTATTGACATTCACGACTTTAAATAAATATATGATTTGTTGTATTTGGAACATCTATTAGGAGTTATATGAATATTTGAAGGAGGAGAACCATAGTGTTGAAAGTTGAATTCACTAGGTAGGATTTACGTTTAGGGTTTATGATTTATATGAATATTTGAAGTATGTGACGAAGTTTCAAGTTTTAAAGCAAATACTTTGAATGTAGTGATTGACCCTAGTGACGTTATCTTGACAGATTTGAGGTCGGAACTAAGTCGGAAAGAGGAGTCTTCTCCGATGGGAACAACCTCTCTGCTCACCAAAGGGCTATTCCAGGAGAAAGAAATGAGATCGAAGAAGATGAAGCAAAGGAAGCAACATAGAATCTTACCCATGAATGTTGAGGAGAGCCCTACTACTAATCGGTCAAGGAATACTTTTTTATTATTTTTATATCTACTCTCTCTTCAAGAGTAAATAGATATGTATCAAACCTTGAATTGACTTCATATGGTGGTTATGTCGCTGTGTATATGAGACATAACTTAATATATTTAGGAGATATTTCTTAATGAAAACATACTTCTTTTTTAGAAGCATATTCACGAAGGATATGATGAACTAAAATACCATCTACGACGAATATTTCATATCGATAATATTCAACCTGCGAGTCTGCTGGGAGGATGACACTGGGAGACGTTGGTGTCCAAGAACCGTTACTAGTTGTACGCACAAAAGCATGTCTGCTGGATGGAATATTAGGAGGAGCACATCCACGATGAACAAAGTCCTTAAAATTATAGTAACTGGAGTTGGAAGTATGACCTGAGGTCGTGCTTTAAAGCCTTCTTTAAATATCTCATTATAATGTCTAGTATCCCATCTATATACACGCTTATGAAAATCTTTACATTTTTTAATGTACCGAACTTCGGTCAACTCTCCTACAATATTCACACCCATGATATTAATGTACAAATTTCGTGCTTTGGCCAAATCTTCATGTTCTAGAGGAAGTAAGAATTGTGACGAACAACCTCTTGATCGTTCTCGTGAAGGGATTGACATTTTTTAGAAAATCGGTAGTAAATATATTTGTTCCTATAAAATCAATGATTTGAAATGGATAAAAAGATATGAGTCAATTTAAGAGCAGCATCCTCATCAGCATTCCTAGCCTCTCTTTTACTCTTTTCTCTCTTCTAAGGAAAAGTTACGTTGATAGGTTTTCATATACACCGTCGTCATCATTGTATTTGTACGAAAGGAAACGAATTCTAACTCGAATGTAAGGATGTGACCATGGATTTAAATTAATGTTTTTCAAATTACAAGATAATTATGACGGGACCACTAATCATGAGATTATATCATTGTTAAATTAATTACGTATATTTGCGTACAATATCGTACAATAATTGAATACAATAATTGTGTATAATTTGATAATTATTATTTCCTTAATTTGAACAACAACGACTTTTCAAAACAAAACACAAGTTTCAAGTTAAAACTTACTGTCACAAATTCAAAGAAATAAAGGAAATATGCACAATATAGTATAGTTATTGATTGATGATATGAGGTGCTTATAAAACTAATATAGCATGATATACATGACCTAATATATTTAGGAGATATTCCTTAATGAAAACATACTTCTTTTTTTAGAAGAATATCCACGAAGGATATGATGAATTAAAATACCATCTACGGCGAATATTTCATATCGATAATATTCAACCTAAGAGTCTGCTGGGAGGATGACACTGAGAGATGTTGGTGTCCAAGAACTGTTGCTAGTTGTACGCACAAAAGCATGTCTGCTGGATGAAATATTAGGAGCAGCACATCCACGATGAACAAAGTCCTTCAAATTATACTGGAATGTAAAGATGTGACCATGGATTTAAATTAATGTTTTTCAAATTACAAGATAATTATAAAGGGATCACTAATCATGAGATTCTATCATTGTTAAATTAATTACGTATAATTGCGTACAATATCGTACAATAATTGAATATAATAATTGTGTATAATTTGATAATTATTATTTTCTTAATTTGAACAACAACGACTTTTCAAAGCAAAACACAAGTTTCAAGTTAAAACTTACTGTCACGAATTCAAAGAAATAAAGGAAACATGCACAATATAGTATAGTTATTGATGGATGATATGAGGTGATTATAAAACTAATATAGCATGATATGTATCAAACCTTGAATTGACTTCATGTGGTGTGGTTGTGTTGCTGTGTATATGAGACATGACCTAATATATTCAGGAGATATTCCTTAATAAAAACATACTTCTTTTTTTAAAAGAATATCCACGAAAGATATGATGAACTAAAATACCATGTACGGCGAATATTTCATACCGATAATATTCAACCTGAGAGCCTGTAGGGAAGATGACAATGGAAGACGTTGGTGTCCAAGAACCGTTATTAGTTGTACGCACAAAAACATGTCTGCTGGATGAAATATTAGGAGCAGTACATCCACGATGAACAAAGTCCTTCAAATTATAGTAAGTGGAGTTGGAAGTGTGACCCTGAGGTCGTGCTTTAAAACCTTCTTTAAATATGTCATTACAATGTCTAGTATCCCATCTATATACACGCTTATGAAAATCTTTACCTTTTTTCATGTACCGAACTTTGGTCAACTCACCTACAATATTCACACGCTTGATATTAATGTACAAATTTCGTGATTTGGC
>Ga0123342_1001422_pt1 | contig 40182 bp, 26 predicted proteins | sample Turbeawhitnodule_FD_89960 | JGI IMG/M metagenome (GOLD analysis project Ga0123342, IMG submission 89960) | Root nodule microbial communities of legume samples collected from Mexico - Turtle bean Mexico white nodule | ecosystem: Host-associated > Plants > Roots > Nodule | place: Mexico: Nepantla...
AGTGGGTGCAAACCTCAACCTTATGAGCCGGTTTTATGGGGTTGAGTTAGGCTTAAAGTCCACTTTGTAATATGGTATCAGAGCCATTTCGAGCCTATCCTAGCGAGTATTTGTTGGGCTTATCAGGCCACCCGCTATCGGGCCGCTATCAGACCACCCATAATATATAGTCCCACGCACGAGTTGGCAGTCTCGGCGTGAGGGGGGTGTGTTGGAGATCCCACATCGACTAGAGATGAGAGCCTTTCATTGTATATAAGTCCACTTCGTTTTTTCATTCTACAAAAAATGATACTTCTCTGTTTATTCAGTTTACTAATACTTCTACGTTATTTGTGCTCATTTATGTGGATGATATAATCATCTACGCATGCCATTAAATCTCTTATTTCTCATTTAAGTTCCAGATTTGCTCTTAAGGATCTCGGTCCACTGCATTATTTTCTTGGCATTGAAGTTTCAAAGGTTGTTGATGGAAGTCTTCACCTTTCTCAGACTAAATATATCAATGATATTTTGCAACGTACATATATGACCACTGCAAAAGCTCAACCAACCCCTATGTTGTCTACTCTTCGCCTTCAACAGGATGGCTCCACTGCTGTTTCATATGCTACTCTATATCGATCTGTGGTAGGAGCTTTACAATATATTCTCATCACTCGACCTGATTTATCTTATGCAGTGAACAAAGCATGTCGGTTCATGCATAACCCACAAGATCATCATTGGAAAACAGTTAAAAGAATTCTTCGGTACCTTGCTGGTACCACCAATCATGGTCTTCTTATCAAACAAAATTCTCATTCCTCCATCCTTGGTTTTGCTGATGCTGATTGGAGCACAAATCTGGATGATAGAAAATCAATGATGGGATATTCGGTTTTTCTTGGTTCAAACATTATATCATGGAGTTCTCATAAACAAAAAGTTGTGTCACGGAGCACTACAAAAGGTGAGTATAGAAGCATTGCGGCAATTTTAGCAGATATTATATGGCTTCTGTATTTACTCAATGAGCTACACATTCACCCTTCTTTGCCTAAAATTTTTTCTGATAATTTGGGAGCTGTTCTTTTAAGTGCTAGCCTAATTATGCACTCCAGGACCAAACACTTTCAATTGGATATGCATTTTGTTCGAGACTATGTTCAAAAGAAGAAAGTTTCTTTGGTTCACCTTCCTACACGATATCAAGTAGCTGATGTGCTTACCAAACCACTCTCTAAGTCAGCTTTTACTCATTTCAGAGATAAACTTATGGTAGTTATTAATCCTACCATAGGTTTAAAGTGAGATGTTAAGTATGTATGTGAACCCATCTAATACTTGCCTTATACAAGGGTGTTTAGGGGTATATTTATAAGTTGTATTTAGTTTTCTGAACCTACAGTATTGTTGTACTCTATAAATATACCCTTGATGATATATTTTAACATAATAAAGAGTTATTATTTTTAGCTTCTTAAATTTGTTTCTTTATACTTATGTTATATAAAAGGAAAATAAACTACAATGTAAGAGTGGGCCAATCAATAGTAATATTCCTAACCCCACATATACAAAGTACAATAAATATATATATATATATATATTATATTACAACCAACAACACTATCTCCTATACTAGCAAGACAATTAATGATAGTATTGCATATATGTGAATAAGCTTGTAATTTACTGCACATGTACAATTTTGTAATTGACTGCACATGTACAAGCTGGTATACTATGAACATTTTAAATGATTTCTTTGTGAAAATGAAGGTGAACCAAGTCATCTTAAACCTAAAAATGCATAACTATGAGTTTGAGAGCAATTTCACTCACATTACATTGGACTCACATATACCCTAAGGACCAAACATGACCAAGACTCACTTCATAGCTTCCACTTTTGTGAGCAAGATATTTTTTAGTCCATAAAATTTATAAAAATCAAAGACCTAATCCTATTTATCATAATTCCATATATTCTTATTGTTTCTAATCTTAACCAAACTCCATTAATATTTAGTTTTACAAAATAAATGTAGAAGGGTTTGAATATTAATTGTAGGTTGATCTTAATTATATTTATGCAATACACAATGAAGTTCCAATAGATTTGTTATTTTGTCATTTATAAGTGTACTAAAGGATTGTCAAAATTCAAGAATACTAATCGATAAAAAATAAATACTCATTAGTTTTTTGAATTAGGGTGATTCTTTAATTCGTGAATAGTTATCTCAATATTAAGAATCATCATTTTTTTTATTTAAAATATTAGGTACTTCTATATTAAAATCGAAAGTATAACTTTTTGAGTAGATTGAAAAATATCTATATTAATTGGTAAAGAAAAAAAATATTCATTTTTGGACAATTCTAATATCTATTAACATTATTTTGTTTTTATTACTTTTTTAATTCTCCAAAATTCATACCGAGAAGAAGAAAAAAAATATTAATTAATGTTTAAAAAATTGCAAAAAAGTGATTTTAAATAATATATATATATTAATATTTTGATTAGTAGAAAGTAAAAAATGATCGTAAAAGAGGAAGCTTAATCGTTAGGAATTAGGTTAGGAGAGAGAGAGAGATTGGAAGTGGGAATTGGTTAAGAAATTAAGAAAGGAAGGAAGAGAATGATGTGAAAGAAAAAGGGAGTGATGATGGAAGAAAGGAAGATGAAGGTTCGTTCCGAAAGGGAGAAGACGAAAGTGGTGATTAGGCATTTGCCTCCTTCTCTCACTCAATCCGATCTCTTCCAACACATCGATTCACACTTCGATTCACGCTACAATTGGTTCTCTTTCAGACCCGGCAACACCAGGTTCATCTTCCTTTCAATCCATTCAAACGCTGTTTCTTCTTCCTTCCTTTGTTTTTTTCCTAACAAAACCCTAACCGTTTTTGCAGCCTCAAGCGTCAGAGGCATTCCCGAGCCTATATAGACTTCAATTCTCCTCATGATGTGTTCGACTTTGCTCACTTCTTCCATGGACATGTTTTTGTTAACGAGAGAGGTAATTTTTTTTTTTTTTTCTCTTGCACTTCACGTCTTTAACTCACTTTGTAACTGCTCAATGGTGAATCTTCAATCAGGTGCTCAACATAAAGCGATTGTGGAGTACGCACCTTCCCAGCGTGTTCCGAAGCCTACTACCAAGAAGGATGGACGTGAAGGGACCATATACAAAGGTTCGTATCATTCTGATTTTTGTTCTCTGATTGTGTTAAATGCTATTTTTGTTCGGGTGTGTGCTATTTTTTTTATTTATGATTATCTTTTTTTTTTATATTTCACAAGGACAGATCCTGACTATCTGGAGTTCCTCAAACTCATTGCAAAGCCACATGAACATCTTCCCAGTGCAGAAATACAATTGGAAAGAAAAGAAGCTGAACAAGCTGGTTAGTTATTATTACTTCACCAACTACACTTTTTTTACTTTTATTTGAGTGTGTTGGTACATAAACATTAGAAACAGCATAATGATTCTTCTGTCTCTGCCATTATGTGTTCATCTGCCATTGCTGTGTTTTGGAGGATCTTAGCACTAGGTTCTAGGCTAAACGTGTCGGTGGGGATTTATCTGTGATTCTGATGACAAATTTCAGTACCATTGGTCTCATTCTATATCTTCCTTTCCAGGGGCTAACAAGGAAACACCTATTGTCACACCCTTGATGGAATATGTTCGACAGAAACGAGCTGTTGACACTGGTATGCAGGTAATATTCTGGGTCTACAGAGCTTTTTGGCTGTTTCTTTTGTGTCGTGTTTAGGATCTCCAGGGTCCATTTAACTCATAGCTTATTACTTTATTGATTAAAAGAGCGCTTTACTTGCATCTTTTGTTTTTTTTTTCAGTCTGGCATTGGCCCTTTAGATGTATAGTGAATAATTCATTTTGACATGCATGTGCTTGTTTGCTGAGAAATTCAAAATTTAGAACAATCATATGTCAAAGGTTAAGATATATATAGCCAGCCCATTTTTAACATTTCAAAGACAGCAGCACACATTAAGAACAACAAATAAGACTGTTGCATATTATGAACGGGATTTAGAAGTGAGTTTAGATGTTTGTTTATTGCTTATTAAAGTTACCACATGCTGTATAATATAGGTAATCAATATTATGTAAAAGTGATATTAATTTATCTGAATAATATTGCTCAAACATGTTCTCATTCGTGAAACTTTGTGCCTAGTGAGATACAATTGATGCAACTCTCTCAAATAAATAAAGAAGGTAACACATGTGTGTTTATCTGGAGGGATGAATCCTTAGCTTTTGGAGTCTATCTAATGGGCTAATGAGATGTGAAATTTCAGTTGTGATTATTGAGTTGGGTTGGGTCTTGGATCAGTGTTGAGCTGGCTTTGATTAAGAAGGACTTTTGGCTGTGTTTTTATGCATTTGAGTGAATTTATGTATTCTTTAGTTTTTTACTAATTATGTACTAACTCTTCTGAAGCTAGGATAAATTCCGTGTCATGATTTATGCTAGATATTTTCCTCTCATAACATACTTGGATCATAAATTGGTATTGGGAAGGGGATGAGGGCTTCAAAAGTGAAGCTTGTAGTTACAGCTGTTTCATATTGTTAACAGGCTCTGTGTTTTGTTCTGGATTTCTCAAGATTAATCATATGCATTTTTCAAATTTTGGGCACTTTATTTAGCTTTCTCAATAAATTTTTGGGCCTTTAGTATGTGTGATAAACTTTTTACTGCATAAAATTATGGCAAATGCACTACCTACCTCAAAATATTTGCAGTTTATCACATTCACCCTTCGTTTAAATTATGCATGTAAACATACATAATTATAGCTTATAACTTACTCTCCTGCTGGGCTGGGTGAAAGAAATTATTCTGTTATTATATCTTTGTAATTTATTATATCACAAATGAATATAGGCTTAGGCGTTTTCCCCACTTGAGTATATGTTGTTGACATTACTTCACTTGTATTTATAACAACCAATGATAGGCTTCCTCAGCAGTGGCAAAAGTTAGCAGAAGATCCAGAGCGGCTTTGCCTGGCAAGCCTGGCTCAGGCAATACTAAACGAGGATCTGAAAAGAAAAAGGTAAACCTTTGTAATTGAATGCACATGTACTGTTATTGCTGTTCTGGATCCATAATCAATTAAGTCATTTTGAAGCTTTGACTTCATCTCATAAACCAATCTGTTTGTGAACTGTCAAGTGTATAGAAATGGTTGAATATGTGTATGGGCATACTGGTTGTTATCTATTTGCTTGATAGTACCCGCTCTATCTTTTTATCACTAGTATAAAACTGTAAAAAAAAATATTCATAGTTGTCAATAGTGGCTAGAGCAGCTGCTATCATCATGATGATGCACATCAGAATCTGTCAAAAGTAACAGAGCAGGGCTACCTCAGTCATGCTTCCGGGATTTTATGCCTGTGTGAAATCCCATCCACTGGAAAGCCTTTGTGACCTCCCTCATGCCGCTGCCGGCTTCCCCACTCTTCCATTTGGATGCTCTGTTAGTTGTTAGGGGTCTTTTTCTTTCACTGATAGGGGTGGCATTGTTTCACTTGAGAAAAGTACAAAAGAATTAAAATGAATTTGAGAGAGTGAATTTCCCTCTCTTAGGATCTCATATTTATAATAACTTTGGATATGACAGATACAATGAATGAGAGGGAAGAGAAGAAAATACAAAAAGATATATCTAGGAATAGGTACAACACAGCACAAAACACCTTTATGATAAATTCTATTTAAGACTATTTATTCTAACAGTTTCAAAACCTGGATTTGTTTCACGATTGTCTTGGTTAGGTTTCAGCTCTATTTTTGTATTTGTTGGGCCTCAAGTTGTCTCCAATTTGAGTCGCAACTTTTTTGTGCCAAATTTTTTCTTGGGTGGGTTCTTAACTTTAGTTTGATTTGTTATTTATGTTATGATATAATAATGTACTAAAGAATATCAATAATAAAAATAGAAAAAAATATTTAAAGCATAACATATAAAATGATAAAATAAATGATAATAATTAGCTACATAAAGCATAATATATAATATAATAAATTAAAAATGACAGGAAAACAAATAAATAAACTAAATAATGATAGTAATAAAAATAAAACAATATTTAATACTTAATAATAAAAAAAGTATAAATATTTTAAAAATAAGAAGAAAAAAAAGAAATATATATATATATAATAATAAGTAAAAATGAATGCAAAATACTATTAAGCAATGGATGCAAACAAACACAATCACACATAAGAAGGGACTAAGTTACTCCTAGACTAACTCATTTATCCCCAATCATTTTCTTTTAATCTAACTGTTATAATAAGAGTATGTCTTGGTTCTCACCCCTTAACAACTAGCTTTTATGAGAGGGTTTCCCAAATGCTGGGTGTTTATCGTTATGTTCTAACATGTGAAGATAACATTTAAGAGCAACTGTTGAATATTTCTTGATCTTGATACATGACCAAGGTGTTTAGTTTTACTCTCTGTAGCATTTGAAAATACTATCAAGCTTATCTTTTTGCATACATCTACTTGTGAAGCTACACAATCCTTCAACATATAAACTTATTTTCTTCTCAACTTTCTTTTTTCTTTGCATTTGGACTTCTTATTTTGTTGTTCTAATGCTAATAATTTTGAAGAATTTTGTTCTTTTTTGCCTTAGTAGTCTGACTTTTACTTTGCTTGATTGATATATAGATGTGCTATTTATGCTTGCAAAAAGAACAGTGAACTTTGTTACTTACTGATAATTGGCTTTGATTATGTCAGTATGTTCAGAAGGACAATGCCAAGAGTGCTGCTCGCAAAGAGTCAAAAGATAAATCAGCCTTTATTGTGGTTCCCCGGCGAGAGGATCTATCAGCTGAATCAAGTATGAAAGGAATTTCTGAAATTGAAGCATGTAACTCATCTTTTCTGACTTTTGATTTTTAGTTATTCTACATCTCCACATCTAATGTTGTATTATCAACTTTCACTTCGTGAACAGAATGCGTTGTTGTTACAAATCAATGTGTATGTTGTATTTAGTTGCATTCATATTTGAGTTAAGATGCCTGACATACAGCCTGGCATGACCTCAGTTTTTTTGTCTCTGTAGTATCTTGCAACTCAATCATTTTTGTTTGCTGCTTGTGGTTTAGTTCCTAGATTGTACTTATAAAATGCTGTATGATTGACATGATGTCTTATTTAATAAGTGTGTTTGTTTTACTCTAATCCCGATTTCCAAAGACACAATCAACGAAACTTTACTTGCATTGTGTTTCTGTTCAATGTATCTGACCTCACTTCAAACGCAGTCTGAGTTTTGTGGCATCTCTTGAGTTTCATTCTTGTTCTTCATTAGCATTAATATAATCATGTATCATATTAAAAACCATTGCATATCTAAAAAATGTACGGACTGCAATTCTAAATGGACTATACCAATGGTTTGCTTCAAATTCTAAGAACTCCAAGTCTAGCTTCTTTGCTCTGGATTGTTGTGTGGTGTGTAGATTGAGTTCTGAAACTAGTTTCCATTTGTTTACATGGTTCAGTAGTTTACTCTTTCTTTTTTTAATGTTATATCTATTTTATGGAACGATCTGGGTCCCCTGCCATCATACTTTCTCTAAATGATAGTGGACCTGACAAATGAAAGTGGTGGTTGGAACATGCGTGCTGTTCTTAGAACTAAGATTAGCAGGGGATTCAATCATCTGTCTTTAATTTGCATTTTCTTTAAGATTTAGCAATAGTGCTTAAGTTTCTAATTGAATTTCATATATTTTTGCTGGTAAGTGTTTTAATTTTCTTATTTGTGACTGATGAATTTGCAGTGCATGGCATTGAAGGTCCCATTTCTGGAATTCCACTGTCTTCTGACTCAGGAAAGAAAAAAATCCTTCTTCTGAAAGGGAAACAGCGGGAAATTCCCAGTGTAGGTTTTGTTTTACCTATAAAGGTTTCATTTCTTTTCAACAATATATGGTATTCCCATTTTTCTGCATTTTTTAATCATGTTAATGTGATGATATCTCTTATTTGCTTTAAAAATGATGTTCTTCGTAATAAACAAGACTAAATAAAAGTATATTTTTCATGCCTGCGATACAAGGGTTTAGTTGGTGTGTTCAAGTAGACTCCAGAAAACTATTTTCTGGTAGGAAGTAATTGAGTGACTTATTCCTGAAATTATTTTGAAGCTGTTTAATCACTCAAATGCACTGTGAAACCTGCATTCAAATGATAATAAGCTCATCATTGTAAATTTGTTATTATGAACATTTTTTACGGAATTTTCAGGCCACTGAGGGTACAGTAAAACAGCAAATCGTACAATCTGGAAATTCTCCCATTTCAACTCCTGCGAAACAGAACCAGAGACGTGAAAATAGTGGAAGATTGATCAGGAGCATACTTCTAAATAATGAATCTCGTCAAAGTCAGTCTATTACTGGGACACAACATAAAATTCAAATTTTAAGCTCAGAGAATGGGAAGAGACCACCTCGTTCTTTTGGCTCAAGGTCTGGGTTAAATGATCAACATCCAAATCATGATATTGCACAAGTTAATTCTGACGGGGATTCTAAAAGGGCTTTGGATGAAAAATTCGTAAAAAGGGATCCTCATGGTTTAGGTAGCGGTGAGAAAACAGAAAAGCGTACTAGAAACAAGGATAGACCTGATCGTGGTGTTTGGACACCCCTTCGTCGTTCTGATGTTTTACATGCTGGTAGTGACTACTCGTCATCTTCAATGGCACAACCTACTCTGTCAAATCCTGAATCTGCTGAAGGTATGACTATTGACTAGGCTATTATGAGATGTTTACAAACAAAATAAACGATATATTTCTTTCCAATATTTAGTATAAATATTATGAATCATTGCCACAAAAATAAAGCTGAGTCTGGTGGTGATTTTCTTGCCCAAACAGGAGAACTAAAAGAAAATGTTACTTCTGGGAACAGGGGCAGTGAATTCTCTGCTTCTGCAGGTGGAAGAGGCAATCCTTCTATTGAGAATGGTTGGAGTCTCTTTACTAATTGTTGTTTATAAATTAAAGACTGATAATAGAGTTTATTTGTTATTTTAGTTGAAATGTTTCAACCATACTTTCGAACTCTCTAGGTTCCCAAAGAAATTTTGCACGCCGTGGAGCTTCCTATGTAGTGAAGGATGATGGTGCAGTCAGTATAAGTGAAGGGAAACCTTCCAAGAAAAGTGTTGGGCACAGTGCTCATGAGGTATACATGTCATATGCTGATCTATTTTGGATTGTCTATTTTGTTGATTCATCGTGTGTAAGGTACTTATTATGTCTGCAGAAGCAAGTCTGGGTTCAGAAATCTTCTTCAGGGTCTTAAAATATGTGGTAAGCCTGATTTCCATTTGTTGTATGTTGCCTCTTGTACCTGAGATTCAGTGGTTATTGTACTGGGGGGATTAGCACCTCATTCTGATATTATTATTTATCACTTTGAAAATGATGGAAAGGCCATGGTGTGGAATTTACACCATACTCAACAATTTTTCTTTATCAGTATTAGTGACTAAATCATCTGCCCATCTTCCTCTTCAGTATAATTTCATTTCACGTTGATTTTTTCATGTTTTATTTCATTCCCAAGTATTTTGCATATATTTATCCCAAGGGAGTCTACTATTTCTTTATGTGATTAAATTATCAAATTCAACATGTTTACCGATTTTCAATCATGAAACTGAATTACTATTTGATGATGGCTTCACAATTGATTGACGAAGATTATGATTATAGGAATATCACATCAAAATAGAAATAATTATCTAACCAGTTGAAGTCTAAGTGAATGATTGTATATTCACAAAACCTTGATCTGTACCCAATCCTCTGACCTCATGATATCATATGAAATGTATTCAATCAGGTATTTGCAAAATCCAAAGTAGCATTTGGTGTTGAAAACTAGAACATTAGGAAAACCTTGAAATATGATTTGACATGTGATTAAAAGCTTTTGAATCATTATATTCTGTGTATATATGAACGTGTTTTTAAAAGCAAATGCAAAACAATGTCTCAAGTAGTTATTTTAGGAGCTTATTGCTTAAATCTTTGTTTATTATGACAACAAAGTGTAGAAGTTTTCGCTTCTTCACATATAGGGTGATGAGCTTTGAAAATGTAGGTTTTGTCATTCTGAAGTGAGATTTGAAACTTACAGTGGTTAGCCATTTAAAAAAAAAATAGGCTGAGCCTGTGAATGGTAAAGCTATAAGAGGAGACTCCAGGAGAAATTAGAGGAGCCCTTGAACCTTGGTTCTCCTCATTTACTGATTAGGGTAGGAGATGATAGATTCAAACTTGCTTTATAGATGGCAATTGCAATAAATAAAAATATTAGATTCTCTAACTATATCATGTGTCGTCAACCCATGGTTTGGACTTCTGTAATACACAGTGATAAAGAATATGTAATGTCATGCAAAATAGGTTGTTGCAGCATGTGAGAATTAGAATTGTCATCTCATAATCTTCTTTGTAATTGAAAATATGCTATCTGTACCTTAGAATTGATTGTTTTGTAACTGAATGTCACTTTCCATGCTTATTTTCTCTCTCATTTGAAGAAAATAAAAACTAGTGGGTCCGACATAACTGCACCGAGTTTATGTAAGAATTTTTCTGTTTCCAATGATAGGATTATTTGATATACTATTTTGTTGGATAAAATCTATTAAGGTAAGGTGATTGCTTTACTAAGTTTCTTTACCATTTACTCTGATAAGTTGATCCGATGCCTCTAAATATCAATATTTGACATCTGGTATTGTTGATCATTACGTCCATACTGAAAGATTTGACAAAGGATTTTGTTACTGTAAATTTAACTGTGTATTTATTTTGTTGAACAAATGTGCCCGCGTACAAAAAGATGCTGCTTTACCTTTAATTTGTTTGGACATTCATCTAGTTGTTTAAGAGTATTGCTTGCATTCAATATTACAATTAACTTTAGTAATGTTATAAACAGATTATGTCTACTCAGTCGGGACATCATTCCTGCAACGTTGAGCTACGGTCTCTGTTAAGGACATCATTCATCATGCACAACTAATTAAGGTCAACCTGAGTCTAAGAGACTTGAAAGGTATGTGCATTATGTAATACTTTTATTAAAATGACTCTAATTGAATAGTTGAACGTTGATTCTCAAGAAGGGTGACTCAGGGTTTAGAGACCCCACCCGTGCAACCTGAGAGATCGATTGTAGAAATATATAACCCTAAACCTTCAAAGTCTCAAGGCTACTAGTAACCTTACGGGGTGTCATAATCGAGGGATCAATTTGTTTTGTATGTGATTAATATCATTCTTACTTTGTGAAATTTGTTTGGCTTCTGATCTTGTGACATGTGGATTTTGCAGTAAAATGATCCAGTTGTTTGCCTGACGGAGCCTGCACAATAAAGGGAATGCAAAGTTACAGACCTGGTTGACATGATTATCTACTGAAAACAGATTGGCATTGTTAACCATATGGGTGGAGTTAAGACTCATTATGGTTCGTGTCTCCTTGAATTGAAAATATTTCAGTGTTGGGAAATGTTTGTGTTTGGGATGTAACTGTAAAGTTATTGGTACATAACATGGGACAGTATGTTGGAAAGAGTGAAAAATCTTGTCCTGTTCGGTGGACAAGTAGTTGGTTATATAGTATTTTGTAAGGCTAATAGTGTTTATTTTTAGCGTGCACATGGTGTACGTGTTATTGTAAGGATATTATAAACTCCCTTGGTCCTCAAAAGGAGGATTTTTTCTCTAGTTTCTTTTTTTCCCCCTTTTGTCACACCTCACCCCTCTCTTAACCCTTTTTTCTTCCATCCCATCCTACCCTTTCATCCTTTCTTTGCTCAACGCATGCCTTGATGAAAACTAGTTTCTATTTTCTATAAAAATATAACACAACATAAATTTGTTTTTAGTTGTATAATTATTTTTGTTTAAGTTTATGTTCATGATATAACATTTCTCTTTTATTTCAATTTTAAGTATTATTTTTTTAATAAATAACTTGAAAGTTGTGTAAGTCGTTGAATGGAAGACTAAAAATGATATAATCCATAAAAATCATTATTTGATAATATTTTTAAGAAATTAACAAATTATATAGATAAGTTACATACCTATTTTATTTTTAATAAATGATATATAATTATGATTTAATTGAATTTTACACCTAAAATATATTAATTTAAATTATTTTATAATCTCTAACATCTTTATTAATATATTTTGTTTTAGTATTAAAGCTAAACTGAATCATATTTACAGGATTGAAAATATATTAAGTTTAGATAATATTTCTATTTTCCATCATACGTCAGATAAATATGTATTACTAAATATATTACTTTTTATGACAATCTCTTGATTGTTTTAATTTTTAACATATTTTTTCCTTTCTATATCACTGTATCATAAAAGAATACTTCTTTAGACGTTAAGTTTTAAATATTTTTTATTTAAAAGAAAATGAAATTATTTAATATAGCCAAAAGATCATATTCAGATTATAAATCTCATACAATGCAGTAAAATAAATAAATTAAAAATAAAATAATGTATAATATTTATTACTCTTAATGGTCCTAATTATTCCAGTAAAATTATCTCCAATGAAAGATATTTGTAATCAATGTAAAAAAGAGAAAAATAAATTTTGAAAAAAAGATGTATTAGTTTTATTAATTTAAAATGATTTTATATTTAATTATCTAAGACTACAAATCAAATCGGGTTAAAATTAATTTACTTTTTTAAGTGTGATTGGATATATTATATGACGATATGTTGTCAACCAAAGAAGTGGTGGGTGTGGGTAGAATCCCCTATTCCAATGGAGGGTCGGCAGAGAAACTACGGCGGAGGGTCGGCGCCGGCGGAGAGGGAATCTAAGCATTTTCTGAAGATCATACTTCCCTCTGCCATTCATGCTACCCAAATGGTAACAAACAAATCTAAGCATTTTCTGTTTGCTTTTTCTTTTCGTTCTTTCACCTCCATCATGCATCATTTTGCATGCTTCCTTCTTTTTTTAGATCAAAGTTTGGAAATTTGTCTTTGTTCTGTAAGCGCACAACTGGGAACTTGGAGGAAGATTAGCTTAATTGTTTATACTTCTATGCATACAAATGTATTCATTTCAAAAAATGTTTTTTTTTTACTTATCTCTTTTTTGTTTCTTTTTCTCACTGTTGAGATACTCTGTAACTTCTTTGCATGTTGGACATTTGATGCCGATGATTAAGCTACACAGTTATAACTGGCATTGCACGTGAGCTGGGGAGCATGTTCTTCTTTGCTCTTCTTTTCTTCACTAGAGAAGAAAGTGTTGCAGTTTAACTATCTACTTAGTGTGAGTAACTAATTTAAGAAGTGATCACTGCAGAGAATTCCCGAGGAGTTTATAAAGAGATTTGGAGATGAACTATCAACTGTTGCTACAATTACTGTTCCTGATGGTCGTGTTTGGAAAATGAGGCTGAAGAAATGTGGAAAAGATGTTTTCTTCAGCAGCAAATGGCGAGAGTTTGTAAACTACTATTCTCTGGGGTATGGTTCCCATCTAATTTTCAGATATGTAGGGAACTCAAAATTTTGTGTTCTTATATTTGATATTACTGCTGCTGAGATTTGTTATCCTCCCCAAACACGGGGCACTAATGAACCAAACTCGGAGAATTGGAAGAGATCCAAGTTTGAGGATCAGCAGCAGCACCAAGAGCTTGTGGTGGGGAATGGGGTAGAAACTACTGATGAAGATTATGTGAATTTAATACGTCCGAGTCAGACTAAAGGAAGGAAGAAAAAATGTTATTATTCTCATGGGAAACAACTCAAAAGTGGATGCAGTGAAAACCACTCTTCTTGGGAGATAACAAAGGATGTTGCTACTGCTAGTGATAGATTAATTGCAAAAAACCCTTTTGTTACTTGTACCATCAAGTCTTCTCGATTGGTGAGAATAATTTAGCTTCAATATAGAGTTAAAATAAAGTACTGAATTATAATTATTCATGCATAATGTTTTGCACGGATCAAATTAAAGTTGGTCTTCCTTGTGCAGTATGTGTCAAGTGAATTTGCTGGCAAGTATCTGAAGCCAGGTGTTGGTACGATGCTCCAAAATAGTAATGGAGAGCAGTGGGAAGTTTCTTGCTCATGTCATAGCCGTAGCAGAGCAATGATAATATCTAAGGGATGGGCTAAATTTGTGAGGGACAACGATCTATCAGAAGGAGATTTATGTGTGTTGGAGTTGATAAAGAGGGACCCCATTGTGCTAAAATTTACTGTGCGTGGCGAAGCTCAATATTATGACGTTGACGTTTGATCAGCACCAAGTAGTTTATTGATATGTAGCTTTTTTTTTCAATTGTAATACCAGCTGTTAATTGGTTGCTGAATGGTTGGTGAGAAATTATCATCTTGGTGGTGTTTAATAAACATCTTGTATCAGAACTCTAATCCACTAAACTACAAACTTTAATCAATTAGTATGTATTTGTGTGTGTAATGATTCCTTATTTTCCGTGTAGACATAGCACTAACACCTGTTGATTGCTTACATGGTTAAGACTTCCTCGTATTCGTACACGGATTTGCTAGAACCCCACCACCATTCCTGCATCTTCCCCAACCGAAATGTCCTTTAGGAACCTGTTAAGGTACTTTGATTTATGTTGGAGGGTCCTTCTATGTTTTGTCTTGCTAAAATGTATATAATCTTGGACAGTAAACAAACACTGCATAATTTCTTAAAAAGTACAAGAACCAGTAAAATGATTTAACTTCTATTTCCTTGTAAGAAGTTTCCTACAAGATTATAGAATTTTGAAAGAAGATTCCTTAAGTACAGATGGGAAGGATGATAGATCACAGGCATTTTCACCTTGCGTGTGCAAATGGATTGGACATTCTTTTTCTTTTTAGTCTACGATCATAGTGTTGGACCACTATATAGCAGTAGACTGACACTAGAAAATGTTTAAGACAGGTACATTCTTATGGGTTTGATCAAGATTGAAGAAATGTTTGGCAGGATAATATACTCATTTAGTATTTAAAAGATTACATTTTGAGTACTATTGTCAGAGTTTGTGTATAGGCTATTTTGATACTCAACTGGGTTTAGCAAATTTAGTAAGGTGTAAATTTACTAGCTTGCCTAACTCAACGCATAGCAGCATGATTCCACCCTTAAGTTTGTTCTTTTTAAAAAAATTAACTTTTTAAACTCCATTTTCATTATGAAAATTTAAGATAAACCTTTGTATGTTCTGGTTTTCAAATTCAATTTACCTTTTCCTTTTACTGATGTTTTTGTTAGTTTTAGCCCCAAAACCAAAGATCAAACCCAAATAAACAAGACCAACATTAGACTAGGTATAATTGTAGTTTAAACCATGTAAACAAAATTGGACCAGTTGGTCAATCCAACTCATTGCCAGATTCAAGTTTGATTAAATTGGCCTAAAATTAATTTGGGTATAAAATTTTCAAATTCGATCCATATACAAAATGTATAAAGAGAATATTTTCCCATTTTACTCTATCATGAACTTGCAACAAAAATTAGTTGTCAAAGCAGAACTAGAGCTAGAAAATATTTCTATACACATGAAACAAAAAAACTTACAGCAGTCACTTACTAATTGAATAATATTTTTGTCTTAAATGGGATGAAATCATGCTTCTTCCTATATTATATTTCAAGATTATAAAAAATAAAAATACTTCTCCCAATTGGGCCTCTTGTTTCATGGTCAATGTAGAAAAGCAATATCAACTCTACAATTCTGTAATCCTAAGAGATGAAAGATAAAACAAATCATGTTGTGCATTAAGCTATGGAATTTGAGCTATTTCCACCAAAATTTTGTGGAGAGATTGTGGCTTGGAGAAGAATGGACAATGATCACTGCCTTTGATCTTGAAAACTCCCTCAGGTGGATTTTCCCTCACAAGCTTCTCTTGGACATCTGGTGAAAGTGCATGATCATCCAATGTTTGAATGTAAAACCTGCGTCCGGTGCCATATTTATCAGCAGATAAAGACAGCTTCTCCATGATTGGACCAAGAGGGCTGTGTCTCATGGAAACCATGGCTAAAGCAACATCCTGAAATACAACTCATTTCACATATTATCAGAACTTAGAAAGTGTTAATGCAACAACCAGGAATAAAAATGTAATAAATAGAAACAGAAATAGAAGAAAAAAATTCATCTGGGTATAAGGAAAATAACAAATACCACCTTAACATAACAATACTTAGTATCTTTTAGACAAATTTCTCAAGAAGCCCTTTTCCAAAAGAAAAATAAGAAAACAAATGAAATAAGCTTCTTCATAAGCTAAAATGTATGCATAAGCTAATTTGTAGAAACTCTTTTATTTCTGGATAAATATGTCCAAATAGACTCTTAGAAACATAAAAGCTAATGCTTGAATATATATGAACATTTTCACCCATGCTTGAATAATTCCATAACATTTGTCACAACGCCAACAAGTTCAAACGGATCCGAAATGGACTAAAGAAAAAGAAAAAAATTAGGAACCTACAAATTCAACAATTCTGCTCCTTCTCGGTCTTAAAAAGCAAACCAAGAGTCAGGTCAAATTCTCCTATTTTGTTAAAGGAATAAAAGTGACAAGAATCAAGTAAAAGGGATTGAATCCGAATGCTCTAACTATCATTCAGGTCACCTGTGTGTGAAAATCACAATCAATAAGAATCCTGAATTGACCATCTATAGAAGCACATACACTTTCAAGGATTCACTTGACTACTTTCTGCTTAATCTTCCTTAAGAAATCCTTTCCTTTTCTGGGGCAATTAAACAACTTTCAAAATAAAATAAAAAAAAACAGAAGTTTAAGAAATCATTTCGAATATTTGTCCATAAAGAACCGTCTATCTTAAAGAATGCAGTTAAAAATTATAAATGAAATAAGAACTCTGTCCTAAAGCATTTGGAAAGGGGGATAACACAACTACAACACATGAGCTTTTAGAGGACGGGGTTTAGTTCTTCAACTTAAAGCCAGGTTGGTTGAATACCAGCAAGCTAATTTTGAGTTCTGAGGGCATTATCTACCTCACTCAGAGCTCATAGATCAACAACAATTACAAAATTGCCTTTCAGTTCCACTATAGGTGGGGGAACAAAAGTTGTGTTTTCCTTATTGCACTAATGGGGATAGTCATTCAGTTACTCAATTTAAATCTTCTACAAGCATGAAGCTTGCAAGTGGAGTAAACAGTGAAGATAAAAGGTATGATCATCATTGAAGGTATACGGGCACAAATCATACAACTTCAAGTATCTAATTTGAATGGGCAGTCAGAATATAGCAGTTAAAAGAAGTTGGAGGAAAAGAAGTTAGAAATAGTCTTAAATCCTGTGTACCTTCGCTTGGGATTGGTTAAAATATAACCCTTTCATCTGCTCCTTCTCAAACATAAATCCTGTAGGGGGCTTTTCTTTACCATTCCCATGTATCAAAAACTTTGATTCTTGCATAAATCGTTCAGCAGATCCCAGCTGCAGTGTAGATAACTGGTTAGAACTTCCAAAAAAAAAAGTGAAATGGGATGGAATCAAAATAATAGAAATAATAAATTAAGTAAAACATGTTCACTCAAGGATGAAAATACAAGATAAAGAACCTTTTCCTCCGGAAATAGTATATTATAGGTTTAGGAAAGGATGAAGTGCAATATATGCCCCACATATAACATAATTGGTAAGATATGGTTCCAAACTTGAGAAGCTTTTGTGAATAATTTAAGTTGGATTGTATTTCACCAATCTAAAAATTCAACTGATCACATAAGTAAACAAAAAGAAGCTAACTAGATACCTCATCGGCATAAACATCAAATGGTTTTTGACCATCAGACACCATTGTAGCACAAAGGAAAATTGCTTTTGAGATCTTCTGAGGATAATTTTCCAGCGCATAAGAAATACATGCACCACCAATGCTATGACCAACAAGAATAACCTGCAAAGTTTCCATCTTCATCAAATATAACAGAATGGAAGACAATAACATGCTTCAAGTTAAAAGTATGTTCAATGTCACACATCCAAACCTTTTCATCCTCAGGAAGGTTTTCAAGATAAACAGTTAAAGGTTTTGAATAATCAGCCAATGTAGTGACACTGTTAGTGTCTGTGAGATCAATTCCAGAGCCAGTAAGATCTAAGGCAACTGGGAGCAGCCCTGCTTCTTCTAGAAGGGCAACAGTTTTGTACCAGCACCATGCTCCAAAACCTTCTCCGTGGATTAGTACAAACCTTTTTATTTTAATGTTCTCCAGATTTACTGGAACCTGCACATGATACACTAGCAAGTCAGGCAAATATTTCAAACAAAATACAACATGCACAATCAAAAAGAGATAGCATTATGATACCCTATAGACTATAGCTAATGTCTGACCACCAACAATGCTTCCTAACCAATTTTCTTGGCAAAAACAAGGTTGTGAAATGCTAAGTACTGATTACACGTTTCCTTTCCATTGTAGGTCTCAAAACAATCTGTCTCCAAACATGAAACAACAGTTTTTTCTTTAGACAATTGTGCTAGACTGCCTAAAAAACTAGAAGAAAAGAATTTTCCCATGAAGCTTAAGAACAAATAGGGTCAAAATGCACAAGAATATAGCAGAGTCAAGGAAAGTGGGGTATGCTAACCAGTACAGAATACAGGCAACTAATCATAAACAAATCGCATCTTCTTTTGAAAGCACAGTGAATTGGTCATGTACTTTTCTAGATGCACCTTTTGAGGCACAAAAGGAACAACCCCTCTTTTTAGCCAAAAATAAAATAAAACCGAAAAAAAGTAGCCCTTTGATTTCTTTTTGTATGTGCACTTTTCAGTCCTGGCTTGATATGTTGAGTCAACATGCATGCTCCCACTCATCACAAACACTAGTTTTGACTTCCACCCAACCCACATACACAAAGATCTTAATCATGATAAGCTACTTTTTGGCAGTGATGAAATGATTCAAAAATCAAAACTTTTCAATCAAAACCCACAAATCATGGCAAATATAATATAGTAAACAATTGAATAACCAAAAGAGGCACACACCTGCTTGGCTGAAAAAGATTCAGACACGGCATGCCTTCTAGAGGAGCCAATTCTCCGAGACATAGAGCCTTCAAACCTCTGAGACAATTGATGCTGCTGAAGTGCCATAGACAGGGCCTGAAGATGCAGCTCTTCCTCACTCACAGGCTTCCTCTGTGATCTACCCATTCTCTTGCTTCTCGATCCAACATCTTTCGAATCCTTCTTAGTCCTGCAAATAAAACTGTTACCCATCTTTCACTTTCTTCACTGCGCCTCGGAAACCGAAGAAAGCCCAAGTTTTTCTTCCTTTATCGCTATGTCTTTGTCTTTTTGTTTAATTTTTCGTGGTGAGGGAGGGTTGGAGAAGTTGTGAAGTTGTTGGGTATGAATGCCAAAAAAATAAAAAAGGCAAAATATGCTAAGAAACCAACTGATTTTAGAGCTTATTAAATGCGTTGGATTTCAACGACTCCAGACTTTCAAATCATAATTCACTTCTCTTTCTTTTTCTTTCAACTTCAACCTAACCCAAACAAAAAAAAATACACCTTTTTCTTAATTACTCTGCTTAACAAGTGTTTGCTTAATAAGTGTTTTTTACTTTTACAGAACAGTGGCAACCCAAACAGAACAGTGGAGACAAACTCAGCTCAAAATAAGCACATATTCTGTAGATGGTTTTCAACGTGCAGACAAGTGCAACCCATGTCATCATTTTGAAAAAAAAATACATAAATTGCTTCTAAAAGGTCAAGTTTTTCGTCTTCTACTGTGCTCTTGTATAAAGGCTCAAGGAAACTCTGTTTCTTAGACCAAAAAGTACCTTTTCTTACGTTAAACCTTTCCTTTAGATTATTAAGGAAGGATTCCGTTGAAAATGAGTATATTAAGGTGCAAATAAGATTCTTTTTTCTTGTTTCACTTTTATTTAACCGATTTTAATTAATAATAAGATATGTATTGAAAAATTGTGTGAAAGAGTAGATTGTTAACACCTTGATTTGCAATAAAAAACTGTAACATTAATTAATATTTACAATTATAACTATTATTTTTTATTTGTTCAAAGCTAAATACATTTTTTTTAAATGAGTAAATAATAATTTCGTGTAATACTCCTTTATATTGGCAAGTCAGATTTCTTAGACTTGTAGCTGTGAATTAAGATTCTTTACTAATTAAAAGTATGCCTAATGTAGAAATCATGATATTAATTTTACTTTATCTTATTAAAGAAACTCTTATTATGTTAATGTGTTAGAACAAATAATAAGTATAACAAACAAGAGTTTGAAGTATTTAATAGTGCATATCAGTCATTAATGAATGTTTATTTTATGTTTTTAGAATTTATACATTTTTTTTCTTTTTTAAGAAGAACGTGCTGAAAAGTTGCTTTTTATAAACAATTTTTTTTTTCTTCTCCAGCTATCAATGTTAAGAGTCAGTCGGTTATATCAAACCTTACACTTGTTCAAAAAGATAAAGGGAAGTCACCTGCCTTGACCTGTAAAGCTTTATCATGCTTTATAGGCATTGCCAAAGAAGTCTCACACATTAAATGCTAACTCAAAAACTTTTAATGCGTCTTGAAGCTTTAAATCACGCTTATATGCAAGAAGAAGCATTAGTAAAAGAAGACCCTCACAACAGTCACAAAGGACGTGCAATGACTATTTTCTTCCCAATCCTGTATATAAAATATCTCTTTGAAGAAGGAAGAATGAAGAAAGTCTTCCAACAAGAACAAACACAAGATATTCGGTTAACTTTAGCCTTTGTAGTTGTGAGGAAGAACATTGTTCATGTTTAAGAGTAACCTAAAAGAGTGAACCTATCATGTATTTGTCGTAAGACATAACATCTATTTTATTGAGCAATCTAGAGATTTTTTATATCACTTCCTTTGTAAACCTTGACCTTTTTAGTTGGGAGTGACGGTTGTCCAAAAAATACCCAGTTTTAGTAAGAATCAATTGTATTTCAAAGAATATTTAGTCTTAGTCAATAGTGATTGTGTTTAAAAAAATACTTAATTTAAACTATTAGTGGTTGTGTTTCAAATAATACTCAAAAAATTAAGTAGGAGAGACTAGAATTCGAATTATACATGGGATATTTAGTCAGAAATGGTTGAAGTTTCAAATAATATAAGAGTTTTTAGTTAGGAGGCTTTGGTGGTTGCATTTGGATTTACAATCATAATTATATACACTTTTTAATCTTAAAACATTAAAAAAAATATATATTGGAATATTTTTAAACTAAAAATAACATATTTTAATTTATAATTTAATTAAAAAATATTTACTTAATTTTAATTGTAGTTTTAGAGAAAATTGAATGTCGAAACCTTGTTAAATAATACTCCACGTATTTTTAGCAAGTGAAGTTTTTTTTTTAAGTAACATATTTAATAAAATTTAAATAATTGTTTTAAAATATATTGAATTGATATAATTATTATATATTGATATATTAGTAATAAAAAAAATACATTATTATATTATTTTATTTCAAATCAAGTGTTTTGTAATTTTTAATTATTTAATGGTTTTAAGTTGTTTATTCGCTAAAAAAAATATCTAATTTAAAAGTTTCACACATTTCATAAATTTTCTCTAAGTCATGAAATCTGACCATATTATATAACATTTTTATTCTACTTTATTATTTGTTTGGTGTTATTTTCTTTGAACAATATTTCTTACTTTATTGTTAATACATAAATTATATTTGTGACAAAGGGGTTATTATCATGCTGACATTCAATGAAAGTGACTTAAATATTATCAATGACTGTGATTTAATTTTTTGTAACCATGTTATTGTATTTTGTGATGTACATAGATGCTTTATAGTTTGAAATATTTTTTAATAATGTAAGTTTATATTTTTATTTATGAATGTGTATCTCATTTCATTGAAAGTTAGTTTCAATATTTCTATCTCATCAAGATAAAACCATGTTTTAAAACTTATTAATAGATCATATAACAGTTAAAAATGCTTTTATAAAAGTTTTAGGATTTAAGGTTTAGAAAATAAGTTAAATAGGTCACTTCTTTAATATAGTTCATAATTTGAATAATTTATATATTTTTAAATTAGGTAATGATATTTTTAATAAATATATTGTAAAAACACTATTTCGTCTTATATTTCATGAAATGAAAACTATATTAAAAAGCTTATATATAGAGAGAGAGAGAGAGGAATTTGAAGAGTTAACCTTTTTATGAACATCATTACAACAAGTATTTATTTCTGTTACATAAATTTTAGTGTCCTTGTAGAATAAATATTTAATACTTTATTGTATTTAATGAGTTTAATTCAGATAGATTATCTTAATTATTGTATTGGAAGGGAGAATAACTAATTTGAATAATTGGTTAAAATCCATTAAGGAAGATAATTGGTTATGACTGTTCTTTATTCACATTAATTATCTTAATTTAAGAAACTAATTAAAGTTATTGACAACTTTGTTTCGTTCTAAAAAAGCGAAGAGAAATTAAAATATTATTTATTTTCGTGATTTAGATTATAAATTTTAATGTTTAATGGTATGAATTTAAAAGATTTTAAACTGTTAGCTAAATTAGGTTTAAAAATGTTTAGATAAATATATAAAGCAATTTTAATAATAGTTTCTAAATATTATACTCTTATAAAACTATAAAATATTATTGAAAGTCATTTAAGTTACAATTGAGATTAATTGAAGGTGGAATATTTGGGGTTTTCGATTTAATTACTTACAGTGACATATTAATAATAATTTTTATATTAGCTAGTAAATAGGGATATTTGTTGCTGCATCCCAGGATTTGTTATTGCATCCTCTTTAATTTTAAAATTACAACTTTATGTTTTGTATTTTGTAACAATTATGATTTTTTAAGATGTAAAATTTGAAATAAAAAATTAATTTCATAGTAGTTATGAATTTTGCAAGTACTATTATTAAGTTTTAAGAGTTAAAATTTTGATTGCATAATGGAAAATTTACTAATTGTAAAATCTGTAACATAATCTAAATCCACAACATAATTTTGAAAATATACACGTTCTGAATAAATGCTCGAAAAATGTATTTTTCACCATCTAAAAATTCAGCAATATTAAAGTAAATAAGCGTGGATTGTGCATTCTAAAAGAGAACATCCAAACTTTTTAAATCGAATATTTGCACTGGAATGAAATTGTTTCATTTAATTACTAACTTTTTTTTTCCTTTTGATTTTGTTGAAACTTATTTTATAATTTTTCATATTCAATTTTTTTTATGTGAAATAACAAAAATCTCTTAAATAAAATGAATGTGGTAAAAATACACTATGGAATTCCTTTTCTTAAATATTTTATTTATTTGGATTTCAGAACACTTTTTACAATTTTAAACTCTCTTTTACAATGTGTTTTCGTCGGTTGACTCGCTGACCGTTGACTCAAACGACAGTCTTTGTTCCTCCTATTTCTGTTTGAGAATCGAACTCTTACCGTTAAAAAATCTCTCACCTGCAAAGATAAAGGGCGCATTGACGGTCTTTTGCACTCCGACGCTCAAGCCAGTATTAAGACAAAAAAACACCAAGTGTATTAAGTAGTTTCAGTCTTAGAAACTGTGTACCTTGTTAGGGCTCTTAACACCCTTTATATAGATTGAAACTAGGGTTTACCTTTGTGTTGTTACCCCTGTATAGGGTTTCTTGGGGAATGTCCTTGCGCCGCCATTACATAATCTTAGCGTAATCTGACACATAGAACTTCCCTTAACTGGAGTGCAACGACTAACAGGGTGCCCGCCTGGGTACCAACTTGTGCACCTAATCTCTGTCGTCATCTATTCTCAGGGTACCCTAAGTATTCACGGGTCATGCATGCAGCTTTCCTTGGAAACCCTAACCCTAATGAACCTTAGTGCCTCCAAGGATTACTCACTCATGTCGTGCCTGAATGTGCTATGCACACCACCTGCATGGATCCCTCGTGACTTAGGCTTTCTTCATATCTGATGTTTTAACTGATAATTTAGTATAATTCTAGGCCCACCTTACATGGTCCAATATAACTGTTCAGACCGTCGACGTCTGATCTCTCCCTCTTCTGGCGGAGTCTGATGTCGATCTCCAACATCAATGTCTATGGTACCGATGTTCGAAGACTGACCAACACCCTGATACGTGTATCTAGGGTCCACCTTACATGACCCATCTTTACTATCAGGCACCGGTGTGCGATGTCTGAGGTCAGTCGATGACCAGTACATTATGTTTTTAAATTTTGTTTTCATAACGTATTTTTCTACATTTCAAAATTACTTTATTTTTTTAAAATGATATTTTAGAAACACAATAATTCATTCAAAATCTGCTTTACAAGAATGTATTTTTTTAATTATGGATTTTTATTTCCATAACTAAGGGTATTTTTTAAAATTAAAAAATTCATTGGATTGGATACATGTTTCAAAAAGTTGGTGTAAGAAAAATTGGTCTGAATTTCATTGTTTCAATTTTATAAATTTAATATTACAAATTTGTATACGTATGTGGTTTAAATAATTTTCCCTTATGTTTAATTAAACATATATATATATATATATTGATTATTACTATCATGCCATTAGTCACACACACATCAATTTAATTACTTTAGTCTATACTATTAAACTCATTAAGAATCCATTAAGTAATTCTTAATATTATTCAAGGACAATGAAATTTGAACACAGGCTTTAAAATTATACAATCTTCTTCCAAAATAGATCATAACAGATTTTATTCATAATCCGTTTTTAAGAAAACAAGTAAGAACAATAAATAAAAATTAAGATTTTATAAAAAAAAGAAAAACATGTTTTAAAAAATGTTTAATTAAATAAAAAATGAGTATAAGTTAGATTAGAGTAATTTGATTCTGTTGGACAGTTACAGAATGATCTGAAGTATGGTTTTTGATTGGGGAATGTGAATGGGTATCCAATTTTGTTGGGTAATAGAAAAATAGAAGATTGAGAGAGTGATAACACAACATAACAGTGAAAGAGGCTAAACCTAAAACCCTTCCCGCTCTAACAACTATGAGGAAAACACAGCTTCACTGAAATGCAGAAACTGCTTAACCCTTCTGCTTCTTCTTCTTCTTCTTCATCTTCTCTCCCCTTCTTCTCCATTTCTGTTCTCTCCTTTCCCAAAGTTTCTAACTTTCTACCAATGTCGGCACCGCCGCACCCTCCTCCTGCTGTTTCTTCCCTCTCCGACAAGAAGAAGCCTTTCGCAGCCCTTATGCCCCATCTCTCTTCTCGCTATCTCTCCTTTTCTTCCAATACTTGTTGTGGCTGTAGGCTAAGTCTAAACCCCACCCCCACCAGGACTAACACCCTTCTTCTCCTTAACCACTCCCCCAACCGCTCCCTCTTTTCGGCTTCTCACGGCTCCTTTATCTCCCACTCTCTTCACGGTGTTTCTGTGGAGAGCGACCACGCAAAGGAGAAGAGACCCTTTAGCCTCAGGCTTAATAGGAGGCAAAAGGGTCCTACCCCCTCTTCCTCTCCCGCTCCGTCAAATCCTGATTTGTTGGCCATCCCCGGTGTGGGTCCCAGAAATCTCAGAAAGCTCGTTCAGAAAGGTATCGCTGGTGTTGCCCAACTCAAGCAACTCTACAAGGATAAGGTCTCCTTCTCTCTCTTATAACGTCTTTCTTCGTTTCACATGCTGTTTTAGTGTATCCTGTTCTGGTTGTTTAATGTACAAAATTTTCCCAGGAAATCACTTTTGGAACACCACATTTCTTGGAACACGTTTAAAATATATATATTCCTAGGAACTTGGATAAATTTGTTTTTTCTAAAGTGATTATAGGAATGTTAAGAGTTATCGGAATTATTTTTAAAATTGTCATGCTAATGATAGGAATCTAACGTTCCTAACATTAGATTCATAGGAAAGGTAAAATAAATCTCCTACCAAACGACCCTTTTGTGTTTTTTTTCTCCTTCTGAATTTGGCTATGCTGAGTGTCTTCCAACTCAATTTATAGGAATGGTATTAATAATAAATGCCTCTGCTTGTAGTTATTTGTCCACTCTTGTTCTGTTAAGAGATTAAATAACTACCCCAAGTTCTTATAATCTTATTTTCTAGCTATGAAAGAAGGATAAAGAAATGTTATTTGGATTGTACTGACTATTTCGCAATATTGGTTGTTGTTTGTTTGGGTCATCTGCTGCAGTTCTTTGGCAAATCCAGTGATAAGATGGTTGAGTATCTGCAGAGTTCTATCGGGATAATCCACAAGAACCATGCTGAAAGTATAACTACTTTTATTAAAAAGAGTGTTGATGAGGAGTTGGAAGACAATTCCTCTGCGCAGCATCAGCAGAAGAAGCGCTTAACATTCTGTGTTGAGGGTAATATCAGCGTTGGCAAGACTACCTTCCTTCAGAGAATAGCGAATGAAACTATTGAATTGCGTGACCTTGTTGAGGTTGTTCCTGAACCCATTAACAAGTGGCAGGATGTTGGACCTGACCACTTTAATATTTTGGATGCTTTTTACGCGGAGCCACAAAGGTATGCCTACACCTTTCAGAACTATGTATTTGTTACAAGGGTGATGCAGGAAAGAGAGTCATCTGGTGGAATCAAGCCTCTTCGTCTGATGGAGAGGAGTGTTTTCAGTGACAGAATGGTGAGTGTTTGCCTCTTTGGTATTCTTGATCCCCTCTTTAAATCCTACCTGGCTGTTGATTGTCTATTGGTCTTGTTCCTTTCCTTTGGTTTGGAGTGAGTGTGCTAGTTTACCTTTTTCCTCATTCACCGATGATGCAACTTCTTCTGGATGTCATTTACAAAATAATAGCAACTATTGGATTTGAAGCCACATTTTCTTGCTTTTCTGTTTGATTTTATTAGGAAAGAAACCTGTGCGGTAAAATCTTGATTTTTTTTATCTCACTAGTCACTATTCAATTAAGGTTTTTGTGCGGGCTGTTCATGAAGCCAATTGGATGAATGAGATGGAGATCAGTATTTATGACTCGTGGTTTGATCCTGTCGTGTCTTCTTTGCCTGGACTTATTCCTGATGGTTTTATCTATCTTAGGGCAAGTCCTGATACTTGCCATAAGAGAATGATGTTACGGAAGAGAGAAGAAGAAGGTGGAGTTTCCCTGGACTATCTCCGTGACCTCCATGAAAAGCATGAAAGCTGGTTATTTCCCTTCCAAAGTGGTAATCATGGAGTTTTATCAGTCAATAAGCTACCCCATCACATTGACAACTCTTTACACCCTGATATAAGAGACCGTGTTTTTTATCTGGAAGGTGGTCACATGCATTCAAGCATTCAGAAGGTATAATATTTGGAAATCACGTGTCTGAATTTCTTATTTGCTGGAGTAGATTGGCTTAACCGTTTTAACTACACACAGGTTCCTGCACTGGTTCTGGACTGTGAACCCAATATTGATTTCAGCAAAGATATTGAGGCAAAGAGGCAGTAAGATAAACTATCTCTTACTCATTATTTCATTTTCCTTATCATGCATTATGGATTATGCTTTTCTTCCCTCAGACTTCTTTGCGTATGTTAGAATATTATGACTCTTATCGTCCCAAGGAGTCTTATTATTATGTTTGGATTGTTTTTTAGCTGAGCTCGTACTAGCTGTATGCTATGTCCTAAAGGTTAATGTGTTATTTTACATGCTTCTAAACTTTTAAATATTAAACATACTGGTAGTTTTGTTGGTTCTTTGGCAAACTTTGTAAATGCGTTTAATGTTCAGAAACCTGTACATACACAATTAAAATTAATATATGTTGAACAATTTTTGTGCTACATTGGTACACTACTTTCTGGTGGATGTGAGCATGAATTTTATGCAGTAGTCATGATGTAACTGGCCAATAAAGCATCTGGAAAAAATAACTACTTTCTCTGAATCTATAAACCTAAGGTAAATGGTTCAATTCAAACTTATTTATTCACTTCTCTAGACACTAAACGGGTTTTATTCACTTGCCTTGTATTGTGTGTATCGTTCGATTGTTTCATCCCTAGAATATACGGGAGGGGTATATCAATATGTAATATACGCGTCCTGTAACTTACAACTAGGATTAGTGTTTTATAAATGGTTGTTTTGCATCTTGCTAATAAGATAATTTTGTTTAGCCAATAATGGATCTGCAGGACTATTTGGTAATCAACAACTGGGTCTGTGCTTACTTTCTTTGTCCTTCTGCTATTAGGCATAATTCCCAAACCTTTACCACTGTCAATTAATTAATTATTTGCTTTCCACGCAAATTTTGCACTTCTTTAAGTTAATGTCACTCTTCACTAGCAAATCTTTAACTTGTCACTGCTTCTTTATAATAATGGTTGTGGTGAGTGAAACGTTACATTTTCTGTAATTGATATATCTGGAAGTAAAGGTAAGGTCTCCTTTAACAAGTAAATTCTTGTGATTTTACAATACTAGTTTTTAGAATTCCAATGGCGAGAGATTTATGCATGAAAATGCATTGAATTAGAACTATTTATCTATTGATTCTTAATGCATTGCAATTTTTTGTTTTGCCTGTGGTGCAGATATGCACGCCAAGTTGCAGAGTTTTTTGAATTTGTGAAGAAAAAGCAAGAGGTTCCATCCAAGGAAGGTGTTGAAGATGCGAGAAATAGCCAAGCCCAACGAAAGTTGATGCTACCTCATGAGGGTGGACTGTGGCTACCAGATGGAAAGCCTTTTCCCCAGGAAGCCCTCAGACCTTTGGACTTCAGACGAGCAATGGCATTCATGTCTGGCTAGTGGCTGCTAAACCTTGTGATTCTGGCCAAAGATATACTAATGCCCCCTTGTTGACATGTTCAGCTTTTTCTTGCATGTAAAAATGGTTTAACTCTGGACCTTGACTGATGTAAAATAGTGGTGGTATTTATGGTTGCCTAACGTTTTCCTGACACACTAGTCTTGTTTCTGTGATTAGCAAAGTGGTCTTTAGAATGTATTATTCTCTTGAGCATATAATTTTCTCCCCTTTGTGTTTATATCGCCATATGTTCTACGCGTCCCAATTAAAGAACGAAGTTGGTGTGTTTCAAAGAAAGTATACGAATGTCAGATTTGTCGGAAGGAATAATGCATTGTGAGAGATTGGGTTAGATGTCTCGTTAATTGTCATCAAGTGTAAGTTATAACTTTTTCAGACGATTGAGTATAGTACAATGAACAATGAGCACGAAATAGGGTTAGGTATGTGTCACTATAAATAATACCCACCAAGACTTTTCAGTGGCCCATATTATACTGCTCATTGATTCATTATTTCCCTTATTACATGGTTGAGCGTAACAAATTGGTTGCAATTGATAAGAATGGTCTCAAGGAATTGGATACATAATTGGCCATCGTTGATATTATTTATGACTTGCGACATGAAGCAGCTTGGCTCAGTGAATTAAATTGCAACAGCTCAAGATAATGACGTGCAATTTCTATCTGAGTTTACAATGAATCTCATGTACAATGAATCCCGTGTACATATACAATAATTACGATTATGATTTCACAGCTAATATTTGAACTAGAAAATAAAAAAGGTAATGGTACAAAATAAATTACAAGCATTGAACAGTTTGATCTCCTAAAGACAATTCCTCTACACTTCTAGCTTCATATATTACGTCGTGTTAGCGTTTTCCCTTTTTAGTTCTGCCTGTTTACACATGCAATCTGGCATGGGAAAAGTATATACAGATCCACCAACCTTTTTCAACTCGGTTCCCTTTTGATCACTATGACGAAGCATGTCTTTCATTTGCTGCTTGAATTCTTCCCATCTGCCAAATCAGTAAAAAATTCTGGTGACTTTATAACGAGTACAGAAACTATCCAGGTATCAAAATATAGGGTAAGAATCAGATGGGTAACATCGACATTTCAGACGAGAAAATAAATGATAAACATTTACATCTATTTGAAAACTGATATTAATTAATAGTCAGAAAGCAGACAAATCTAAAAGGTGAAACTCCTGTTCGTCCTACTAACGAAAATTATTGAGCTCATCTTTCATCGTTGTTTGCTGAACTTCGTGTCCCATGTAGCGCTTTATTCCCTTATTAGATTTAGTTCAATGTTTTTTAGAAAAATAATTATTGATATAGGTCTGTATAATGTAAATACATTCTGTAGTTATTATAAGAAAGACTATTCAGTATTTCCTCTTTCATGTATACATTATATTAGGATTATCAAATATAGAGGTAATTTTTCTCTTATTAGGGTAACCATATTCTAGAAAAATAAACTTCATCTCCTAATTAAATATTTTACTGTTTGAATAAAAAGGCAATTGCAAAAGCAAATATAAACCAGGAAATGGTCAAAGTTGTACCTTATATTAGGATTGTCGAACAATAGAGCCAATTTTCTCTTGTCAGGTTTTATTGTCTTTGCATGCCCACCATACATATAGCGCCTGTGACCCATCAAGAAGTGGGGAAAATTCCCACCCTGTGTTGTAACAAATACTTCACTGTGAAGGCAAACAGTATAATCAAGAGCGGCCAACCTAGTCGAATGCCCCTACATCATAAACATATGCATTACAGAAATAGTTTTTTTTTTCCCCCTTGAATCACCTTTCATTGCCATAAAGTATAAAATGATTTTTTGTTAACAAGCATAGACCACTTCAATACCATAAATTGAGCAAGCTCTTCTGGTGTTGCCAGTGTATTCTTGGTTTGTAATCGTGGAAACATCTGTTTAAGAGGTGCCATGTACTTTTGTTCTTTATAAATTTTTCCTGCTGCAACATATACTGAGGTTGTGTTATCAAAACCCATGCCTCTAAGCATCAATCCCACCTACAGCATCAAACAAAATGAGGCATGAAAACTATAAGATAAGACCCACTTTTCATTTCATATGGTATCGCTTGTAGATGCCGCAACTCTTTTTTTTCCATTTCATCCTTAATATCTTTGATAGTTAATACTTTTATTTGGTTTATTTCCTTTCAATGATTTGCTGGTGTGGTAATGCACAATCATTGAAATAGGGTGGTAGAGAGGTTGGTAACAGTTTTTTTCTTGCAGCTGTGCGATTTGTAACTGCCCAATGCATCCTGTGCTGGTTGCGTTTTGGAAGGGAGAGATTACCACCAAAATATTGTTCTCACAATCCCATTTCTAAACTCTTATCCTTGAACACCCGAATCATTCCAACCTTTTAATTCCCTTGCCCATTGGATATCCATCTTTTCTATCAATGAAAAAAAGCACAACTGTACAGCCAAAGCACAAGCAACATATAATTTTGAAAACTGGTATTGTCCTTTTATTTTCCCAAAGGATATTAAACAGCACAATTATGGGGAAAAGAAATGGAAACGATGAAGAACCCCAACAAAGGACAAGAATCTGTAACTGCATACCTCTAATGGAGTCAATGGGCATCTTCCATCCACACGATTAACACCAGGCTTTATTATCCTATGCTTTCTTTTGAATTTACCTCGCCAACTCCTTTCACGAGCAATATCCATTTCATGTTTCTCCTCCTCCCCTCCATCATACTCACAGCATGAAAATGCAACCATATCCTTTATACAGAGAAAAAACAATTATAATAAATAATATACAATTACTGCAAAACTAAATAGCCAAAACACATAACACACATAAAATTGACAATATAGCCTATTTATAAATAATTTGTAAAACATAGCAGCAAAAGGTAACTGATGGATATGAAATCATGCAGTAATACATATAGTCAATTCCAATCAGTGAACGAATACTAAATGCTAAAATGAATTACTATATCTAGATATAAGGGAAAATCATATAAATATCCTAAATTATCCCAAACTTTATTTATTCCACATCATTATCCTCCTGTGCTAGAACTCTATTCTGCAGAGGTAAACATCTTTTAGCATTTCAAGAGGCTCAGCAAGAAAAATACTACATCCCCTTATCTGCAATTTAGGAGAGCAATAGAGAAGTCTCATGCAGGCTTATTCATTGCTCAGAACAGCGTATCCACAAGAGAGTGATGCAGGCAACTCCTCTGGTATTTGATGGTGTGCAGAGACCATTACATGCCTCCTGGATTTGATTTTGTATAATTCACTGAACACCCCCCAGAGGGATTTCAGAGAAGATACAGAAATTTAAGACTCTAAATGAGCTCATTTCAGCAGTTTTCTATAACAGAAGAAGACATTGGCACAGTTTTCCCTGTTCTTGGTTTGTGCTTAGCATTCAGTGAATGGAAAAAAGAATATTCCAGGCACACATAAGTGCTTGACCAATTTATAGAAAATTGCCAGGCAAAAGGCTTCTGGTGCAACATATAGTTTGAACATGCAGGACAAGGCTCTGAATATCAATTGATGTAGAACCAAGGGGGTGAAACATGGGAAATTAAAGGTTTAAAATAGCTTGTTTATCAATAATTTGCAAAAGAGACCGACATCAAGTGATCAATATTGTGTTTATAAGTCACAATTGGAAAGTAGGCATATAGTCAACCTTGCTTCAAATATCAAAGCTAAAATATAATGATATATCTATGGGTGTGGTAAAATCCTTAAACTATCAAAAGTGCAATACTGAATCTAGTAAATCCAAAAACATAAGTACAGAGACACTAGAAAAACACCTCCTCAAAACGAAGATGCACTGAAACATACTTTCCTCCACTTTGGGAGCTATGTTTAATCATCCGATCAACCATGCTTTCAGCAAGTGCTTGTATAGGTTCGGAAAATCTAAGAGCTCCAAAGTTGGCAAAGCACCTAAGTCTTTGGATTTTTGAGGGTACTGCTTGAGCTAATCTGTTGGAGAAAGGTGCAATGCGAACAGCCCTGTGACAAGCACGAGCAAAGTCCTCTTAGGAGCCATGCACAATATATGGCAAACTGGCTGTATGGAAATGAAGAACAGTGATCATAATAATAATAATAAGAGATCAGAACAAATTCAACAAGACCAGCCTTGCATTTGTTCCAGACAGAAGGCGAGCCACAAAACCTACGACTTTTTAAGCAAGTAGATTTTAAATTCAACTACTCAAACTTTCATACAATGTTATCAATACTGCATATCTACTTTTATGTTGTAAATGTGTGTTTGCATAAGCCTAAGTGATTCCAGATTTCGGAAGAGATTATCACCATGTAATCAGAAAATTGTATGACAGCAAATTATTTATCAAACCAGAGTGAGACTAAGATGACAAGGAACCGAATTATAGCACAATTCAGGCACATCTATCAAAAGAATCAACATTAGAGCATAGGAGAAAACTTTGTTGTTGGAATACCTAAGTGAATGATCCCTAACGTCTCTTTTTTATATATACTGTCAGAATGGGGGGTCATGTACAGCATGCTAATAAAAAATGCAGCAAAAGTCAGTGAAGTAGTATTACTATATATGGCTACCAGGTCAACAGGGACACTGTACAGTAATGAGCTGTTACTTGTTAGGGACCAAAAATCAGGTCTTTATTTTTATTGTTTGGGATTTTATTTACATTAATGAATTTGAAGAGTTCCCATTCTTCCTGTGATGACATGCCAATTTAAGAAGTCAATGATTCAGTAATCAAAGTATCGGTGAATAAAGAGATTTGATTTGATCTATGGAAACTCAAGCAGCCAAATGCGATGAAATTATTTTTCAGTTGTGAATAATACATATGTTTCTATCTTATTTGGCTTCCATTTTACATCTTTATCATATGAAAATATATGTTAATTACTATTGAGAATAACTAAACTTAATGGAAAAAAAGACAATAAAAATTAAAAAACAGCATTAGAACTGGAAGCCAACCAATGGTGAGAAAAAAAGATAGAGAGGCACACACCCCATTTCCAAAAGCCGAGGAAGGACCTTCTGAAGATAGTGAGCTGAACTGGACCAACCTTTTACTCTAAGATTGACAATATTACTTATGTTATTGTCAAATCGTTCGAGTACATCAACAGGGAGTTCTTTCACCACATGTACATGATTTCCAAGTGATTGTATGAAGAAATTTTCATCAAAAATGTCACCAAAATAGCTGCCAGATATCAAGATGAAGCATAAGATTATAATACATGAATAGCATCCCTAAGTAGTAGAACTCTAAGAAATAAATTGAGATAAAATATGAGAACTTTTGTATGTATCTCATATTCTGATCTCATAAACTATGCAAGCAGTGCATATATACAGAGAAGCTCTAACAGACTTTGATGAGCTGGCAACAATTAACGTCATTTTAACTAACTTTGGTGAGCTGGTAATAACTAACAACAGCTTTAATAAACAAACTATGCTGAATTGGTCGAGAGCCAGTCAGCTTACTACATAAAGAAGAATAACTCTGTTACTCTAATTGCATGGGTTATAAAATTACCTTTCCATTAACTTTGATTGCACAAGATATATGTACATATTACTATTATTAGTCAATTTTAATGTACAGTAATTATGTCACCAATTTTAAAATTAAGCATAACAAAAGCAAATTACCTTGAGTCTCGCCATACACTATTTAAATGAAATATAGGAATAAGAAGAGTTGCATTTAGTAGTCCGGCCACAGCAACAGCATCACATATCTGCATAAAGATTAGTAATAGTAAGTATCAAAACAATAAGGGCATATGATGCAAAGTAGATAGCAATTTGCAGTATCAATGTCCTTCATCTAAATTCATTAACTGTGTTAGCCTGACAGTATATCACCATACTTCCATTCAGAGAAAAATGACACTAGGACAAACATTAGGAGAAAAATATACACCAACCTCATAAAGCCCTCTAGATATAACTCATTAGGTACCTATTTACAAAACAAATTACTGTTGAAGAAAATAACCATTAACAGCATTCCAATCCCTTCTGCGACCTACATGATTCAAATTCCCTTGCACCCATTCACAAGGGACTTATTGCATGTTTAATATACAGAATGGTGATTCCATGAGATGAAAATGGAATGACATGCAAGCAAACTATGGTGATTCCATTACAGTTTGCTACATGCAAGCAAAAACATAAACAAGGAACATTCAGGTTTATTTATTTATTATTTATTTACAAGCAAACTATTGTGCAAAAAAGAAGAGCAATATTATTACTTGCGAGGATGTGCGTTTATAACTCATTTGCACTAAATAATTCTCTAGTATTAACTATAATTGAATAACTTGAGTTTCCTGTAACTGCCTTAATTTGACAGTTATAAATAACTTCTCTTGAGTCTGTGCTGTAATATAAATACTTGTGTAAACATAGAGAGTTGTTACAAAAAAGACTCAGAGAGTTAGTAGTAAACGTCTAACCAAGGCAGTTACAATAGACTCAAGGTATTCTACTGCAGTTAAGACTGGGGAATTATTTAGTACCAGAAGTGACTTTTTTTCCTCATATAGCACTATTTCCCCATTTGTTATTAATAAACAACTTCAATTTCTATATAATCTGTGTGTCCATTACCAATTAATACTAATTGACTTTGTTTTTTTTTAAATTATGCTTTGTATTTTTTACTTGAAATTAACATGATTACATCATCAATAATAATAAAAATAAATACTAATTTATGTTTATAAATTCAACTTTTATGTTGTTGCAGGGTTTAATTTTTTATTTTCTTCATTCTTACAAAAAAAACTAAATTTTAAACTAAATATTTTTAATTTATTACATTTTATTTTTATTTTGTAAAAGCTCATTTCTTTCTTCAATAATTATATTTCTAACTATTTTAAACATTAAAAATATTTATTTATTTTTACAACCAATACATTTATTTTTTAATGCATCCAAAATTAAAATTATTAATTCTTTTTAATTTTTTAATTCCTTTTTACTTTTTATTTTATTTTATTTTATTGGTTCCTAAGTTTATTTTTATTCTATTTTATATTTATTTTTTCTTTTCGTTCACTCTAGACAAAAAAAAATAAAAAATTCTAAAAACACCATCTCCAGAAACCAAATTCTAAGAGTTTTTTTTTTCCAAAATACAAAAATGAAACCATGGGAAGAAAGGGCGTTAGATAGGAAAATAAAAACAAAATGATGCTAGTGAAATAAAAACAAAAGAGTGCTGGATGAGGAAATAAAAGTGGAAACTATCTGATAAAAAAAAGTCACAAGAAGTAAAGGAAAGAAAAAGTTATTCAAAGTCATTTTATAAAATAGAACGATTTTTCTCAGTTCATAGAGCAATGAATCTCAATCCTATCTCTCAATGAGGAAATGGTATTCTATGCTTCATTCATGGTTCTATATAATGAGACCTAGAATTGAATTAACCTTCTATGATCATTATTTTCCGCATAGAAAAAGGGAATCCCTCATTACATGGAATGGAATCACCATTCCTATGTACCGAACATGATATAAGAATTCCAGATAAATAAACCAGTAAAATATAAAATCTTTGGTTTCATCAATAGGCATACCGACAAGCGTTGCTGATTCAATCCACCATTTGCTTCTATTATAAGGAACCCATTTGACTTTGGCAATTCTAAGTCGAAAAAACAACATGAGAAAAGATGGCAAGAAAAGGGTAAGCAAATTCCTTCAACAAAGAGAACAAGGACACATAATAAAATAAATAATCAAGATTCCATAAGTAAATGTGAAGTTGAAAATAAATTGAATGAGTGAGAGATGAACACCAAAGAAACAAAACAGACTAAAAGAGATAATACAAAATATGCAACAACCAACTAAAACAAATTTTGAAGATTGTACAATTAGTCATCCAGAGAAGAAACCACCTGCTTCGGGAACGCTTCTGTTAGCACAAGGCCTCCACTCTCTAAGCTCTATACTACTCCATGCTTTCATCAACTGCATGATTTCCATCCCAGATTCTCAGTCAATTAGTTCCAGTTGCAAAAACAGAACAACATATTGATCACCAATATAAACAAAAACAGTACAGCAGAGCTCAATCTCTTTTACAGCAATGGTAAGAATCATGGGAATCAGTTGTTTTCAATTTCAAATGTGGAATGAAGTAACACAAGACAGTACTACAGGAAGCTGAAAAAGGAAAAAAAAAAAAGAGATTAAGTACCACATTGCATGTTCCATTATTAGCATTGCCAGCCTCAGCCTCCATGAAAGGCCATAGCTTTTCGAAGACCTGAGGACTTCTATAAACAGAACCAGGAGGAGAACGCTTGTGTACAAGAACGACACCATTCTTTATACTGACAACATCGAAGCTGAAGGAACCCATATACAGCAACATTCCGGAAATGTACAACAAAGGCGCAAACAGAAGCAAACCTCGCCTTCTGAAAACTGCCGACATAAGAATAAAGACCAATTTCTCCATGGAATTGCTCTCCGCAGACAAATCCCAGTTTCCGTTCTTGCTCCGGCCGTGGCGGAACCGCGGCGACGACGGCGGCGACCGCGCTGCTCCACCCAGGCGGCTGTAACCGTGCATTTGGATTTGAGAAATTGAGATCCGCCAAGGAGATCCCAAATTGAGCTTCAAAAGGTTGGATTGGAGAAAGACATTTGGATGAATTTGAGTGCAAGAGAATGCAGAGCGCGTGCGTGTGGTAGAAAGGGGAAAGGAAAGGAATGGCGAAAATTGGGCCTTTTTTGTTTCCTTTGGAAAAAAAAAAAAGGAGAAAATAAAATTCCGAGAAAAGGGAAAGGGTGTTGTGTTTGTCGGTAAAGAATGAGCGAGAAAGGAGGTAGCGAGTGTGAGCGTGTGAGAAAGAAGAAAGAGTCTGGTGTTGGTCTTCTGTCTGAAGCAAAGAAGGAGCACTAAAGATGATCACGTGCAATCTGCGTGCTTGCTTCTCCAGGTACATTTACGTTTCCTATGAATATTAATTAATAATGATTTTCTTTTAGTATCTTTTAATATTAACTTGTACTTTAGCTTCACATATTTGGCAATTGTTTCTGCCACTATATAACTCCAAAAAAAAAGGAAAAACCAAAAATACCCTTAAAAAAGTACATATAAAATCCTTTTTTCTGGAATACAATAATCTTTTTCAGTTAATTTTTTTCGAAATATATTATTTTCAGTTTCGGATATTTTTATCTGGAATGGGATTTTAATTTTTTTTCTGAATTTTTATATCAGAAACACAAAAATCTATTCTGGATTTATTTGTCCAGAATGCATTACTTTCAATTCTGGATTTTCATTTCCAGAATAAAGGATATTTTTAGAATTTTAAAAATTATGTTGAGTGCAAGTTCAAAAGTGTTAGGTGTAGGGAGCATTTGTCCACATATTTATACTCCTTCACTCCACTTCTAGGAGTATACCTCATATAGTATATTGTTTGGGCTAAAAAAGGAAAAACACATAATAATCATATAAACACTACGATGCTCAAATTTTTAACATACAATTATTAAACAATATATAGTAATTAACAATGTAGCTAATGAATTTTTATGGCTATTCAAAAAAATTCCAATTATGAGAAAAGACAAATATATATTTTAATGAATCAAGAAACGTTAGATGAATGTTACAAATATTAAAAGGAAAGTTAGATGAATGCTAAAAATATTAAAAAAAAGTGCTTGACACCTAATAGTTCAGACAACTATGTTATTTGTAGACATAGTTTTATAATATACATAATTATAAATAGAAAATTTATTTTGTATATATGAGATCTAAAATAAAAATAATAATAAATAGTTGATCAAAACATTATATTTAAGAAGTAACACTCTTATATTTAAGAAGTGTGAGGATAATACAATTGTATGATAAAGATGGAATGGTTCTTAACTTCAAATATATATGTATGTAGCATTACATGTTAAGAACCAAGAGAAAAAAAAATTATATGAAGAGAATCATGTATTGAAGTGTTAAGCAGCAAACGACTCAAGTCATATCAAATAGACACATGATGAAAGTGTTAAGTCCTAAACACATCATTGAGATCTTATATAATTTATTGTGTACAAGATCGAGACATAATATTATTCATTAGAAATCTTAATATGATATTCTGTAATATAAAGATAAAGAGTGTGATGTAACCACCTCATCATATTGTAATTTAAAGGATGTTAATAGAAAGTCATGAATATTTACAAAGTTGTAATCCAAGATACCCTAAAGTATGTAACCTACAATGATACTTTCTATTTAAGAAAACACTTTCATGCAAAAAAGAAAAAAAAAAGGCTCCAAGACATCATGAGTAATCTACATGTGCATGTGAAAAGTGTCAAAAGACATTTTATAATTATAGTTCGCCTTCTAGACGATATAAAAATAGAGAGTGATCTCAATGGTTAACCCTTTACCATTTTGAAGTAATTTCTAGAGTAAAGAGTGTAATCAAACAATAAACCCATTGATGTATATCTTAGAGATGTTTTATGTACTTTGCTTGAAGAGATATTGTGTGCATGAGATTAAACTTATGGAGAGTTTAAGAGACTTGTGTACTTAGCTTAGAGATGCGTTGTGTACTCAGATTGCCAAAATTTCAAAAGACTTATTTAGGGTTTGATTCATAGGGTTTTTACCTAAAACATCTAGAATTTTTATTGTGTTTACTCATAGTAAGAAGTGTATTTTATAAGTCATAATTAATTGTTCTATTATCGAATTCAAGTAGTAATATTTGCCTAAGATTTTGGATAATTTATTGATTTTTTTTGTAATGATTAGTAGGTCCTATAACTAATTTTTAAATAAGTTATAATCCCTTTTAATAGGACATCATGCTAACTAACATTACATAACCCCAGGCTCAAGCCTTTTAAGGTGATAGCCTTAGTTTCAACAGAATTTCTAAAGATTTCTGAAAATTTCTACCAAAATATTTTTTTTCTTCTGAAATTCCATGCAAGAATCTCCACTCAATTTGGGACAAAACGCGACAAATTTCAGGTCAAACGGATGAGTATTCACCCACGAAAAAAATCAAACAGTTTCGCACACAAACGAACCTTCCTTTCAGCCCTGGCA
>Ga0123342_1001423_pt1 | contig 40177 bp, 19 predicted proteins | sample Turbeawhitnodule_FD_89960 | JGI IMG/M metagenome (GOLD analysis project Ga0123342, IMG submission 89960) | Root nodule microbial communities of legume samples collected from Mexico - Turtle bean Mexico white nodule | ecosystem: Host-associated > Plants > Roots > Nodule | place: Mexico: Nepantla...
AAATGTGATTCATATGTTAATATTGTTAGTATCATTAATATTGTTAGTATTATTATTATTGTTAGTATTATTAATATTTTTAGTATTATTAATATTGTTAGTATTATTAATATTGTTAGTATTATTAATATTGTTAGTATTGTTAGTATTATTAATATTGTTAGTATTATTAATATTGTTAGTATTGTTAGTATTATTAATATTATTAATATTGTTAGTATTATTAATATTGTTAGTATTGTTAGTATTGTTAGTATTATTAATATTGTTAGTATTATTAGTATTATTAATATTGTTAGTATTATTAATAATAATAAGTATAATAAAAATCATAATAAAACTAAAGAATTTGCTTAGTGTAGTGGTTAAATTTTACTTGGTTGTTGAAGGATTGCTGAAGGAACCTGGCTTTGAATCCCATTCACTGCTAATTTTATTTTATGGTGCTAATATTTACATATGGAAAAAAATCCGTATGTAAACAGTTTACATACGGATTTTGATTCCCGCTCCATGGCGCCAAAAATTACATACGGAAAAAATCCGTATGTAATACCTGTTTACATTACATACGGATTTTGATCCGTATGTTAATCCAACCCAACTTCACTGGTGTTATCTCGCTCAAGCGAGATATAGCTCGCTAGAGCGAGCTTCCCTGGTGGTGAGACAACTCTTTTGCATGTTTGGACAACTTTGGTGAGTGTTGGGGATACAAGTTGGTGTATTCCAACCTTCCCTTTTTAGCTTTGTATATTCTTCTTCTACCCAATTATCTCCATTCTTCCCTATAATCTTGAAATTAACACAAATTTGGGAATAAATCATTATTATTTAAATTAAAATCACAAAATATGTAAAAAGATATGAATTCGTAAATTATGAGTTATTTTATACTTACTTTAGAGATTAATACACATAAGTTCCCATATTTTAATATGCAATATTATTGAAATTTGGCACTTATCAATAAAATTATTAAAATGCAAATATTGAATATAAGGGTAAATTAGTAATATATCAAATAATCACTAATGTAAAACATATTTTCCATTTCATCATTTTTTTACATTCTTCTCTCTCTGAGATTTGTGTCTAGCTTATCAGTATTTCATTCCTTAAAACATCATCTCTTTCAAAATCTGGTCACATTTCTTTCAAAATCTGATCACATCTCATATTAGTTTGAGAAATAGGAATTATTTTTAATTGATTAGTTATTGAATAAGAGTAAGTTCCTCTTTGCTACGAAGATTCTTTATTTTCTTTATTTCATTTTGGATTGATCATCAATTTTAGTGAGATTAGTTGAAAAAAGTGACGATCTTCGTTTGGTTAAGCTTATACTGAATTTTTGTTATGTTTGGATACTTTCCTCCAGATCTCTAGATTTTGAGTGTTTCTTTTGCTTGAGTTGGAAGTTACTTTAGAATAAGGAATTACAATTAAGAGAAACTATTTATGTTTTTTATAACACCTTATGATAGTGACTTGGTCACACTATATTGATTTTTATTGATGAATTATGTTTTGTTTGAAAACAATTTGAATGTTTGAAATTGAATGAGAATGGTATTTGAGTTTTTGGTTGATATTGTTATACAATACTTTTGAATTGGATACTCTTGTTTAGATATTGATATAATGTCTAGATTGTGCATGTTAAAGTATAAAGTTTCTTAAACTGAGTTTTGAATGTAGTTAAGATGAGTAAAGTTAGTTTTGTATAGTTTTCTATATATTAGGTATGATTTTATGTGAATGAAAATATATATTTAGTTTCAATTATCAATGTTGAATTGAAATGAGTAAAAGATGATATTTGAGCAAATTATGATTGCATTGATAATTTTGAATTTGTTTGAAAGTTGTATTTGTTAAACTGGTTTTAGGTAAAACTTTGGGAAACAAATTTGGTTATGCTATACAAAGTTGATTTTATGATATTTTTTCTTGAGAAATATTTTTTGCTTAAAAGAAGGATATTTTGCTTGAGTAAAGATAAAGTTGAAATCCAACATCTGCTTTTGGTCTTATTTTTCGCTTAAACCAAAAATAAAGTTAGAACTCAACCCATGTTCTCGACTCTATTTTTGCTCAAATTAAGACATTTTCACTTTAGTTTATTTTTTTTTCCTTTTCCTTTTTGTCTCTTTAATAGATTGAATGTGAATTTTAAATATAAATGGAAATAGAACATTAATTTGTATATTGAGTTACGTTGTATGAAAATGATTATTGAGAATGATAAAAAAATGTATGAATTTAGGGTCACAAATTTAGGATGATATGTGAATCATTCTTTGAGTTGTGCATTAAGTAAATAAAATTATATTATAATAGATCCCCTTGATTCATTAATAGTTTAAGCACATAAACTAAGATATCAGGTGATAAATAACTAAGGGGGAGTTCTTGCACCATGATGCATGTGTAGATGTATGAATTGAGTTGTAATGATCTTACTTTGATCCATTACTCTTAAGTTCACATGTTAATCTAAGTCCTGATTTGAATTAAATGTTAGTCTCTAATAGAATTTACTTAATATGAATCTTCTAAAAAACGTTAGTTAATATTCCTCTTTGTTGAATATTTTTTTATATATAGACCCATCTATGGTCTATAATAATTAATATGTTTGTATTGATTATTATGTATTGAATTGGTTTGTGAACTGCTAATTATAATGTTTTCCTTTATATACATTTATGTTGTTTATAAATTTATTTTTAGTGATATGATATGATTGTATTGTATAAACGAGGATATGCAAGTATATGTTTTGGAGTCATATCTACCTATACCTGGAAGAGACTAAGGAATAATCTAAGTTATCTTTTTGAAAAACATGAATATGTGTACATATATTTTGTTAAGTTTAATTTTGTTTTGGAATAGTAAATATTTTGTACGAGCCTTCTGCTAGACTACATTTCATTATCTCTTTCAAAATTTTCCTTACAAATCATCGTAAATTATAAAAAATTACTTAAATCAAATATACATAATCTTCACAAATCAATTCCCACAAATCTCCTCGAATTAAATCACTCACCCCAAACAAAACAAAATATTTTTCTTTTCTTATATTCACAATTCTTCTTTCTTGGTTGAAGGAGTGGTTTGGGGAGGATTGATTTGAAGTGATTTAGAAAAAAATAAAATAAAAAGTGAGGTGGTTTAGTTTAATGGAATTAAAGTGAGTTTTAGCATAAGATTTATTGATATACTATTTGTTGTATAATATCAAAATTTTCTTTAGGTGAATTTTTTAAAATAAATTTTTTAGTAAAAAATAATTAGTTGAGCAAAGGAAAACAAAATCATTTCTTAGAAATATTAATTATTTAAAATTTTATTTATTAATTGTTAATAATAATTATAAAAATAAAGAAAAGTCAAATAAATAGAACTACCTTTTTAAAAATCAAATATTAGATATAAGGGTAAATTAATAATTTACAAAACAATCTCCACAAATCTCATCTATCACTTTATTCTCTTTTTCAATTCCCTACAAATCACTTTAATCAAATACACAGAGTCCTCACAAATAATCTCAAATCAATCTCTACAAATAATTCATGGAATGTCCTTCACATTCTCTATAAGAACCTCCATAGATAGAGTGGATCTGGTTATAGATAGAGTGGATCGAGTTATAAGACTTAACGTATATAAGAAAAGAAAAAAAAATGAAGAAAAAAATGAGAAAGGAAAAGTATATTGATTAATTATTAAAAAATAATAAAAAAAATATAATTTAAAGTTTTAGAGAAATTATATTAAGATAATTCTATGTTAACTTATAAGTAAACTAATTTTTGCCATGTCATCAGTGGACTTGGATTTGATTCCCAATGCAGTAGAATAAATTATATGTGAACTAATTTTAATTTACGAATTTTTAAATATTTTTACACAAATTTTTATGAAATGTTTTGTTTAAGCAGATTTGTAATACTCTTAAGAAGATCAGAAGATATATTCAAGAAAATAAAAAATGTAAAAATTATTGATAAAAAAGTAAGGTGAATTTAAAAAATATATTTTATCCCTTAAATAAAACATGGAAATAAAGCAAACATTTTTTTTAAGTGAAAGTATATATATTTAAATACATGAAAAGAATAAAATGTTAAGGGGGAAATAAATAAGAAACACAAAATACATTTAAGTATAAATGTAAGAAATATCAATAAATTTAACTATTTATTTACTTTATTTGAGTTAAAATAATATTTTCTTATATAAAAATTGTATATTATTATTATTACCCCTATCTGTTTATTTATATTATTTCATTAAAATAATATAATTTCAATAAAATATATAATTTTATTTGAATAGTTTAAAAAAATATATGTAATATTTATTTACAAATAAAGAAGTTATATAATTATGTTTGTAATAGAGATATTGTGTAGTTATGTATTTTATTATTAAAAAATAAAATTATGATAAGAAATAATTATAAAAATAAATATATGTATATAATAGTGTAGATTATGATGAGAGTACAATAATTTTATGAATTTAAAGCTTTTGATATTGGAAGAATGAATATTATTTATTAAGTTATAAGCACATGCATGTGGGAGTTGAGAGCATTGATCATTGCATAAACATGGCAGACAAAGCCAAGGCAAAGCCTGGTCGCCAGGTCAATGTCACTGTCACGTGTCACCTCATTTTGCGGATCCAAACTTTTTTTACTTTCTTCTCTCCTAGCATCAAATCTTTTCTAGACAATATTTATTTAGGTCAAATTATTTATAAAAAGGATTTATATAAAATTACTTATTTTACAATTATACAATATACATGTTAAAATGTTATATATTGTTAAAATTAAATATTACTTAGCAATAATTTGATTATATTTTTAATGACAAAAATGGATGAAATATTAATGGAGTGGGTGCTGTTTTAATATTTTTATTTGCACCTTTTTGTTTTTATTTTATTTGCTTTAAAGTGGTTCTTGGTAATATTTTTTCAGCATATCCTGAATTAAATAAACTCAATTCACTAAATATTACATAAATTGCTAATAAACAACTAAATTAACGTATCGATATTATATTTATTTTTATTTATTAAAAAATATTTGTAATCTTTCTAGTAACTTGTTGAAAAATGAGTTCTCAAAAATGGGTTTGGGATTAAAAAGAAATATTGGAACTGTTATTTTGTCTCCTTGGTTGGTCGGACAGTTTGATTTCATTATGATGCAAGATCATAAGAGTTTTACCATATAAATTATCAAGATTCTATTTATGTAAGCCATCATAAAGAGTATATGATTCAATCAAATAAGTACGCTTATACAAAACTGAAACAACCATTTCCAAAATTAAAAAAAGTATCCATCAACATCAAGTTTAGACAAAGAAACTAAATTTCTAGAGATAATAGGTACATAAAAGGTATCCATCAAGTCTAAATAAAATCCAGTGTCAAGGATTAAATGATAAATCCCGACAACTTCCACGGGAAACTTCATTGTATTCCCCATAAAGATAAACTTTTCATTTAGTTTTATGGTTCAGGTTAAAAGGAATCCCTACATCATATTAGAAACATGAGTTGTGCATCTAGAATCAATCCACCAAGAATTATGTGGAACTTCAGTTAAGTTTGTTTCAAAACATACATAATAAGCATTATGCTTTCCTTTCTTTTCGAACCAAGCCTTACGTTTCAGACAATCCTTTTGGAAATTTCCAAATTTCCCACCGAAATGACATTTTTCATTTTTCTTCTGGAGTTTACTAGAGGACTCGTTTATCTTTAATGGTCCTTTAGCCTTTCCATGTTTCTTGTAAACTTTCTTTCCAACTCTCTGATTGTTCACATAATTAACATAGTGGTTTCCTTGATTCTTAAGTCTGGTTTCTTCCTGAACTAACATACTATGCAATTCATGCATATTCCCTTTGTCTTTCATGGTATTATAGTTCATTTAGAAAATACCATACTCAGACAGTAATGAGTTCAAGATGAACTGCACAAATTTTTTTTTATCCACTGTCATTCCAAGTGACCTAAGTCTTGCTGCAATATTTGTCATTTCAATGACATGTTCATTTATAGTACGAGAACTATCAAATTTCAGGGTAGTTACGGTACTCATTAATGTCCTGACAAGAGACTTATCAATATTTTGGGAGCACTCTTCCACAAATTTCATAAATTATTTTGCATTATCAGTTTTGGGAAGAACAAACTTAATATTACTTGCTATCCTCATTAACATAAACATCACGCTAAGTGTGTTGACCTTTTCCAAGCCCTATAATGAGCTTTCTCTTTAATGTTGCTAGCGTCAATAATAACAACATGTTTCCAATAAGGAGAATTCAATCCATTAAAGACGGGAACAGACTTAGTATACGAATGTAAAGACACAGGATCAAATACTTCAATTAACACATGTTTAACATTAATACTTTAAGTCATAAACTAAACATACAATACAGATTCAAATAACAAACAAACATTCTATGCATACTAATGCTCTCATTTGGATGATACATTAATACAAAAATCATAATGATGCTACTAATATTAACATTATTTGGCAAGACATGCATTAACTAGAAACACTTTTTATCTTTGGATATACAAATAAAACTAATAAAACATACTCGCTACCAACAATCATATCTATTAATTATAAGGACAACTAATCAACCTTTGGGTGATCCACAAATGCCTTATAATAATGAATTTCAATTTACTCATAAATAAATAATTTAGCATCCATTCTATAGGTAATTGAAATAAAATTCACCAGTAATTTGAAATTAAATAAAACATAAAGATTTGATCACTTTTGTGATTAATAAATCTATCATACAAAAAATTCCAGAAATAATATTATTAATTCAAATCAAATTCACCAGTAATTTGAAATAAAATAAAACATAAAGATTTGATCACTTTGGGGATTACAAATCTATCATAGAAATAATTCCATAAATAATATCATTCATAAAAAAATATATACAAATATATATTTATGTCCTTACTTTTTATTCATCATAATCTTTTCATGTTGCATTTAAAATAAAACAAAAATTTATAATGTATGATGTGGTAGAAGACTTTAGATTTTTTATTATTTTAATTTGAAATCAATTCATAATGCAACAGGAATGAAGAGATAAATTAAACCATCAAATGATATTATTTTCTTTACAATATTCATATTTTTAAAATTAGGATTCATAAAATTGGGAAAAACATCATTAATGGAGAATCATACATATGAGCAACCACGGCTCTAATACCACATGTAAAATCAAAAGCGTACAGTAATAACCAATAATGCACATCATCATAAGGATCTTACAAACTATGATTCTCACATTCCATACATTCATTATAATAGAGATAGACACTATGCGAGCAGTTTCTTTAATCGCCTTTTCTCAATCTATCTCTTGGTAATTTTGTTCTTATCACACCCTTTATTGATGACCAACCGTGAGACAACCATCCTTGCAGAGACAAAATCCTATTTCTATTATTTCCCAATCTCCATCAAATTATCTTTTTTTAAGTAATAATATATATATATATATATATATAACTTCTCACATTAAACAATAAACCTTTTATTTTATTAAATCATATTCAAGTCCAAAGCCCAATATCTATTTGATATGAGTCACATTATAAAATTAATTTACATAATTTCTAACGGGCTCCACTACCACACACTCACTAGTAAACCTCAAATGGTGTTTTGTAACTCACTCATACAATAATTGCCATTGGGTTCTGTAAGAGGTATTTTAAAAATCAAGTAAAATAATACACATACTTCAACCTTATGCCACAATTTATAGTGCACCTCGTTGTAGGAATGAGACACAACATTTATTCAAATCAGTTGGTGTACTTTAGTCTACAACAACTTTTTACCCATAGAACTTCATTGCATGAGATCATCATTCATGTGGATATATGTGTCCATTATTGTAACTAATTGATAGGCTTTAGTTTCACCCCCTTGACGAATCAAGTACTTGTTGACGCGTCAACCCTTTGGTAAACAAATGTGCAATGTTTCTTTCTAAGAGAAATAATACCATGAGTAATCAAGTTTCTAATATATTTGTGTCTCACTCTCATATGCTTCTTTTCATTAAAATGTTTGCTAGAAACTTTAGATATAACAACTTAACTATCACAATGCATTCAAATAAAAATTATATGTTTATTTAAAAATGGTAAATTATATAGAAAATTTTTAAGAAAATTTTCCTCAAGAGTTATCTAAAGCAATAATCTTTGCTTCCATTATAGATTGTAACATCCCCATTTTTTCATATTTGATAATATATTGAGCATGCAATATCTAATTAACATATAAACATATACTACTATCTCATATTGTATCTCAAAATATATCTCTCATTTTAGGGTTTTTAATATATACATAAGACTTTAAAAACAAAACATCCAAAATAAAAGCATCTCATCCTCTGGCTACTCATTAAGTAACTCTATTATCTACAACCTCATCTGCTCCCGTGTAAATACACGATCATCACAGATAAAGAAAACAAAACACAACAAATAATAGGGTAAACTAGCGATATAAAAAAATCTATATAATTTCAATTTCAATTTAATGAACATAATTCATCAAGTTTCAAACAAATTTTCAAACCATCAAGTGTCTATCATAAATAATTATTCACATTTCTCATGTCAAATTTCTACTGACCAACATACTCAGACACTTGATCTACTTCCGGAAGACTCATGCATTGACTTAGACTCAGAGATTTGCACCTGTCATACTATCTCACTGTGAAATCCACACAACTATGCGCATAAATAAACTCAATGTCATTTCTCCTAGTATAACAAGGTTAACTCATACAAGTCAAGTTATTTATCTTTCAAACAACTTACTCATTCATATGAACCTCCTTTGGCTCTCACCACCTGAATAAATTTATCTATATGATTCCATTATCTCAAGAGAGTCAAGATATCTCCTTCTAGACGAATCCCTAGTAAAGGCACATCCTAAACAATCTTAACATAGTATTTTATTTCCTAAAAATACTATGTCTTGATAAAAATTCATATTCCACATCCCACATTATCCAAAATCACACAATTAAATCATTTCAAAGCTTAGAATTTCATTTAACTCATAATTTTATAAAACTACACATTACATTGACAGTTCTTGCTCAGAATTATTCAAGCACTCTCATCGAGTCATTGAACTATTATGTCAATATATATATATATATATATATATATATATTCTACAACATCTACCATATCTAAAATTCCACATTTCAATCTACTAAAAAACAAGAAATCCTGCAAGAAAATTTGAGATTGGTGACCACGTCACCCCCACATCAAGATCTTCTGGCATAGGGTTCTATTGGAAATTTAAAACTAGCTTCACATACATGAACTTCAACAGATGCTCACTAGGAGCTTCAAATCTACCAAAAGCTTAAAGATAGCTTAACCTGCACCACAAAGTCCTGATAAAAAATCTAACTATATTACTAGGACCTGAGCTAATAGAGATAAACCCTGAAGCTAAAAGAGTCGCATACAAATCCTAGACAGAGACAAACTTAACAAGTTCAAAATTTGACTCAAAGAGAAGACCAAAAATGAATTTACTCTATCATAGATTCTGATTGGGCAGTCTTGGAGTATTCATTGCAAGGAGTCTAATGGTGGACTCTGATTGTCAAATTGATGAGCGAGGAGGTCATAATCTTAGAGAGAAAGAAGAGGAAATGAAAAAGGAAACTTCTAGACAGATGGTGATTCTTTTAAAATGAAATTTGAATAACTAAATTTTCTATTTAATGCTCTTTTTTTAATAATAAAATATTCAGGTGTCATTTAAAATATATCACTTATAATCTAAGATTATTTTTTAGATCCTTACATAAATCGTGAAATAATAGTTTGTGTAACATATTTCACCTCCACCAAAAATAAACACAACCTAAAGTAAACACATAACCATTAGTAGATAACCATTAGTAGATTTTGTTTCATCATAATTAGAAATCCAATTTACATCACTATATTCTTCCATAACAACATATTAATGTGTATAATGAATGCCATAATTAATTATTCATTTCAAGTATTTAAACACTCTTCAAGTATTTAGTCCAATGAAAATGATCAAGATTATGTGTGTATTTTCCTAATCTACCAACTACATATGTAATATAAAGTCTAGATAATTTTTTCAAATGTACTAAGGAAACAGTAACTTAATATTTATAAGAAGAAATACCTTCACATAAATTTGTCAAATGTAAGAAACAATAATTTGAGATTATTTATGAGAAGCAATACCATCACCTAAAATTTTCTTTAATTTAATATATCATAAGGTGTTAAAACTGGTTTCACATCAAAACAATTGAATTTATTCAAAAAAAAAATCTACATATGAGATTGAGTTAAAATATTGTCACCATCCTTCTTTATAATATTAATACCAAAGTAACATCTATATGACCAAAAGTCCTTCATGTCAAAATTACTTAACAATAGATGTTTCTCACATTTTTATAGGTTTCTACTAAATATTAGTATGCCATCTACGTATGATAATAAAATAACATAATCACCATTATCATATTTTCATATACACATTTAATATAGAAAGCATATGAATGAATAACTTATCAAACTTTTAATGTCATTGCTTTTGTGTTGGCTTTAAACCATATAAAGGCTTAACAAGTTTATATATTCTATTTTCTTTTCCTGACTCTCTAAAGCTATTAGGTGATTCATATATATTTCTTCTTCTAAGTCACCTTTAAAAAAAGTGATTTTAACATCCTTTTGATGAATTTTTAAATTAAAAAAATACAAGCAAGAACAATTAAAACTCTAATGGTAGTAACTTTTGAAATAGGTTAATATGTATCAAAGAAGTCTACAACTTCTATTTGTTGGCAACCAATAACGACAACTCTTGCCCCCTTTAATTTATCTATATATCCAATAGTTCTTACCTAAAAACCTATTTATATCCAATACTTTTAAATCCAAGAAGAAGATCACAACTAAGAGGAAGATCATTTCAAAACCATGCTTTATTTATTTTTTTAAGAGAATTCATAATTTCTTTAAAAAAGAAATACCTCATTGTTTCACCATAAGTTTTAGGATCCTCAAGAAAAAAAAGAATAAATGTAAGATAAAAAATTTAGGTTTTCTTTTTCTTTTACTTATCCTAAGTTCATTATGAACATTTTTTATTAGCATTATTTACAAAATAAAACTAGAGATATCACAAATAACATTATCACTTGAAGGAAAAACAAAACTATAGGCATCACATCTAGTATTAATCAATTTATCTTTTAAAGAATTTTTTTTTCTTCAAAGAAAACAACATGTCTAGATTCCACATTAGTAATGTTATAAATTTCAATCATTTTATGTTCTTTCCAGTTGACCTGGTCGCCGATTGACTCTGGGAACAGGTTGTAACTCCGTCTACCTCTGCTGGATTTGCTCTTTCCCTGGGATGTTGGAACGCGACTCCATTTGAAATAAAGGGGGGCCCTACCTGTGATTGAACTCTGACGATCAAGTCAGTACTGGGCTAAGAAACAATGAGTAAATAAGCAAGTAGTTTCAGTTTTAGAAACGGTGTACCTTTACCAGGGATCTTAAGTCCCTTTTATAGACTACTTTTAGGTTACTCTTCGTAAAAACCCTTCTCTCACGAGAACCTTATCTCGAATGAAAGTAGGTTTGATGGGAGGAGAGTCTGTTACAATGTGCACAATATTCGTACAACAACCGCACAGAATCTTCCTCCTTGGAGTGCATAATCTTAACAGCATGACCGCCAGGGTACCAACTTATGTACCAGCATCATGGGGCCTATTTGTTTACTGTACGCGTACTAGCCTTCACGTATCATGCATGCAACTTATCCCTAAAAATCCTAACGCTCTTGCGCTTAGGCGTCTTTAGGGAATATTTACCTGTGTTAGACCCGAATGCACTATACACACCACATGCACTTTTTCGTTGATCAGGTCTTATATATAGACCAAACCCGCTTACGTGGTCCATTAACTCGACCAGACCACCAAGCTGACCTGACCTGTGCTTGACCCAGGTGCCAATGTCCGATCACCCGAGCGTTGAGCCCAACGCTCTAGTCTAGTACATTTTACAATTAATAACAAGTAATGTTATGCAAAGAGTAATCAATGAAAACACAGTTAAATATTTTAATTCTTATCTTTCTTTTCTTATTAAAAGGTATGCTAACATTTGTCAAGACATCCCACACTTTAAGGTATTTTAAATATGGTTATGTTTTCCTCCATAACCCATAAGTATTTTTATCACAATCTTTATAATAAATGCTATTAAAAATATAACAAGCGAAATATAAAGTTTCACCCACATATGTTTAGGCAAACCAAAACTTATAAGCATAACATTCACCATATCAAACCGAGTTATTTTTATTAAAACCATGCCTTTTGCAGGATTTTGGATTAAGCTTATAAAAGTCCGAAGGCTTATTGAAGTTCTCAACAAGATAAACTTTTCAATTAGATTGTGAATTTTGAATAGATATTTTAGAAAAATAGTGTTTTTCCTCGACGCAAAGAAACTAAAGAAAATCATCAAAAGATAACTTTTCAACTTAGTGTTTTAAACTTTGAGCACAACCAGACCATGAAGAAGACAACTTTGAAATCATAAAACCTACAAGCACGATGATGTCAGGAAAGACAATTGCTTTTAATTTCATGTCATACAAAATGTTTTCAAATTCATAAATCTGATAAAAAATATATTTATTATAAATCATTTGAAACTCAATCATTCTTTCCACAAGAATATTTACAAACAAATTCAACAAATTTATATTCCAGTTCAAAAACATCCCATAACTTTATAAATATTTTAGTGTGATGGATGAACATAATTTCACTCGTACATTAAAGCTCTAATCATAAACTCTTGGATTGAAATCATAAATAAATCCATTGTTTTAATTGAGATTCATCTAATTAGATTAATTTTGGTCTTAATTGTTATTTTTGCTAATTTTTGTGTTTTAAGACGTAGCAGACAATCGAGTATTTCACAGAACAGACAAACTATTATTTCATAGAGCAGACGATTTGACCATACGATATAATGAGAACATCTTATGGACCATCTTCCTGAAACCCCTACTCATGGGTGCTCTATTATGGAAAAGGAAGAAAATCATTTGCTATTTCGATTACATTCTAAGGAAGCAAGAATTGAATTGAAATCAATTAATCTTAGGCAAGGAGATCCTCTCAAATCCCGCAATTAAAACTCCTTTGCAAAATGTGTTAAAAGTATAGCACGTATCATTTGAAGATATTATTCAAGAAAATATTCTAAAATCTCTCTCGCAGAAGCTTTAAAACCAATTACAATCAATATGCAAATCTCAAGCAAGTTTGGAAACAATATATCTGGAAGAGAAGGGAGGATAAAATTTGGGATTGATTGGGAATGAAGATATCTGCTTAATAATTTAAAATAGAGAAAGGAAACATTTGATAATTGAAAAACAATATAATGAGGCAAATTTCAAATATGATTGTGTGCAAGGAAAAGAATATTATAAAAAGAAATTTCAAATGAAGAATGAAGGGAGCTTTTTTATCGTGTTTCATAGTCACAAACACATTTTACACCTAGTTTTATTTTCTTTTTGTATTTTTTCTTGTTTTTACATTTGCATGGAAGGATAAAACCCTTTGAGTTGATTTCTTTGTGATTTCTCATTGAATTCAGAGGTTTTGTTTAATAAAGTTTTGTTCTTCAATTTTCTATAGCAAATTATGTTTGATTTTATATCTTTTTGAAATTGAACTTGTGTCAAAGGAATTGTTTTTTAATGCTTGTTGAGAATTCAATTATTTTCTTTATTAGATTTCTTGTTTTGTTATCTTAGTTTTAATCAATCTCTTGTTTACTTAGTTCGAGAGGTAGAATATAAACATCTCACAAGCATATGCTTGGAACTAGTGAAATATTGAATACATCAGTAGATGTTTGTTTGGTTGATAAGATTTTATTGAATTTGATTGACGTTTGCTTCATTAAGTTTGACATTTGTGTGAGAATTTAAGGATTATAATCTTAGGAAAACCAATGAGGAATTCATGGTGAATAAACTTGGGAGTCAACTTGTGATTTCTACTATTTTAATCATCTTTTATATTTTACTATTGAACAATCACAATCCCCCTTTCTTTTACTGTTATTGCTAATTTTCATTGATTGCAGATAAGTTTGAATATTGATTTCACTACATTTGCTATTTGATTTGTTGAAAAACGGCTTAGGATCATTTAACCTTATTTATATTATCATATCTTTGACGTTAGATGATTTATCACCTTGATAAATAAACTACAATGAAATCCTTTTAATTTGAAATCCTTTTAATTTGATTGCTAATCAACATCCATCAATAACAAATAAATTAAATTTTATCAATAAAAACACTTAAAATATGTCCATTACATAAAATATCTTTATCAGAAACATCATGCTTAAAAGTAGAACATGTTGAACCATCAGTTAATATAATAAAAAAAATCATTAGTTTTAGAGAGCCAAAATTTCATCTGCGAGTAGAAGAAATTTCACCCAAAAAATTTTCAAGCTTACTTGAGAGTGACTTAAACATATTCATAATTGACATTTGATATAATATTATCATTGACTTTCACAATAAAAGAAATAATGAAAACCTTTTCTTTCTACGAATGTTAGCAAAAGGATAGAGATAAGAATAAATGAAATTCATAAGACAAATAATTCTTATAACAATCAATGCATGATAAACAAATTTATTAATGAAGAAAGGATTAAAATGAGTCTGGATTGAGCACACATGACAAAATAAAATAAGATATGTTCTTCTTCTAAGATAGAATAACTCGTGATCAAGTGTATTAAAAGATCTTTAAATCTTATAACACCAATATTTTTAAAAAATAATTTTAAAAAATAATATAAAACAAAAGATTGAAAGCTTTTATAAGAGTTGTTGTATTTTTTGTTATCTTTTCTTATTTTGGATATGTTGTATTTATAGATAAAAATAAGTAATTAGTAATAAATCTAGTTAAAAATTAAAATAAGTGCAGTAACGTTCATTCATTTACTCAACAAAAGTAATGTTAAATAACGTAAACAAAACAAATGGTTCATGCCTAAAAGTAACGCATGATTAAATTTTTAAATTATACTAATATTTTCAATACATATTCCTATCTCTTCTCTTTACGCGCTCACGCTCACACACATATTTATATATTGTTTGAACTAGAGAAAAGTGGAAAAGAAAGAAAAGAAAAAAAGTGAAAAATCATATTGTTTAAACTGAGAAAAAGAAAATGGAAAGCGTGAGAAAATAAGTAAAAGTTTGTAGTTAATTTAATTAATGTAATAAAATAAATTTTCTATATATTTTAAAATTATTTTTTAAAATAATTTGACATAAAAATTATTTTAAAAATATAAAATAGAGTATAAATAAATTTTAATTTAAAATAAAAAATTATTATCAAATAAAAAACTATATTTCAAAACAATGTATTTACCTCAATTAGTTTATAAAAATATCAAAATTTAAATTAGTTAATTTTCTTTTATTAGTTATTTCAATATTTTTTTTTTAATTTGATACTTCTATAATTAATATATAATATTATAATATATTTATTCTTGTCAGCTCGAGATCGGTCGGAATCTGGATGAACTCTTAGTGGTCTTCCTTCAAGCTCTAGTGATTCAACCTTCGGGAAACGAGAGGGTTCCTCCTACGATGACACTGCGACGTTCAAGTCAGTAAGAACACAAAATATAATGAATATAGGATAAAATATGAGTTAAGAGTACTCCCTACTCCCTACTCCCTGTGTTGTGTATTAGATGATCCTTTATGTAGAGCATAAACTGGTATATATAGATTGAATTGTAACCTCTCTGCCTTTAGTCATGATTCTGTCTTAATTGAGTGATTAAGGCTAATTTATTGAGATCCCTTGACTTGTGCTTCCTTATAACGTAGATACATAGATCAGGAAATGACCATAAATGACCAATTATCGGGCCAGACCCATGACCTAACATGCCCTCCAGCATCAGGCGTAGGCCAATGAGGCTATGGTGAGTTTGAAGGTTAGAAGATGAACCATTTGTTATATTCAATCGGGTCAGGCCCATGACTTAACATGCCCCCCAACCTCAGGCGTAAGCCAATGAGGCTAATACGTTCATAACCATTATTTACATAGATCGATATCAGATCCATTTCACCACATGATTGGGCTCAACGCTTCTTTTACCTACAATAGATATAATTTAAAACATACAAACTGGAACAAGTGAGATCGGCATCTCCTTCCTAAACTGGACCGAACGTTGTCAGCATTTTCTGCATTTGACATTTCCTTCACCTGCAAAAAATATAATTTAAAACTTACAAACTGAACCGATCTATCGGGTCAGACCCATGACCTGACAGGCCCCACAACCTCAGGCGTAGGCCAATGAGGCTATAGTGAGTTTGAAGGTCGAAAGATGAACCATTTGTTATATTCAATCAGGTCAGTCCCATGACTTAACATGTCCCTCATCCTCAAGCGTAAGCCAATGAGGTTAATACATTCATAGCCATTATTTACATAGATCGATATCAGATCCATTTCACCATATGATTGGGCTCAACGCTTCTTTTACCTGCAATAGATATAATATAAAACATACCAACTGGAACGAGTAAGATCGACATCTCCTTCCTAAACTGGATCGATCGTTGTCATCATTTTCTTCATCTGATAGATCGCCATTTCCTTCACCTGCAAAAAATATAATTTAAAACTTACAAACTGAAATGAGTGAGATCGACATTTCCTTCCTAAACTGGATCGATCGTTGTTGACATTTTCTTCATTTGATAGATTGTCATTTCCATCACCTGCAAAAGATATATTTTTTGGGTACGAGACTCTTCACTTGATTAAGGATTATTTGGTACCTTATCAGGCTCTTCACCTGATTAAAGATTTTTTGGCCTTATCAGGCTCTTCACCTGATTAAGGATTTTTTGGCCTTATCTGGCTCTTCACCTGATTAAGTATTTTTTTGCCTTATCAGGCTCTTCACTTGATTAAGGATTTTTTGGCCTTATCAGGCTCTTCACCTGATTAAGGATTTTTTGGTACCTTGTCAAGTTTTTCACTTGATTAAGGATTTTTTGGTACCGTATCAGGCTCTTCACCTGATTAAGGATTTTTTTGGTACCTTATCAGGCTTTTCACCTTATTAACGATTTTTTGGTACCTTATCATGCTGATTAAAGATTTTTTTGGTACCTTATTAGGCTCTTCATCTGATTAAGGATTTTTTGGTACCTTATCAGACTCTTCACCTCATTAAGGATTTTTTGGTACCTTATCAGACTCTTCACTTGATTAAGGATATTTTTGGTACCTTATCAGACTCTTCACCTCATTAAGGATATTTTTTGTACCTTATCAGGCTCTTCAACTGATTAAGGATTTTTTTTGGTACCTTATCAGGCTCTTCACCTGATTAAGGATTTTTTTGGTACCTTATCAGGCTCTCACCTGATTAAGGATGTTTTTGGTACCTTATCAGGCTCTTCACCTGATTAAGGATTTTTTTGGTACCTTATCAGGCTCTTCACCTGATTAAGGATTTGTTTGGTACCTTATCAGCTCTTCACCTGATTAAGGACTTTTTTGGTACCTTATCAGGCTCTTCACCTGATTAAGGATTTTTTTGGTACCTTATCAGGCTCTGCTCTTCACCTGATTAAGGATTTTTTTGGTACCTTATCAGCTCTTCACCTGATTAAGGATTTGTTTGGTACCTTATCAGCTTTTCACCTGATTAAGGATTTGTTTGGTGCCTTATCAGGCTCTTCACCTGATTAAGGATTTTTTTGGTACCTTATCAGGCTCTTCACCTAATTAAGGAATTTTTTGGTACCTTATCAGGCTCTTCCTGATTAAAGATTTTTTTTGTACCTTATCAGGCTCTTCACCTAATTAAAGATTTTTTTTGTACCTTATCAGGCTCTTCCTGATTAAAAAAAAAAATTTGTACCTTATCAGGCTCTTCCTGATTAAAAAAAAAAATTTTGTACCTTATCAGGCTCTTCCTGATTAAAAAAAAATTTTTTGTACCTTATTAGGCTCTTCCTGATTAAGGATTTTTTTGTACCTTATCAGGCTCTTCTTGATTAAGGATTTTTTTTGTAACTTATCAGGCTCTTCCTGATTAAGGATTTTTTTGTACCTTATCAGACTCTTCACCTGATTAAGGATTTTTTTGGTACCTTATCAGGCTCTTCACCTGATTAAGGATTTTTTTGGTACCTTATCAAGCTCTTCACCTGATTAAGGATTTTTTTGGTACCTTATCAAGCTCTTCACCTGATTAAGGATTTTTTTGGTACCTTATCAAGCTCTTCACCTGATTAAGGATTTTTTTGGTACCTTATCAGGCTCTTCACCTGATTAAGGATTTTTTTGGTACCTTATCAGGCTCTTCACCTGATTAAGGATTTTTTTTTGTACCTTATCAGGCTCTTCACCTAATTAAAGATTTTTTTTGTACCTTATCAGGCTCTTCACCTAATTAAAGATTTTTTTTTTGTACCTTATCAGGCTCTTCCTGATTAAGAATTTTTTTTGTACCTTATCAGGCTTTTCTAGATTAAGGATTTTTTTTGTACCTTATCAGACTCTTCTTGATTAAAGATTTTTTTTGTACCTTATCAGGCTCTTCTTGATTAAAGATTTTTTTTTACCTTATCAGGCTCTTCTTGATTAAAGATTTTTTTTTACCTTATCAGGCTCTTCCTGATTAAGGATTTTTTTATACCTTATCAGACTCTTCACCTAATTAAAGAATTTTTTTTGTACCTCATCAGGCTCTTCTTGATTAAAGATTTTTTTTTACCTTATCAGGCTCTTCTTGATTAAAGATTTTTTTTGTACCTTATCAGGCTCTTCCTGATTAAGGATTTTTTTATACCTTATCAGACTCTTCACCTAATTAAAGAATTTTTTTTGTACCTTATCAGGCTCTTCCTGATTAAGGATTTTTTTGTACCTTATCAAACTCTTCACTTGATTAAGGATTTTTTTTTTGTATTGGACCGATCATTGTCGGCACCCCTAAACTCTTCACCTGAGTGAAGATTTTTAAATTAGGACATCAATCGGGCTCTTACAAATATCAAACTTGTACACCATATAGTATATTGAATAAACAATCTTATTTTCAATCAACATAAATTTCAAATGAATCAAATTGTACCAAATATAAAATAGATAAATCAACAATGAAATTTCACAAAAATTTAATTAAATCTATTTACCCAATTTTCACTAAATATACTTTAAAATAATTAATTTGTAGTCATATAAATTTTTGCTTCTAATTGAAAAATATGTGGCCGTATTTATTTTCTAATTTCTAACAGATTTTTTCCCAATTATTACTATGGCATCAAATTAATTTTCTTTCTTTAATTTCTTTAATTATTTAAGTAGTACTTAAATTGTTTCATAATAAGCAAAATAAGAGGCTTTATAAATTAATATCATAATAACATTTCATTAACTAAAAACTTTTTAAAATAGAAAAAACATTTATCCGATATAACTATATATCAAATTTAAGTTGGACTATCCATTATAATAACATAACCGAATCCATGAAAATAATTTTTATTATTGAGCAAAGTGATTTAAACGCTCAAAATATTTAGGATTATCCATCTTTCGAAAATTAACCAACGGGTCATCCTTAATTGTTATCATGAAAATATTAAAATATAAAACAAAATTTAGAGAGTGAGACTATTATCCTTATGGAATAAAGAAAATTTTACATATATATTGTGGAGGTAGGAAAAGTTTTACCTAGCCCCATGGTGGGTCCCAATGTTCTTGTCGGCTCGAGGTCGGTCGGAATCTGGATGAGCTCTTAGTGGTATCCTTTCAAGCTCTAGTGATTCAACCTTTGGGAAACGAAGGGGGCTCCTCCTGCAATGATATTCTAACGGTCAAGTCAGTAAGAGCACAAAATATAATGAATATAGGATAAAATATGAGTTGAGAGTACTCCTTGTGTTGTGTATTGGATTATCCTCTCTGTAGAACATAAACTTGTATATATAGACTGAATTGTAACCTCTCCGCATTTAGTCATGATTTTGTCTTAATTGAGTGATTAAGGCTAATTGATTGGGATCCCTTGACTTGTGCTCCCTCATAACGTTAGATACATAGGTCAGGAAACGATCATAAATGACCAACTATCGGGCCAGACCCATGACCTAACAATATTAATAATATATGAAAGTTTTCATTTATAAATGTAAATAATAATCAAATATTTATGATATAATCAATTTGTATTAAAACACAATTACTTAAGGATTATATAATGTAGAAAGTTTTGAATAAATATGATTTTTATTTTTATTTTGTTTTTTTTATACTTTGATGTTTTTCAATATTTATGTGAATAGTAAATTTCGTGAAATAAGATAAAGAGAGAAAATAATTTCAAAATATTGAATGTGTTCCGAACTCAAGTCTGGGAGATAACATCGCTAGGGTCAATCACCGCATCCAAGGTATTGTCCGCTTTGGAGCTCAGAGCTCTATCATAGTTTTGTCCTTAAAAGACGCCTCGGTGGATTAAGGGAGAAAAGTGTATATAAATTGTCCTCGACCTCGACTCCTGAGCAATGTGAAACTCTATCGGACATACTGAAACAGAATGTAACTCAAAAATAAATATTGTGTATAGTAAAAATAGTATCTAGTGATTTTTTTTTTATTCCTAAATGAGAAAAAATAAATTTGATTCATATAAGTCCATAGTAAAACAAATATTATTTTGAAATTATATATGGTTAGTGATTAAATACACAATAAATGTGAGGGAAAAAAATTGATGATATACCAAAAATCTTTTGAATGGTTGGTAAGAGCACTAAGTTTGGTAAGAGATGTAACATCCTTATTTATCAACTTCAAATATTACATCATGCATGAAATCTTGTAAATAAATATTTAGACATATACATATTAGTTATCGAGTATGATGACTATTTAACGGCAAGTGTACCGAATCAAGTAATAATTTTTCCCTAAGAATAAATATTGAATCTACAAGGAATAGTTCTAAAATATCAAGTATAATATTCACTAACTATGAAAAAATGTGTAAAAGTTTGTTTGAAAGGTTGTTTCTATAATGACTTTGTAAGAAAAATTAAATAAAAGCAAAGTAAATGATTTGGATGAGACAATTGAGAAGATTGAGATTGGGGTTGAGATTCATCCTTCTCACTTGTTTGTATTTTAAATGAATAAAAACATATAACATTTTATCTTGATTGACATTGATGCACATATAAAAATTATTCATATCGATTCCTCGCATACAAAATTATTAAGAATGTTTTCTAAATATCGATTCCTCGCATACAAAATTATTAAGAATGTTTCCTAAATATTGATTCCTCTCATATTTATAAAAACTCCTTATCCTTACAAATAGATATTATAAAGAAATTATCATTTCAAATACATTCCTAGCATTCAAATAGGTTAAGCATTATTATTTCGGTCAGATGCTTAGAAGTACTTTCTAGTCAAATCTAAGGATGAAAATCATGAATAAAGATTCAAACTTTAATCCTTATCAAGATGATAAGATCAAACACAATGTTTTCTAAAAAAAATTCTCATGTTTTTTCCAAAATATGCTTTACAGCACAGAAAATGAATATGTTATTTCTCAAATGAATAGATTCTTTTTTAACTGGTGCCTTGTTTTTTGATAACTTTGTTTTGTGCACCAAATATCTTGGATCAGCCTTTTATGCTATCAAAACAACTAAGTTGCAACTGTTTAAAATCTCTCTTTGTCTTTTTGAAAATAAATTTATTCATTATAACTTCAATCTGTTCTTTTTATAACATCTTTTTAAACTATTTTTTGAAATTCTGTTATAAATTATTTCTTATATAAAGAGTCATAACTCACTAAAAAGAGTGTTGAGAAAACAAGTTGAAAACAGAGATTGCGAATTTTTAGAGAAATAGCACGTGTTCTTAAAACAGCTTTTTCAAAAGAAAAAGGTGTGCTTGTTCTTGTTTTGTTCTAAGCTTGGTTGGAGGAGTTGTCACTGGTTTTTTTAATTTGTTCTACTAGTCTAGTCATAATTCTGCATTGTCTTTTCAGGTGTATTAATTTCATCATTCTATTCTTTGTAATTGTGGTTGTAACACTCTTCTTGATAGGGTTTCTTGAAGAGTTGGGTGTGCCGAAATAGGGTGTTTTAGCTAGGTGTTCTTTGTTCTTGTAGGGTTTGAGAACATTAGGTTGTGTAAGTGTTTTGTATTGTTTCTTAGTGGATTTCACCTTGGAAAAGGTGAGATTGGATGTAGCTCATTTGAGTGAACCAATATAATCTTGTGGTGTTCAATCTTCCTTAATCTCTGCCCTCATTAACTGTTTCACGTGTTAATCTGACAGAAAATAAATTTGTTCAATTAAAATTGAATTTGTTCTTTCGGGGTGTGTTTATACTGTTCTTGTTTTCTGGAAAATCAATCTGAACATATTGTTGTAATCAGTATGTCTAATTTGGTGATCATTGAAGTGTGTAGGTCTGTGAAAATCAAATACACCAATTGAACCAATTCTTTCATATGTGAAGTTTAATACTCAAAGATTGTATCTTGTTTCAATTCTCTGTTCTACATTTGTGCATATTAATGTGATACATTGCGTGCTGATCAATTCTATCAATACCTGGAAATGTTATAATTGAAATATTGTTCTGTTAAAGTAAACAGAAAAATAAATTTGTTTTTTCCAATTTAAATTGATTCTTTTACTCTGTTTTGATAAAAGACTGAATTAGTTTGAAATTTTTAAAAGCTCAATTCACCCTCCCTCTTGAACTTTGACACTATTGAACCTAACACAATTCTTTTAAGCAATCATTGACTTCTTCTTCCCATTCCTCTAGATCTTCAATATTATTGAGGATTTCTTTTATCAATGGGTCAACATCATACATTTGCCTCTGATTTTCCCAGTAAAGTTTGCTAGGAACATCAACCCTAAAACAATTATTTTGGTTAACTAGATGTTTCATTGCTTCAAACACATTAAATCTATCTTCTTCATCTCGTACTCAGACTTTCATTTTCCTTCATCAACATCGATCATAATTTTCGCAATTTTCATAAATGGGCATCCAAGAATGAGAGGAACTTCAACATCTTCCTCTATGTCCATGATTACAAATTCAACTGGAAAATAGAATTTCCCTACCTTCACCAAAAGATCTTCAACCACACCATATGGATACTTTATTGACCTGTCAACTAACTGCAATGTCATCCTTGTAGGTAGTATTTTAACATCTCCAATTTTCTTCAACATGGATAAAGGCATGAGATTTATACTTGCTCCAATATCTAATAATGTTTTTCCAACTGTAAAATTTCCTTTGTGACTAGCAAAGTAAAAATCCTTGGATCTCTAGATTTTTCTAGAAAAGATTTTTTAATGATGGCACTACAACCAACTTCTAGTTCCACTGTCTCTTGTTACTTAAACCTTCTTTTTTTGTCAATAGATCTTTCATAAACTTGGCATAAGTTGGCATCTGTTCCAAAACTTCAATAAAGGGATATGATCTACAATTGCTTAAGGATATCACGAAATCTGATAAATTGTCCTTATTTATCCTTCCTTGATGGAGCATGTGAATAACGTAAATCTAGAATTGGAGCACTCTTCTTTGTATTCTCAGTTTTTCTTTTTTTCTTCTTCCTCGCACTCAATTTTTCTTTGCTCGTCTTTTTTCTCCTCATAAACAATCAAATTGTCATTGATCCCCTCTCCTATAACTATTTCACTTCTAGTAGTAGTTGACTTACATTGCTCCTTGGGATTTCTCTGTGTGTTGCTTGTAAATTGACCATTCTGGGGATCCTCCAAGTGTTTTGATTTATCCCACTTGTGTCTCCAAGCTTCTTAATGAAGCGTCAATATTATTCAAATTAGACAGTGGTGCATGTATAAATTTATTTGAGGTATCCTCCAATTTTCTTGTTCTCCCCTAAACTGAAGGATATAATGGTTGTTGTTGTTGAAAAAGGACTTGCTTGTTAGATGGACCAACATCTCATTTCCACCAAAAACTTTGATTCAGATTACTTCTCCAACCTTGAGGATAATTATTATTCTTGGAGAACCCATCTTGCCTTCCCTGATTGCTCATGTAATGGACCTCTTCTTCATATGGATTATTCTCAAAGGAACAGTGACCATTTAGATTATCACCTCTACAAATATCACACTTCATTGATTGAATCTAGCTCTGATAAGAATGCATAACTTGTAATTGTTGCGGAAGCTTAGATATATGCTTAGTCAATGCTTCAATCGATTGTGTCAGAATTTTGTTTTAAGCTAAAATTGCATCTGAAGTATTATGGATCAGAATCCCTTTCTTTGGCTCAATTTGTCTATCATTTTGGGCTTGATAATTTGTTGATTCTAATAAATCAATAATCTTTGTCACATGTTCTGCATCAACAACCCTCATCGTACCACCAGTTGCAACATCTAAAAGCATTTTGTATCATATATGAGGCCATCATGAAAGATATTCAATTGTGAAATATCTTCAAACCCTTGATTTAGGCATTTTCTTAGCATCACTTTGAATCTCTCACATATTCCACAGAAGGCTTCATTTGATCATTGTTTGAACATAGAAATATCAAAACAAAGTTTTGATGTAGGAGGATAGGGGGGAAAATCTTTGTAAAAATTTCTGCTCTCCTCTACATCTTTCCAACTAGTGAGGCGCTCATTTGAATGGGATTTGAGCCCTTCCTTAGCTTTTCCTGCCAATGAAAAAGGAAACAAACACAAATAAACAAATTGAAAACTCATTGTTTCCACCAATTCATAGAATATAGACAAATGTGTATATGGATCCTCATGGTCCATTGTTGTAAATTGATGAGTATTGATCAAACTGAGGAATGCAGGTTTCATCACCGAGACCTTAGTGGTAGCAAATATTGCAATACTAGAAAAATATTTTAGCACATTTTTTTAATAAATGATTTTCGTATATTTATTTTTAATTACTAATGTTTTAAATAAGTTTTACATTTGTTTAACTTTACTTGAAAATTAGCGTTTTTACTTAGGAAAATTTTCTTAAATTGGAGGTTTTCTTAAAAAACCACATCTCGATATGCTCTTACACAATTAAGAAAATTAGAAACTTTAGTATTTTAAAATAACCTATTTTTATTATAATTAAGAAAATTAATTTTTATTTTAAACAAAATTATCTAAAAAAAACTAATTGTTATTTTATTTTATTCATTTATCTTCAATTAAACAATATGTATTTTCATTTCTTTTTTCTTTTTTTTTTCACTAACGTTTTCTTCTTGCGTTTTTTTTACCGGATATCCGTTAATATTTTCATTTTCATATCCTATAAAATAGTAAACAAATTAAAGTTTCTAAATTTACTTTACTAAAACAATGGTTTTTTTCTGAAGCTTGAAACACACATATGAACATGGAATGATATGTATAATTATATCTCAACCATATTTGCAATGGAAGATGTTTGCCACTATTTTCAAAACTAAATTATGAAATATTATTTTGAATTAAAAATATCATTGATTTCAAAAGGATGTTTTTCCTATAAAAACAGTCTCTTCTAAGAAAGTATAAGTTTAATACAATACAAAGGGATAAATGACGAGGGAATACAAAATGAATTACAGCGTATGGATTAAATATTATTTATCATGAATTTGAATAAGATTAGAAAAAAATAACTCTTTATAATTTTAATTTGTAAGGACCGAGTTAGTTTATTTAATAATAGAAGTAATTTAAATGAGATAAAAGTATAATATTTATTATTTAAGTTAAAAAAATTATAAATAAAAATGTTAATTATTTAAACATTTTGTATCTATTTATTTTTTAGATTTTTGAAATAGTTGTTCATTCTTTTATATATTAAAATCCACAATAAATATTATGGTAGAGAATAGAACACTTTTATATCCCATTAAAATTTGTTGTTAAGTAATTTTTTCTTTATTTTTTTTAGCTAATTAGATATAATGTAGAAATTAATTTATAAATATTAAATTAAAAACTGTTTTAAATATTAAGTTTCTAAAATAATATCTAATTTAGTCAAAATAACAATTAATTATTTTAAAAAAATTATATTTATTTAATAATACTTTAAATGACTTAATTTATTAAAAATGTAAGAAATAAGAGTGAATAAAACGGAATATCACACAAAATCATGTTTTTTTAAAATTAAAATTAAATTTCTCTATTTTCAAAAATAAGAAAAAAATTTATGGCAAAATGAATAGGCCAAAATTGCACTTAATTACGAAAAAAAAAAGGAGACTTTTGAACATGCATATCTGAGTTTGGATAAATTGGCTAAGAGATTCCTCTATCCTCATTGGCCAAATCGTGAATGTGATCAAACATTGCAGAAAATTGGACAGTACTTTTCCTTCTCTTCATCAATGTGAAGCACTCCTGATTTGGTGAAACACTTCACCACCATACTTAAAACACCCACCAGCAAAACCTAGTGCAATAACTACCACAACTATTGCTATGCTTAATCAAACCCTCATTCTTTTCTAATGCTAAATACTCTTCGTTTTTAAACTTTCAACTTTTCAAATTATCTAAACTAAAAATTTTCATTTTAAAGTTTTTTTCTTTCATAAGAATATATTTTATATGTAAATAATAATTAATATATCATTATAATCAACTAAATTTATTAACTTTTCTAACCTTCTAAAAATATATAATATCTCTTCTAATTTCACATCTCGTAAAATTTGTATTCATTTATATATTATGAAATGTTCTTATTCTAAGTCAATTTGAAATTTATAACACATCTTCTAATATCAAAACTTTCTAACTCATGCATGAGACTGTATATTTATAGGTGGTCTGAAAGCGGCTTGATAGTGATCTAATAAAACCAACAAAATCTCACTAGAATAAATTATAAATAACTTTAATATAAAATCGTATACCAGATAAAATTTACATTTACTTATACCATATCTATAACTTTTGTAAAAAAATGTATAAAGGAACTTACTAAATTTTTTAAAATAAAATCTAAAGTAAATTTTGAAAAATAATTGTATTTTAGTAATTTTTTTTGTTATACACGTGAGTTTTCTATATATAAAACTAATTATAATAATTATTTTATTGTGTGAATCGTTGGCAAGGAAAGTCACATGACAAGACTTGGGTTTTACTTTTTTTTAATTTTTCTAAAGAGAATTGAAATGGAACCGACGACTTGTCTCCACGTGGTTGAACAAGTTTTTGTACAAGAACCATCAATCCATCACTCTTTTGAATCTAAGAACATTGCTATTTCAATTTCATATAGACGAATAAAGTAGATATTTTATTCTAAAGAAACTATACTCGTAGTTCCTTTATTCAGTTTGATACTCCTCTTTTTTAAGACATACAGAAAATTACTTTAAAAAATATATATGATTGAAAATGTACAAAAAAAATATTTGCAAGTTTAAAAAGTTATCGGAAAGTGATAATATAATTTACTCTATTTTTTAATAATTGCAAATGTATTGATAATTTATAAGTAATCTTCAATTATTTGTAAATAAATAAAATGGTATTAGAATAGGAGAGCTATTATTTATTAATAAAATTGATAAATACTTTATACATTTTTTTAGATTAAGTTGGGCACTAGTTTTTAGATGTGTGACATGACTTTTTCAGTCCTCGACAAAACGACAAGCAAAGAAGAATAGATGCTATAAATAAAAGGAAAAGAACACAAAAATAGTAGTAAAGAAAACCATTTGGCTATCAAACTAAAATTACAGAATAATATTTATCAATCATTTTATTTTCCTTTATATCACAACAACTCTTGTACTCTAAGAAAACTACTTCATAATGGCCTTACTTTCTAACAAACTCCAATAATATCCAGTCAAACTTTTAAATATTCGGGTCAACCTGATAACAATTCAAATAACTATATACATATACAAATTTAACTTACACATGTTTATAATGCTTAAAAATTTAAGTTACATATGTTTATAATGCTTACAAATTTAAGTTACGTTCAATAAAGAATTTATACAGATAAAATATATTTAATATATATATATATATATTATAAATATTCCAATTATAATTGTGTACATTTACACAATAACTATTTATTTAATATTATATTTAAAACACATAATATAATTTACTCTATTTTTTAATAATTGTAAATGTATTGATAATTTATAAGTAATCTTTCTTTATTTGTAAATAAATAAAATTGTAAATATATTTAAATCATCGGTTATATATGTTACTAGCAGTTATAGATTACTATTATAAAATTCATTTATATCTCATGATAATTATTTAATGTTTTTCTTAATGGTCTGAGTCCAATAAGATGTATAAATAGGTGAAGATTCTTTTAGTAAGGGGACATACTAAACTCTATTTTATACTCCTAACTCTCGTATTATTAAGCAACACTTATCATCGTCTTTATGCTCCTACTGACTTAAGCATCAAAGGGTATTTTACAGGTGAACCTCCCTCTCTTATTGGAGATCAACGGAAAACGCATTTTCCGGGGAATATTCAGTCCTTGTCGAGACACCCTCCGAGCTCATTTTTTATATGAACATTTGACATTCATCGTGGGACCTGGTAAAACTTTTCCATAGGATCACCATAACAACTATGACGTACCTTATCAACATGAGTTCTTCATAAAACAACATGACCACCCAACTCGAGGTTATCCTCTAAAGGAATGAGGAAAGCATGTAAAAGGCAATGGAGAAAGTCCTCGGACAAATGCATGGTAAGAATGAAAGGGATATAGCATCCCTGAAAGAGAAGCACAGGGTGGAAGCTTAATAGAACCGAGCTTAGATACAAGTTTTACAAGATCAATTGGTGGTAAGAAATGATGATCATACTCGGACTGGTAGGAATCCTACCCAGTATACAACAGAGTCCCAACAATTATCGCTTGAACCATATATTCGGCAAGAACATGCTTCTCCTTATACATATACTCCAAGATCATCCTGGAGGAAGACTCGTTATGCTCTGACTCCAAGATCACCGTGGAGGGAAACTCGGGGACACGAGCAAATACCATTTAAGGTGGTACCCAATTCTTCTCTCAATGAAATGATGAAAGTCAATCTAGAAGGTTTCCACCCTTTTACCTCTGAGGTCATGAGAGCTGAACTACCCAAAAAATGGAAATTGCCGAGCTTAGGAAAATACAACGGGACTTCAGACCCTGAGGCTCACATCAAAGCATACATGACCCAGGCAAACCTGTTCTCGTGGAACATGGTCATACATTGCAGACTTTTTCCAACCACGTTGATGGGGTGGCCTTGGAATGGTACTATTCCTTGCCCAGAAATTCCATTGATTCCTTTAACATACTATGTGCACGGTTCTTGGCCAGATTCACTGACTACAAACCAATAGTTGCACAATATGGTGCAAGGTGAAGAAGAAGGCATGACACGATTTGTAAAAGCAACATCAAACATTCTTGACCTCCATTCGGTTGTAGCCATGCACGCCCTAATATAGGACTTTGTTAAGGGAAGTTCTTAGACACCCTTTACGTGAATCCTCCAGTCAACATGGATGAACTTCACAGTCGAGCTGACCGATACATCAACATTGAGAAGAATGTTGATGCAAGATGAAAAATAATAAAAACCTCAGAAGTTTCCACTTCAGAACATTATCCCAAAAGAAAAAGAAATGAGAGATTTGAATATTATACTCCCTTGAATACAAGTCGGGACGTGATCTTGCGAAGCGTGCAACCTCAGGTTGATGCAACTTCCGCCTCCGATAACCAGTCATCCATCAGCTGACTCGACCAAGACATGCAATTATCATCAAAACATGGGCCATACTACAGAAAAATGCTTCAAGGTATGAGATCCAATCGAAGAACTTATGCGATCAGGTGCTCTTGGCCACTTCGTACAACAGGCATAACCTGATTTTGGAGGACACTCCCCAAACATCTACAGGAGAAATAACCTGATTTCTCACCTCGTTTTTTATCCCTAAGGAGGGTTTTTTTGGGGTAAGGTTTTAATGAGGCTTATTCTTTTTAAATAAAGTTCCTTTTTACACATAACGGTTTACAATGATACTTATTGTAAGCTATTATCCGAGTTCAAACGAACATTGGGAAACTTCATCAAACTTGAACTAAACGGTCAAGTCATAATCTGAGTTCAAACGAAGATCAGAAAACTTTATCAAACTTGAACCAAAACGGTCAAGTCACAATCCGAGTTCAAACGAACATCGAGAAACTTGATCAAACTTGAACCAAACGGTCAAGTCACAATCCGAGTTCAAACGAACATCCAAAAACTTTATCAAACTTGAATCAAACGGTCAAGTTACAATCCAAGTTCAAACGAACATCGAGAAACTTTATCAAACTTGAACCAAATGGTCAAGTACTAACAATTATCAGAATAAATCAACAGACATTACTCGAAATCGAAATCAAGAGTTGACCTATGATAAATCCAAACTGAGCTTATTCATCCTTCAAATTGATCCATTTGTACATCTTCTCAAATTCTGAGCTAGGGAGACTTATGTAAATACCCTCAATTACAACTGGGTACATTCAGAAAATAATTGTTTGTTTAATATTATATTTAAGACACATAAATCATACCATAAATCGGTTATAGGTTACTAGCATATATAAGTTACTATTATAAAATCCATTTATATCTCATGATAATTATTTAATGTTTTTCTTAATGGTCTGAGTCCAACAAGACTTATAAATAGGTGATGACTCTCTCAGTAAGGGGCACACTAAACTCTATTCTATACTCTTAACTCTCATACTGTTAAACACTTATCATCATCTTTGTGTTCCGATTGACTTAAGCATCGAAAAGCCTTTTGTAGGTGGATTTTCCCCTCTTGTTAGAGATCAACTAAAAGTTCATTCCCTGATGAATATCCCGTTCTCGTCGAGACACCCTCCAAAATCTTTTCTGATAGGAACATATATAATACTGAAAAAAAATATATGCAATTTTTATCACTTAACAAGTATACTCGTAATAGAAAATCACTTAAAAAAATACAAAAATAACAAACTATTAATAATCTATGATCAACATACTATATAATTCAAATAAAAGTAATTTATATAAAAAGAAAATTATTAACTTAGAAACTATATCCACAATCAACCAAAACTAACATCATATTCATTCTAATCCTTTTCGATATATTGTAGGACCTCAACTTTATAAGTAACTTTATTACATAAACCATTATACAATCAAACATAAATAAGATTTATGTAAGAACTCTCTATCAACTTCTCATCAATTGATTTATTAATATATATTATTTAGACCATTAATTAAGTAAGAGTGTCCTTTTCTTCAAAAAAATTGATCTTGTACTTAATATTAGCGTGGAAAATAAGTCAAAATACAAGGATAAGATTGAATTATATATGTTTTAAAACTTTTAAAAAGTTTTCTCAAAGATTCGTCTATAGATGGACAGTAACCACTCCTAACAAAGACCGAGATATGTACAAAGAAATGATATTAAAAATCACTAGATTGTTCATTAGAAAGGGGGTAACATCTTACGACAGTTACAAGATAAAACACACTCGTCTAGATAACTAAGAACACAAACAATGTTCTTTCTCACAACTACAAGGACACATATTGTTAGAATTAGAGGCCTTAAATAAGAGGAAGGTGAATTGTTTTTTAAAGATTTTCACAAAGATCGAAGATAGAGTGAAAAACTATGAAGAATTAATCAATTGAAAATCTGTTCAGCCAAATAGAAAACTGTTTTTAAGCTTGATTTCAGAAAATCAACCTGTTGTTTTCACGAAACAACCAGTTGTTTATACAAGCATATTTGAAAAACAAAGTTAAAACAATTTAATGAGTGTAGGGATAGAGAAATTCACACAAGGTGTTTATACTGGTTCACTCTTAACCAAGAGCTACATCCAGTCCTCAGCTAACCACTGAGAATTCACTATGTAATCAAACCTAGATTACAAAACACACACTAAAAGTGATGATCTTAAACCCTTCAAGAACACATACCACTTTTGACGACCCAAACAGTTTCCAGAAACACCTTTTGAAACTACACCACACCAGAACACACAAAAATACAATGTTCAATGAAGAAAAGGAACATAATACACCTGGGTAAATCAAAACTTAAAGTTCAAAAGTACAAGACCCAATCCTATTCCACACTTGAGATGATCCAAAAGCTTTTTGAAATATTGAAAATTGTTTTTGATTGATCTCTCTTTCTTAGTTAATGCATAAGAGCGTAAAACAATTTTTTTATACTCCAATCAAATGGTCAAAAACAGTTAAATCAAAAACCAAAAGTTGTTGGAATCATTTAAAATAGATTGGAACAACTTAATAGAATTCTGTTAAGGTTTTCAAAAAAATAACTAGTTGAATTCTCGAAACAATCGGTTGAATTAGTTTGACAGCAAAGTCAAAACAAAACCAAGCTTTTCAAACTCATTTTAAAAGCCACTAAGTGTCAAACAATCGGTTGAATCGATATTTCAACAGGTTGAAATTTCATACTAACTCATCTTTTCAAAAAGATTAAGATTCAATTAACCTTGAATCATCTTAAAGAGTGGATTAACAATTTAAAGACTACTAGACACACATAAAACTAGTAGCAAAGTCTTCAAGCATTCCTCTTGGATTTGGAGACATCAAAGCACCTTGTTCAACACATATTACTTAAGAGAACATGAGCTTGTGCACATTATTGTCTCAAGATTTGTGTCAATCTTCCTTCTTCAAAAGGATCCTCTTTATGGAACATGAGAAAAAAAGAGTTATTGAAAAACCTTTATAGTCATTACGATGGTCATCTTTTACTAGTACTTCTTCTTGTTTCTGATCAAACTTGTAGCTCAAATACATTAAATGCTCCTTGCATAGCATTAAATGTGTGGTAATTCTTTTGGAAACACCTCTGGAACAGAATAGAGCTTCACAGGCTAAGGTAGATAGCTTCCCTCCACCTTTTGAGTAAAGTAGAGGGTCTAATACAACTAGTTAACTCTGCAACACTAACATTCCGTTTTTTCCAGAAAAGTTGTTTGTATGGAGAAACTTTCAACATGTTCCTTAAAGGATGTTGTTGTTGACCAAATTTTGTGTGATCTTCTTGATAGTATGAAGAAGTGTACATTTTCTACAATCGTAAATAAGTATTTATAAGTTTAATGTGTATTATGACATGCTTAAAGTTTATGTCTACCAGTAGAAGTATATTTATTGTCCAAGAAAAAGTTTATTAGACAAAGTATACTCACTCACCTGCGTCTATAAAGCAAAAGTTTATTATATGAAAAACATATGCACAACGATTGTGTCTGTCACAACGATTGCATCTGCTAGACGAAGCGAACAACAAATTGCACTTACATTTATTTTGTCCCACAACATGCATGTTACATGATCTAATACTCATAAAAAATTTTACTTTTTCTTTCAAGCACAAATCAAAATTATACAAAAGGGTATGATGTGTTGAACTTGGATCTAACAATTACAAACCATACAATCATGCAACTACCATCCCAAGTATTTAACCTCAAATCATCAATTTCAATGTAATATACATCTATTCAATAAAGCTATCAAATCTCATCTCAATACACATGTCAATTCATATATATAAATAATTTCAAGCAATTGCAGAACATATATCTCAATAAAACATATAATTTTCGAATAAATCAAATTGATTAAGCGAGATATGCTTCGCTAGCCTAGAAAATTATCCTCTTGTTCTCATATTGATATTTATTGGTTGGATTCTCATTATCTAGAAAAAATCCATAAATTTGTTGGACAAATCATTATTCGTTGAACAAAACAAGTCTTCATGAAATCATTTTCTCACTAGATGAGATTCGTTGAGCTAAATATCATCTATTAGGCGGATTGGGTAGAACTATAAATTTTGTAAAATTTCATAAACAAATTTCAATTTAAAAAATAATCATGTTACTCGTTCGAGTGAGTTTGAAATGCATATTTGTGTATACTTAGAACACAAATTGCATGTTATAGTTAATTTAATTTAAATGGATCATTTCAAATCAACTATCATGTTCAAAATCAATAAAAACAAAAAGGCAAATAATTCAATCTAAACATCCTATGACACCAATTCAACCATTTCAATATCAAATGTTGGAGATCCCACATCAAATATATATATAAGATTAAATTATATAAGTGGATGTTAGTCTTGTCTTACAAGTCAGCTTTGTGAGTTTAGTTAAGCTTAAAATCCACTTTCGAAAATGATAACAATGTCTATTTTAGTAAAGTTTGTTAGATCTATCGTGTCACATACTATCAAACACTATGTAAAACATTCCAAAATTATAATACAATATTTTAAATCACATTATAATTGGATAATTTAAATAGTTTATTACTTTAAAAACTTTTTATATATTATATAAATAATTATTTTAGTTAATATAAACAAAGTTATATATATATAGTTTCCTTAAAATCTTATCATTTTTCTACTAATAGATAAAGAAGAGATAAAAATATCTCTTCATTTAATCATGATAAAAAAATATAATTTTACGTGCCTATAAATACATTAAAGAGATGTGATGAAAGTATCAAAGAAAGAGATAAAGTATAAGAGTAAGAAGAAAAAATAAAAGGAAAGAGCTTATAGAAAAAAAAAAACTATTAGTCTAATCCTAATGTGTACTTAATTAGTAAGGTAAAAGAATGGCATTTATCATTTTATTTATTTATTTATTATTTTATAATTATCTTTACTCGAGTCTCTAACATCATCTTATTTAATTAATTATTTATATTATTGTATTATTAAAGTGTCTCTAATCTCATTTTATTTTATTAATATTTATTTATTAATTATATTATTTGGTGGTGTGTTTTTAACCTATCATGTTTAACCATTACATATTATTTAATTTATATAATATATATATATATATGTTTATTATATGTAATTCTTAATTTTAATTTAGAATATCCCTTTTTTTGTAAATAAGTATAAATATATCTATATATTTTAAAAGATAATAATTGTTAAACTCAAAATTCTCGTATATGTATGCATTTAGAGATTGTTTTTTATCGACAAAACAAATTAATAAATATGAATCACTTCAGGGGTGATCCAACCCTTATACAATTGCAATTTAATCTCTTTCACCCTCCCAAGAAATCCCTAACAAACAGACAATAAAATAGACAAATCCACAAACACTGAGAAACACAAAATCTACATAGAAACTATGGATAACATCAACGATCCAACTGCATTCAATCCAATGGGTTCAAACACTAGTTAGGATAAGAGAACGACCTAACACGAGACTTAGAGTAAATCCAAGACCAAACCTTAACTTGAACCATTGCAATCACTTCTGACACATCAGCCTTACCCTTATTTAAAATTACGTTATTCATGTGCTTCCAGATTTCACTTACCACTCCAACCCAAATTACGCCCCAAAACTCGTTAACCAAACCTGAAGCATTACACAACTCGAACTGAGAAAAATTTGACACCGGATCAATGTGAATCACAGACGTCACTCCAAGCCACTCGAAACAACGACACTAAACAAGCCAAGCAAATCTGCAATCGAAAAATAGATGGCGATGGGATTCCTCCTCCTTCCCGCACAAACAACACAGCATATTGTTGACTATAATACCTCGCCTATCCAAGTTAACCGTAGTAGCAATTTTATTCTCCAACACCCTCCAAGCAGTGAAAAAAGCAGAAGGCAAGGCTTTACTCCTCCACAGCTTACTGTACACTGAAGACGACTCCTCGTCATGATCCTACATTAACCAAACATAGGCGGAATTAACTGAATATGTTTGAGGCTCTTCAACCTCCCAAACCCAACTGTCATTCTCATCCAAAACTAACCTCGCCCCCTACAAAACCTGAAGAAGACGACACTCCAACGACAACTCCCACTCAAAGAACGACCTTCGCCAGTCCAAATGCCAAGCTCAAACACCATTAATCCAAACCTCGCATTGTGCCACCTTTGCTTCTTTGGCCGAACGCAAAAAATACAGCCTCGGGAAAACCCTCTTCAACGTGCCACAACTCAACCAGTTGTCCTCTCATAACAAAATTTCTCTCCCATCACCAACTTTCCAATGCGTCTTCAAAATTCCTTCGCCAACCCTTCGAAGCCCACACCTCCTTCAAATCTCTCCACCAAAGCAAACCCTTGCGAAATTTCCAGTCCTCTCTCAAACTTCTCCAACCCCCATATTTAGATTCAGAATCTCCTTCCGAAGACCACCCTTATCTGACCTCAATCTCCAAATCCACTTCCCCAACAAAGCCAAGTTAAAGATCCTTAAATCAATAATTCCAAGACCCCCACTCTCACGAGGCTCACAAACTTTTTTCCCAGAGGCCCAAGCAATCTTCCTTCCTTCTGAACCCCACCCCTAAAGAAAACTTATTTGCATTTTTTCAATCTTATCTGTCACCTCAGAGGGCATTTTGAACAAGGACATAAAAAATAACGGGACAAAAGAGAGAATAGACTTAAGCAAGCAAAGCCTCCCAACTAACGACAACCACATGCCCTTCCACTTACTTAACCTAGCCTTCACTCTCTATAACACCCTACTCCAAAAAATACCACGCTTATGGAAACCCCCGATCGACAATCCCAAGTAGGTAAAAGGAGTTGCCATCACATCGCAGTTCTAAATCGCCGCAAAACGCTGAAGCGAAAGTTGATCAATCCCTATCCCTCCAATTTTACTTTTCAAGAAATTCACCCTAAGCCCAAAGGCAAGCTCAAAACAAAGCAGAATCGCCTTTATGTTGAATATGCTTTTATTGTTGGCTTCACAGAAGAACAGAGTATCATCAACGTATTGTTGCATGTGTTACACGCACATTAGCTCTCCCAATCTCCAAACTATCAATCAGATCTTTCTCTTCAGCCATTCTTAACACCCTTGCCAAGCCCTTTGCCACTATAAGAAACAAAAATGTGGCTAACGGGTCACATTGACATAACCCCTTCTTAGGAAAAAAAAACTCCTTAGTAGGGCTTCCATTCACTAGAACGGACACAAGCAGATTCCAAGCAGCCCTTTATCCAAAGAATTCATTTACCATATAAACCTAACCTTCCTAACATATAGTAAATAAACTCCCAGCTGATTGAGTCATAAGTCTTCTCATAATCAACTTTGAAGAAAACACAACTCTTCTTCTTGCTTTTTACTTCTTCCAAAACCTCATTAGCTACTAGCACACTATCCAGCAAACCCCTTCCTTCGAGAAAAGTCAACTGCCTGAGGTCGATGACTTTACCAATCACCTTTTTCAAGCGTAAAGACAACGCTTTTAAAATGATTTTATATAAACAACCAACTAACAAAATGGGTATGAACTCTCCGAGCTGTAGAGGATTGTCAACTTTTGGAATTAGGCACAGGAACGGCGCATTAGATCCCCTAGGCAATTTACCGTTAACTGCGAAATCATTCACAGCCACCACCACATCCTTCTTTAAAATATCCCAACATAACTTTATGAAACTAAAGTTAAATCCATCCGGGCCAGGACTCTTTGAATTGTCGCAACTCCAAACAGCTACCCTAATTTCCTCTTCAAAAAAAGCACCAATCAACATCTCGTTGTCAACCTCTAAGATAGTATTGAAGCTAGCGTTGTCCAACCTAACTTGGCAAGCATCCTTCCAAACAAACCTATCCTAAAAAAATTCTCTAACCTTGTCCTTAACCACGTCCTTATCCTCGTTCCAACTGCCATTTACGAATACCCCATGTAACACGTTCCTTGCCCTCCTCCAATTTACTGATGAGTTAAAATACTTTGTATTAAGATCACCTTGTTTCACCCACTTTTGCCTTGCTTGCTGATGTAGAATCGTCTGTGTGTGATAATAGCTTACAGTTACAAATTAAATATTTGATGAAGTTATAGTTGAATCTTTGATCTTGGAAATTTAATTGAGTGAATGTTAAGAAAAGTAAAATAATTTTGTATTATTTTTTAACTTTGGTAAAACTTATTTACTCTGATTAGACATTATAACATGAATTCAAATTTTTTTAATGTAAAAATAAAAATAATTTATATAATTGTAGATGAGATAATTGTTGGACCAAACATTTACTATTAGGACAAAAGATATAATTCTTAGTCAGAGCATAATTCTTGTTACTTAAGAGTAACAACTCAAGTACCAATTTGATTGTGATATGATTTATCCTATAGGAAGTATCATAATGTAAATATATATATATATATATGTCATAATGTGAAATAATTATGCATAATTATAATTTAGAAACTTTTATTTCTTAATTTACCAAAATATAATTCAATTGATAGTAAAAAAAATATTGAAAATATGTGTTATACTATTAAATCATTCATAAATATTTAATCAAAAATTGAATATGTTCAATCATAATATAAGAGGAGTGTATTAGAGATATTACACCATTATAAAAAAATAGAAAAAATAAAATTATAATATAATCTCACTTTACAAACTAAATTTATTTTATAAGATTAAATTATATTTAAAGTTCACTTTCTAATAATAAATAATATTTAATCATTGTTATGAGAGAATCTTTCATTTATAATTCCAAAATAATTTCCCTTACTACACATTATTATAAATTGAATTACGATTAGTTAAAAGTATTTTATACTCAACTAAAAAACGAAAAAGAAAAAAGGCCACATGCCTTACCAACGTCATGAATCTCATTTACATTATCAACTTCAATACATAAACTTCATGTAAATATATAAAGTTTACAAAAAAAAAAAAGTATCTGTTGTTGATTTAATTTTGAGAACCTATAATTGGAACTATTTTCTAATTGACAGAATTTCTCTTTGTGAAAAAGATGAAAAACAATTTTAAAAAGAACTCACAAACGGGGATAAAGAAGAGACGTGGACGAAGAAGAAGAAACAAAGTAGACGAAAAGAAAAAGCCACATGCCTTACCAACCTCATAAATCTCATTTACGTTATCAACTTCTTCGATATCTACACACAAACTTCATTATTTTAAATATAAATATATAAATTTTACAGAAAGAAAAAAAAAACTATGCGTTGTTTGATTTAATTTTGACAACATTACATGTACTATATTATTTTATTCCTGTTGATGTTAAAAATAATGTCAAATTTTTATATTTATATGTGATGGGGGTTCTGGGCCATTTGGTTGGACAAATGAAACGTTTTTATTCCTTATTTTAATTAAATAAAATTAGAAAAATACCAGCGCCGTTTTATTTGATTTCGAGGTTTATATAAATAAATGTACAGAATAATAATATTTTATAATTTTTACGCATTTTTTCAAATGTCTTTAATTTGATAAATATTAGCAAAACTAGAAATAAAATACCATACCAAACAAAACTTTATCTGTTATAGTTTTTTTTCCTCTTCACCTCAATTAGAATAAATATAGAAATATAAACTATTAAAATTTGTGAAACGTGTGATTGAGGTGGAAGTGGTCCACTATGAAACAACATATATGTGAAACACACATGTCCGAATATATCTTTCCAAAAGCAAAAAACTTTTTGAATAAAAATATAATTTTTATTTACACTAAAGAAAATCATGAAATATAAATCAATTTTTAGATACCAAAATAATTAGTTGCAATAGTAACTAAATTAGAGAACATTTTAGAAACTAAAACAAAATTTGATTTCTAAATTAGTTTATATTATTGTTAAATAGTTTCTAAATTGGTATCTAATTAGCAACC
>Ga0123342_1001424_pt1 | contig 40171 bp, 17 predicted proteins | sample Turbeawhitnodule_FD_89960 | JGI IMG/M metagenome (GOLD analysis project Ga0123342, IMG submission 89960) | Root nodule microbial communities of legume samples collected from Mexico - Turtle bean Mexico white nodule | ecosystem: Host-associated > Plants > Roots > Nodule | place: Mexico: Nepantla...
GTTAAATAGTTTTTAAATTGGTCTCTAATTAGCAACCAAGGTTTTAGAGACTAAATTTAGAAACTAAATAATTGGTAAATAAAACCTTGGTTGCTAATTAGATACCAATTTAGAAACTATTTAACCATAATAGAAACTAATTTAGAAACCAAATTTTGTTTTAGTTTCTAAAATGGTCTCTAATTTAGTTACTATTGCAACTAATTATTTTGGTTTCTAAAAATTGGTTTCTATTTGATGATTTTCTTGTAGTCCAAAGAAGCTCCATCATCGCAAATCCTAACATTTGTGTCATTATTCTCCTCCACCACGAACCACCATCACGAACTACCGCCGCGATTCCTCCAACACCTCGATTTCGTCCTCCACCGCAACGTGAATACCACCATCTTTACGACTGTGACCATCCTCCACCAGCGCGAGCACTTTGTTTCCGTCTACCAACACTGCATTTATAGAAGTTAGGCGGACCGACCCGTAAGCCAACCCGCATACGGGACGAGTCACAGGACCACCCGCTATACCACCCCTATCTGATACTGGTAAGAAAGAATAAAACTAATTAGTTATAAGTTATAACAAACTAATTTCTAATTGACAGGTTGAATGCTGATAAATTACTAATTTATAAATTCAGCGAATAAATGTTTTATTATATTATAAAAATTGCTTCTTTTATATAATTTAATAAACTAGTTGTTAAATGTAAAATAATATTAAGATATAATCATATAAATAAAGTTTATGTTTTCTAGATAAAAATATATTTTTGTGTAATTATAATTTTAATGAATTTTTATTAAATTTTCTAGTGCTTCTATTTTATTAAGTTGTATTTTTTGTATTTGAATTTTTTTATTAAATAATTTATTTATTACAATTTCTCCTATGTTAATAAAACATTAATTACTTCAATATGTCATGTTACATTTTTCTAAGTTATACGTAAGGGAAATAAAAATAATCCAAAAAAAGACTAAAAATGCTACAATAATTAATTATTTCGGATTTTAAAACATGTATTAATTTATAAAAATAATATAGATAAAAATATATTGAAAGTATTAAAATATAAAATAAAAATTATTAATTTTGTTTCATTATCTACTATCTCTAATATTTTAATATTTTTTTTTATTCTTAATTTTTTTTAATCATTTTTAAGTTATTTTTTTTTTTAGATTTTAAATACTCTTATAAGAAGATAAAATTTAAATAATTTTTTTTTTCGAGTCTTATAAATAATTACGTCTAAGAGTGTGTTTAATAAAAAGAATTACTTGTTGATAAGCTTTTAATTTAAAATTTTTGAGTTTATAAACTAACTTATTAGATTATAAGATTTACATATAAAAACAGATGATAAAATAGTTAATAAAAAAAAAATATAACTACATAAATTTATTATAGTATAAATGAAATTTATGTTTTCAGGATAAATTATATTACTCTATAAGTATAATTTTAGATTATTTACAAATAATTATTTTTTTATTAAACTTTTAATATTTATATTTATTTTCTAAAAGTTGAAAATATTTTATTTAAATAATTTATTTATTTAAATGAATTGGTATAATTATGACTGTTCTATTTATTTTTCATTTTTTATTTTTTATTATATGTTATTTTTTATAACATATAAAGAAACATTAATTATTTTAATTTATAATGTTATGTTTTTTTATTTTAATTATATAAAATTTAAAAGTAATATAAAATACTGTAATATATTTTTATAAAATTTAGATAATAATAATTAAAATAAATTAGAAATTGAAAAATATATTAAATATAAATAATAGTAACAAAAAATAAATTACCATCTAATTCAAATAACTTGTAATATATAGAGAAATTATAAATTCATGTTATGTTGATATACTTATAAAATAAAATGTTAACAAACCTAACTTGTAAATTACACAAATAAAGCTTTGTGCTTATCTATTCCTTATAATAAAAATATTTTGGTTAAAAATAATCAGGTAACGTATAGATAATAAATAAATTTTCAGTTTTGTAAGTTTCTTTGTTAATTGACTCATAACTACCCACTATTATTTAAAAATAAATTAAGATGTATTTTTTTCTATTTTTAATGTTTATTTCTCTCTCCTCATTCATTATTTATCTTTATCTTTAATTTGTATTAAATATTATTGAAAGAAAAATTAATTTTAATGAACTGGTGATTTGTGTGACATCCATCCTTATCTTACTTTAATAATTATACAATATAAATTAAAATATAGATATGAAAATAATTAAAAATAATAATTAGTTGAAGTTAAAATTGTAGTAGCTAATTATATATTAATTTACAAATTATCTATTAATAATAGAAACTAATATAGATACCAATAATTCTATAGTATCTAAAATACTATCTAATTTAATCAATGTAATAATTAATTATTGGTTGTCTCTAAAATTGATTTTTATGACCAATTTACATCAAAACACATGAAACATCACATTTTATCCGATTCACTGACATAATATTTAATCTATATTTATGTAGTAAACAATCAAGTGTCTACAAATATTTTATGTTCAATGTCAGAAATTCAATGACACCAACACATAAATACTCGAATCTACTTCCGAAATACCAGTGTATTGAAATTAGACTTAGGGACTTGCACTTGTCATATCACTATGTTATCATTATAACAAAGTCTCTCGTTCAAGAAATTTATCCTCATATGATATGGTTAATCCATACACTACAAGAAAATCATTAAATAAAAACTAATTTTAGAGACCAAAATAATTAGTTATTATTTAACTAAAATAGAGACCATTTTATAAACTAAAAAAATTATAGGTATCTAAAGTAATTTTTATTATTAATAAAAATTTATAAAATAGTATCTAACCATTGACAATCAATGTTTTAGCTACTTACTCCTTCACATTCTAAATTAATCTCTATTAGTCTTTCATAGACTAATTTATAAACTGAAATATTAGTAGCTAAAACCTTTGTAGCTAATTTAGATACCAATTTATAATTTTTTTATTAATAATAGAAATCACTTTAGATACCAATAATATTTTAGTGTCTAAAATAATATCTAATTTGGTCAATACAAGGACAAAGTATTTTTTATCAATAAATTTTATTGTTATTTAATAATTTTCTTGCAGTGATATGATATGTTCTGATAAATTATTTTTTAAATCTCATACTCAATCATATGAACCTCCTTTCATTCTCATCCATGTAGATGAGTAAATGAAAAAGTGTTTTAAAAGATGTGATTATTTTAAGATGAAAGTTAAATAACTATATTTTTTTTATATTTTATGTTTTTAAAAATACTCAATTGTCATTATAATTACATTAAATTTATTCTAAAATTATTTTTTAAATTCTTACAATTTATTGATGTGAAGAAATCATTAAACAGATGTGCACTAAATACATACTAGGTGACATACACATTTTTCTTACATTTAAGGAAAGTCTTTTTTTAAAAATGTTTATTTTTAAGTAAAGCTAACTCAGTTTTTAAGTGTAATTCATTTTAAACATAATTAAGTGAAATAAAAAGTTATAAAAATCTGAATTTTAATCTTTTTAATTCTAAAAAAAGTTGAGTCAGAATTCTTTTAAAAAATATGACACTATAGAGCTAAAAATAACTTCAATGGTTTAGAAAATTCTGGTAAGAAATTTCTATTGAAAATATTTTAGTTATTTTTTTAATTTGAAAAGTAATTAAAGAATGCATAAAAAAGTAAATCTTTTTGAAAAATAGAAGTTGCACAACTATTTTTAATGTAGACATAATTTTTTTTCTAAGAAAATATTCAAACTAACCTCTCCAAATAAGTAATAATATAATTTTTTTCCTTTTTCAAATTGATTAAATGTTTAAACAAGCACATCAGCAACATCTAGAAAGTGTTTTCTAATAAATAAAAGTAATTGTTCAATGAAGAAAGAGAGCAAAAACAAAACCATAAATGAAGTAGCAAAGGAAGAAGAGGAACTGGTGACTGGTACTCAGCCATGTGGGGTCCACTTTTTTGACCCAAACATTAAAAGAAAAATAAAATAAATAAAATAAGAACAAGGGTAGAAGAAAAGTCTTCCACTCTCTAAAAAGCTTTGCAAGTATTAAAGAGCAGGCACAAAACCAGAGCCTGCCTTCCTTGTTTTGTGTGTTTTGGTCTCCAAGGTATGTTTTTTCTGTTCTTGCTCCTTCTCTTCTCTTATTCACACTAATGGGTGTTCCAGTTTCTGTTCAAAAATGAATTTTTTACTAGTTTTTCAGACTACTGTGATTTTCCCTTGCTTGCCAAGAAAAATTCTGAACATGATACGAAGTTTTTTGCCTGAGAGTGTTGATTGATGGTGAAAATTCAACTGAATCATGTTAAAAATTTGTGTTTTTTTTTTCTCTAACAAGGGAAAAAAAGGACAGGTTGTACATGCTATTCTGTTTCTGTTTGAGACGATTTTTTCATTTTTGTTACCTGGATTGCGCTAATTTTTATAGCTGTTGGTGCCTAATTATAAAGTACTATCAATCTTTGTCAATTTGATGTATGCTTGTTGTAAATAGCTTTCAAAGTTTCAAAGTCGTTTATTTTCTCACAGATTGGGGAGAATCTTCCTTTTAATTTGCATTCATCTGTTTTAATTTTGTTATCTTAGATAGAGTTTTTCCTGGTTTAAAGTTGAATTTGTTTTCTGGTGCAAATAGCCTGTTAAACCTGTTTTGTGCTGTGATTTTTTCAGATTCTGCTGAGGTTTTAGGGGAATTTATTGCATAAATCCATGTGCGGTGTTTCCAAGGGGAAACCTTCTCAAATTGGTTTGGTGATGGAGGAAGAGTGTGGAAAAGAAGGGATGCATCACAGAATTTCTGCTTTGCTTGAGTTTTCTGCTGCGGATGATCTAATTGGCTTCAAAGAGGCGGTTGAAAAGGAGGGTCATGATGTTGATGGGGTGGGGTTGTGGTATGGAAGGCGTGCTGGCTCAAAGAGAATAGGTTATGAAGAGAGGACTGCTCTCATGGTTGCTTCTACGTTTGGAAGCCTTGATGTGTCAGCTTATATTCTTGGAACTGGTCGTGTTGATGTTACCCGTGCCAGTAGGTCAGATGGGGCTACTGCTCTTCATTGTGCTGTTGCTGGGGGCTCTGCTGCTTCTGTTGAGATTGTCAAGCTTTTGCTTGATGCATCTGCTGATGTTAGTGCTGTTGATGCTGATGGTAACAGGCCAATTGACTTGATTGTTTCTGTGGCTAATTCTATTTTCAGTCCAAGGGCCAGGGTGCTACAGGCCCTCCTGGAGGGTACCTGTGATGCTGCTGATCAGACATGTTTCTCACTTCCACAAGTGATTGACCAAATTGAGGAACAAAGGCAAGAAACGACCACACCCCGTGTTTCCAAAGATTATCCCATTGATCTCTCCCTTCCTGACATAAAGAATGGGATATATGGCACTGATGAGTTTAGGATGTATACATTCAAAGTGAAGCCTTGTTCCAGGGCCTATTCTCATGACTGGACCGAGTGCCCCTTTGTTCATCCAGGGGAGAACGCAAGGCGACGTGATCCAAGGAAGTACCATTACAGCTGTGTCCCTTGTCCTGAGTTTCGCAAGGGATCTTGCAGCAAAGGGGATGCCTGTGAGTATGCTCATGGTATATTTGAGTGCTGGCTTCACCCTGCCCAGTACCGGACCAGGCTCTGCAAGGATGAGAGTGGATGCACAAGGAGAGTTTGCTTCTTTGCACACAAGGCGGAGGAGCTTCGTCCCTTGTATGCTTCTACAGGTTCTGCTATTCCTTCTCCAAGGTCCTATTCTATCAGTGCTTCTGCATTGGAGATGGGTTCAGTTAGCCCAATTGCACTTGGTTCTCCATCAATCTTGATACCTCCTGCCTCAAAACCACCTTTGACTCCATCTGGGGCATCTTCTCCGGTTAATGGTTCCATTTGGTCTCAATCTAATGTTGCAGTCCCCACCCTGCAGCTGCCCAAAAGCAGATTGAAGGCTGCATCAGCTGCAAGAGACGTTGATTTGGATTTTGAACTGCTTGGACTTGAAGCTCATCGGCGTAGACAACAGCTAATGATGGATGAGATGTCTGGTCTTTCCTCTCCCACCAACTGGAAAAATTCCATGCCTAATAGTCCATCTTTTCGTGTTTCTCTGAGTGATCACATTGGGGAGTTAAATAGGCTTTCAGGGGTGATGCCTTCCAACCTTGAAGATACTTTTGGATCTCCTGAATCATCAATTTTGTCTAAATTCCATGGAATCTCACTTGATGTTGCAGGACCTCAGTTACAATCTCCAACTGGAATCCAAATGCGTTCGAACATGAACCAGCAGCTGGGAGGCTATTCATCGGGCCTTTCCATGTCAAACATGGTTGAATCGAGACCCTTCAGGGTTGATCCATCTGCTGAAGGAGCCTCAGTGGCTTTGAATCCAAGAGCTGCTGCCTTTGCAAAGCGTAGCCACAGCTTTATCGAGCGAAGCATGGTGAACCATCATTCTGAGCTTCCTTCTCCAAAGCTCTCCACCTTCTCCAACTGGGGCTCACCTGATGGAAAACTTGATTGGGCCATAAATGGAGATGAGCTGAATAAACTGAGGAAATCTGCCTCCTTTGGATTCCGAAGCAGCAACAGTCCCATCACAGAGGCTTCAACCAAAATGGCAGCAAATGTTGATGATGAGCCAGACGTGTCTTGGGTTAACTCACTTGTCAAGGATGCTCCACCAGAATCTGGGGTCGAAGATCAGCCAAAACAATGCCATAATGGAACAGAAACAATTCCAGCGTGGATGGAGCAAATGTACTTGGATCAGGAGCAAATGGTGGCATGATTGAAACTCCCTTTCCCGTAGTAGCAGCTCCTTATTGCAACTCAAAACTTTATTTATTTAATGATTTGTTTTTTGAATTTTATAGAATTTATTTAGATGGTGACAATTTGCAAAAAGAACGGTGAAATGGTCTACCAAGGCTAGGATATAGAAAAATGGGCAGGGCGCAAGTTTTCTGCTTCAGTAACTACCCGTTACTGGGTTAATTGATTCCATTTTTTCCCTGATCTTTTCTTCATATATATGTTCCATTGAGTATGTAAGTTGTAACTTCATTGACTAAATCACAACAATGTAGTGGGGGGGATATAGTATTCAATACAATGAGACTGGAGATGTAATAATTTTTATTAATGCCCATTCTAAATTTGCATATCATGTATTCCTGGCATATTCCTTTTATTCTCACTGTAACTTTCTTGGACATTTTCTTGTGTTGGTAAGTCATCATTCTTATCATCGAAATCTTAGGAACACGTACATTATTATTACCGAAACCATCAAATAATTAAGGTTTTATTTATGATTCTGTAGTATGAAAAATAAGTAAAAGTGTGTTGTTAAACCCTTGTTTTCACACTGCTGCACCAGTACAAGAAGTCAGTCAGCGTGTGCATGTTTTGACATTACCATAAGTTCTGATTCTTACAAATAGTGACTCATTAATGTCTCTGTGAGTCAATATTGGCGATTCTGATTTTTCCCATTAGCCATAGAAGAATGATTAAGTGGGTCCAATCTAGTTGTACAATTGTACTTGGCAGTTTAAGTTACCTTGTCTTGAAGAAATAGGATAGCTTTATTTTTGTTATGTGGTCTCTAGCAACTTATTGTGTGTGTTTTCCTAAACTCGTTTTTCCACATGCTCCACCTACTCCTTGCTCTGCTACTTTTCTTCAATCAAAGTTACATTTATTGGTTCTTTGTTATGAATGTGGAGGATTATAAAGCACTAACAAAAAGCATTCTCAAAAGCTAACGTATTGCACTTGGGCTTTTATCAATCCTTTTTAATTTGCCCATTCAACAGTTTCGCCACTTCACACCTCTAAACATATTTTGGTCCATTTTTGTCAGACATTGAAACTTGTTTAATGACAGAGAAGCACTGGGATGAGGAGTAAAAATAGGTTACGCACCTTCTAAGCTGCTTTTATTTGACTCATTCATCCTTTTAGATTATATTCAAGCTAAACTGAACTTCAATATTAAAACAAATTGGTTTGTTGTATTCCAAGCTAAGGTAGTAAATATCATTACAGCTTAAATTTGAGTTAAGGTAGTAACTATCTGTGATACACATCATATCTTCATCACTATAATATGTAATAATGATGTGCAAAAAAGTTATTGTAGTATCTGTTTACTAAATTGTTGCATAAATAACATTCCACTTAAATTATTTTTTTATTAGATTTCTTTTATATTAAGTAGTTGTGTTTAGAGTGAACTGAAGTAAGTTCTTAAAAAAGATACCAAGAATGATTACCATTATAGTGAATATGAATCATTTAAGCCAGCATGAACATCCATGTAAAAAACTGGCTAACATTTACATGCTTATATGTTTCTTTGGTCTTTTCCAAGTAGCTTTTATATTTTTTATTCGGTACAGCATTTGACCTCTTGTGTACAAATGAAAGAGTTTTACTATTTCACGAGAGACGAAAATAAAGGAATCTAAATGATATACATAAAGAAGAAAGAGACTAAAACCACAAATGAAGTTAAAATACAATTCAGCTAGTGACAAATAAAAAGTGATTTTGGTTTTGGTATTGATTGAAGGGTTGATTTTGGATCAATTGTAGCTTTAATTTAATATTTTGGTGGACACAGCAACATTTGGACTCTTGTGTAGAAAAAACCCATCTGCATTACACTTGTAACTTCCTCAGGAAATGAAGTTGACTTGCTTGTGCTGTGTGAAGTGCATTTCAAGATGAAGTTTGTTATTTCCACATCGATGCTTTTATAATTTCAATCTTCTCTATACTTTTCTTGTTAGGAATTTAAAGATAGAAAAAGTGTCTCCAAGGTCGCTTTAACACAGTGGATACATCATTTTGGCTTATTGTGTAGGAAAAGGAAAAAGCAAAAAGAAAAATCTTCCTAGTTGCCTCATGGAAATAAATTTGACTTCCTAGCTAATGCCTTGTCCACTGTGTATGTTATTCTAAACTTTTTATTCATCAAAATGCTTTTAATCATCTTTATAGTTATTTAACTATTACAAAGTTAAAGATGCACAAGAGTGATCATGATCATGATCATGCTGTGTTTCTTCCCCTGCTTTCTTATTTTAAAGGTGTAAGAATGATGTAAATAAAATGATGATTTTTTTTTAAATTTTATTTCTATGACATTTCAATAAGGCTAAGGTTGTGGTCTTGTATCGTGCCATGTGTCATATTTAGATAAAGCTCGGTCGAAACACATGGCAGCATTGAAACTAGCAAAAAGATGAACAATCTTCCTTCATGCAAAATGTGACAGAGGGAATCGGATTTTAAACAAAACAAGAGGGAGAATCAAAATCTTTTTACACTTCATTAATTTGCTTCTTTTACAAATTTTGAAGTTGCAATGCTTTCAAGGGATTCCCAACAAGTTGATCTATGAACTCATGTAACAATTGATCAAAAATTTCTGACTCAAAATCTCCACATAAACTTTCAAAATCACCTTGTTTCTTCCATTCTGCCTCTAACTTGTTTGATCCCAATTCACCTTCAACTAGCCTACAAATTTCTCCCCAAATATCTACACAATCTTGGCTTTGCTTCTCTTTTCTCTTAGGTCCTTCATGTTTGTTGTTCTCAATTGTACTAACCTTCATCTCCTCCTCAATCATCATCATGTTACTATCACAATTCAGAACACAAAGCTTGTCATTCTCAAGCTCTGGAGACAATTTTCTTCTCCAACTCGCATCAACACCAAAAGAATCCACATCTACAACCAGTTTATGTATAATAAGTTATCAAATTAAAACTTGGGGATAAAACTCTCACCTGACATGATAAATCTAAAGCTAAACACACAACTGCTATGACCATACAAGGAAAAACTGATCAAATTATATCTTCCTCCTATTTTATAAAGAAAGTATTAACTACATATTTATAAACTCATCAGAAAGTAAACAATTACGTCCATTTAGTCCAGAAACATGCAATCTATAGCCATTAACTTCTCATTAAACCTGCAAAATCTAATATGCAACATGCAACCAAAGAACCTCTAAATAAAACAAGTTAAAATATTTAATGTGTTGGAAAATAAAACACATTGGATAGGGAGTTTAGAATTATTCAAAATTGAACTTAACTTAAAGAAACAAACCTGTTCCAGGAACTTCCCGCTCAAAATCAAAGATAGAAACCGGACTTGAATCTTCTGAACTACATTCGGTGTCCACCTTCTTTTCTGCATAACATGCTGTTCCCTTCTTTCTCCTCTTCATTTTCTCACCATTGGTTACTTCCTTGCGGTTCATGTTGTGTGAGAATCTCACCGTTTCTGAATCAAGGTACTCCTTTTCAAAACAAGCCATGAACTGTGTAGAAGTGTTGGAAAATTGAATTTTATGTTCGTCATCATTTCCAACATTGGCAGAAGACATGTCACAGAAGTTCCCCTTCTCATCATGCACCTTTTCTCTCTTGTTTTTCTTGAACTCACCTCTCTCTTTTGAACCCTTTTCTTTTTTTCTCTCTTTGGACCTGAATTCTCCACAATCACATCCACGTTCGAAGCTGAGTACCAAGAAGTTCTCATTTTCAAGCAGAGTTGGGACCTCACGGAATGATGAAGATTTAGCATGATTGTGAAGACCCTCCATTCGCTTGCATTCCCCCAAGTAGTCCACAGAGTTCATGGATTTGCTACGTGAAAGTGAAGAACTTGATTCAATGGGTCTCTCCCTGTCACCCATTGATTCCAAACCCATTAATCTTTCCACTAACCCAGGAGTGATACTACTGGTGGTGGTAGATTCATTGTCTTGTTTAGTCTTCAATTCTTGAACTTTCCCACTCATCTTTGACACTGAATCAAGTTCTCTTATTTGGTCTGATGGGTGTGTTGGAAGGCCACCAGAGCAGAGAATCCTGCGCAAGATGGCAGTGAGACACCCTGCTGTGGCACTTTTGGAGTTGCACAAAGATGGATCCAAGCTGAGGGTGGATGAAGATGATGGGGTTGATGAATAAGATGGTGATGTGAAGAGCTTCATGTTGAAGGATCTAGTAAACAAGCAAAAGAGCTAAAGAGAATAGAATGATGAAAAAAGTGGAATGATTTTATTTTTGGATTTCGAACTCTCCAAAGAGAAAGGTGCAATGGTTATGAGATGGAAGCAAGCAAAAGTGAGATTTGAATTCTTCTATATCAGAGAGAAGGGTGGCGGGATCTGCATTTGAATGTCTGTGAGAGATAGCAAGTTAGAGTGGGGTTACTACTTTGCTTTTGACCATTGACAAGTCAGTTCTTACTTCATGCCAATATTTGTCCTTTTATTTCCTTGCTTGGTGCAAACAAAAACCCTCTCTTGGGGCGCGTTGAGGTGCCACTTTTACCACCTTCATTCAAGTTCAAACACTGGGAAAGGAAAAATAATGAAAAACGAGTGGCCTTTACATACATGGTTTTAGCACACAGATTTTTCAACAAAATAGTTGTTTGATTTAGCAGAGATAATGTTTAACTGTAGATTTTATTTTAAAAACTGAGTTATAAATTTGGTATCTCAATCAAGATTCTTCTTTTTCTAACCAGTTTTCAGACATGCTTTGTAGCATGATCGATAAATAATCTTGGTCTTTAAACAGACCACTAGAAATCCAAATTTTAGGTAGTGAAGTTTGTATATGAAAATGTTGTCTGTTGAGACATACACCGAATTCAGCTAAAAAGAGTATAAATTTTGATGATAGATGATGAGGGTCAGCTTGTGTGGTTGGTTGGTCTAACTTGTAAGCTTAGCAGTGACTGTATAGTTTGTAGTTTTGTGTGGAGGGTGAAACATTGACAGAATGTGTTTGTTTTTTCATGTCAGAGTAGCTGGTAATGTCAGTGGCCTGCCAAATTCTTTTGGGTTCTGCAGCCGAAGATACTGACTTTTGGTTGTGCTTGTTCCAGCATAGGCACTGTTTTGGCCTTTGGAGGGAAGGGTTAGAAGGAACGTTGATAGCAACAGAACAATACCAGTCCCCACAAGTTATGGCAACTGTGTTTGCATCTAATTTGGCTTACAATAAAAAGTAATGGATTTCAAAAAGTTCTTACACTTATGCATTTGTCTTAACAGGTAATGTTTTTGCAGCCAAATGTTTGTACTTAGTGAGAGTTTTCAAGTTTTGAAAACGCTTCCAAAGTTACAAAAGGCCAAAAGATAAAAACCGTAACTCAAGTTTCTTTTTCTTTTAGAATATGAACATAACTCAAGTTTTTAGCTTCCTCTAAATTCTGAAAGTTAGAACCTGAAAAAGGTAGGTTAAGACTTTGGATTTCAAACTAAATAAAGGACTTAGTGACATGTTTGTTTTTAGATCTAAGAATTCCAATCTATCTTGGTTAGTTAAATTTAATTGAAATTAGGAATGTTTCAACTTAAACATATCCTAACTAAAATAGGTAACATTTTATGTACAACTCATCTTCATGAGTTATAAACATCCTTAATCTAACTAGTTAAGGTTTGAGATTCTCTTTTTTAATGTTTATTAAATGCTATATTTTTATAGCAAACTAATATATTTTTTTTTTTAAATTTTGTTTTGGAACTTATGTTTGAATATAGTCGTCCAACATTGCTTAAGAATAAACTTGTGACGAAACTTAAAAACTTCAAAATGGACAATATCTTAAATGCAGTGAGTGATTGATATTAATGATGTTATCTTAATGAGCTTAAGGTCAAAACAACTTATATTAACATGGTTATCATCAAATAATTATAAAAAAAATTTATCTAGAAAGGTAAAACTTATTTAATAGACATAGTAGAACTTTTAATTCACTATTAAACATGAAATTCGCAAATTCAATAATGTCTTCTTGAAGTATAACAATTCTATCTCTTTATAAGAATTCAATATATTTTTACCATAAAAATGAATTATGAGAAATGTTGCAATTGAGATTAGGAGGAACTTGAGCCAATCATATAAGTAAAGGGCCAGAGCATGGAAGAAGGTTTGATTTAGTGGATTGGGTCAATGAGTTAACGGAAAACTATTTCTTTCTCACCCCATGCTTTTTTTCCACCTACACAGAAGATATGAAATGACAGTTTTGGCCTTTTTCATTTTTTTTACTAACATTCCTCTTCTTTTTTTCAAATTCTAAAATTTGAAATACATTTCTTGAAAGGTATTTTTTTTTAAAAATGCATTCTGAATTCTAGAGTTTAAAATATTTACAAATTATTCAATTCGAAAATGAAAAAAAAAACAAATTCTATACCTTTTAACTAAGGGTAATTTTGGAATTGAAAGATTTATGGAGATAAAAAAAGAAAATACGGAGGTGTAGAAAAAGGTTTCCTAATTTCTAAAGGGAGGTTGGAAAAGTCTAAAAAAATATTTCATGCTTTATATTTTTGAGATTAGAAATTTGAAAACATGTTTTGAATTATACAATTTAAAAATATATTTTCCAGTATATAATCTACATTAAATTACGTACTTTATAAACATTTTTATTTTGTATAATCTAAAAATATATTTTAAATTACAAAATATAGAATATATTCTTATATTACATAGTTTAGGATGTATTTTTAAATTTAAAAATATATTCCATATCACACCATCTATACTAATTTTTAGATTTTACAATTTATAATACACTTTTTAATTTTAGACTACACAATTCAAAATCAATTTCCGTATTATATAATTTGCAAATTTTCTACATCTGTGAGAATAGGGTAGAAGATATTATCTTTAAAGAATATTTACTCGAGAAAACTAAAAGAATATAAAATAATATCACTTGAAAAATGTTTTTTTAATATTTTCATAAAAGAATTGTATAACAAAGATGCCCTAATGTACTTAAATAATGTATATTATTAGATATAAGAGTTACAAAACAAGCCTATTCATTTAGTTTGTCATTAACTCGTTTAAAATGGAACACAAGTTGACCTTTTATTGATAAAGCAGGTTAAAAATTTAACTTGTCCTCTTTATTTAGTAATTAATTGGCAGATTAATCAGTCAAAAAGTAAATAAAGTTATTGTTGGATTTAAAAAAAAAACTAAAATTATTTAAATAAAAAGTTAATTAGATATTTATAAAATACTAGTGGTAGCATTATTTAAAGATTTTTTCATAAATTTACTTTAATTATAAAATCTTATAAAATTCACACTTTTGTATTTTTTTATTTACACCTTATTTTTTTTGAATTTAAAAGATTATTTCAATTAAATATTTTTTAGACCATAATCTTATGCAAAATTTTAGTATAAAATTTAAGATTTACATAATGCCACGTGGAGATTCTTATAATAACTTGACTGAAAAATGCTTTGGAGATCTTCTTCTGTGGAAAAGATTCTTTCATTCTTATTTAAAATAACATTCAAACAACATGTAAAACAAGATCCAACAAATTAATTAACAATTCATCCAACAATCCAACATTTCAGATTTAAAACATTTTATTCATATCTGTGATGCTTAATTACATTTTTTAAATATTTTTACTTTAATGTGTTTAATGTTTGTGCCTTTAATTTTAACCACTCAGTTTTTTTTATAATTTATAATTTCTACTTGAAGCTAAATCATTCTCTTAAAAAATCTATCTAATACACTTATGGAAAATATAATGGAAAAGTGAGAAGACAAAAATGACTTCAAATTGTTGATTTCGATTATATTTTATTTTTTTTGGGTAAAAAAATATTTTAAATTATATTTTTTTTGTAAAGATTAAATAAAAGAATTGAAACAGGAAAAAGTACAGTGGTAGGAAAATATTAATTATAGAAATTTAGTATTGAGTTAAATTTTTTGAAATAAAATAATGGGCTCGTGGTTCACACTCCACTAGTGTAATTTTGTGTCCCCTTCACGCTTTATATGCTCCTTTAACTCATTTTCAAATACACGTATAGGATTTCGTCAATATACCGTATACCTCCCTAGAACAAAGTTATTCTACACGTTTTACAGAGGTTATGGATTGTACCGCAATAATAAATAAAATAAATTTCATATCGATTAAAGATTATGACATTTATGAGGTTAATTTAGATTTAAAGTTTATTTTTTAGTTTGTTATCAGAATAATTTTGAGTCTATTTTGTTGGGTTTATCAAATTATTTACTATCGAATCATTATCAAACCACTCATAATATATGATCTCATAAATAAATTGATAACCTCGACATGAGGAGATGTGTTATTTTATAGTATACTAGTGGGTGCAACCCTCACCTTATAAATTAGTTTTATGAGATTGAATTAGACTTAAAATATACATCTTACTAATTTCAACACTAATCTAATAAATTTTAAATATCATTGATATTATTTTAAAAAGTAAATTTTTGTTTTACGGGTAGTTATATATTATGAATATTAACAATTATTTTATTACACTCTCAATTTTTTAATGGTCTTTAAGAAAGGACTAATAAGAAAAAATAGATTTAAATGGTAAAAATTGATACTGACAATAGTAACTAAGGCATCTTAACCATTAACTATATATTTGATTAATATATCCCATGATTATTATTATATATTTGTCTATAATAAATCACATGAGTCATGGTCAGAGTTTGTAGATATGTGATTAAATTAATAATAATATATTTGTCATGGTAAACAAAACTAGAACAGTAGTTATGTTGATAATAATAACGAGATAATTTTAGTCATGTTTTTATTATTATTAGTTAAAATGTATTAAAAATTAAAAAAAATTAATAGATTTTATTTTTTAATTTCAAATAAATTTTAACCAACATTTTAAAATATGTTAAGAGTGTATTATTAAGACTTTTTTTAACAATAATAAAATAACGATCAAACAATGTATATAATTAATTGTAAATGTATATTTTTTTGTAAAGAATATCTTTTTCGGAAAGGCAAAGAAATTATAATAAATCTTGAAATTGATTGAAGAACAAGATGTGCAATCAATCCAACTATGCATTGAATAATCTCTGCAGTAAATAATGATACATTTACTTGATCCAATTATTTTTTAAGATTAAGGAAATTTTATCTTATTCTATTGGGGTATGAATTTAAATAAAATAAAATAAACAAGTGAAAATTAAGTTCAACAAAAGCTAATCTTTTATAATATTGTTTGTGGTCAATATTCCTAATTTTGTAGGAGTGCTTCAAGCATGTTCCCTAATTTTAGGGTCACTTGTCCTAAATAGCAAGTGTAAGAAGGTACTTGGGTTTTGCATATACTTAATACACCAACCAATAAAATGTCTGAACATAAATTATTAAGATGGTTGATAACATTGTATTAATGTAGAAGTTGTAATAAATTAAAATCCGAGTATACTTTACAAATTTTAACATTAATTATAAAATATAAATGTAATATTTATGAAGTACAAATTTTAATTACTTATCACTTCTATCACTTTATTTACAAAAGGTTTAAAATTCGATTTTCACCATTTATATATTTTTGAACTATATTATTTAAAAATTTCTGGCATGTAATAATCTTTACCCTAATAAACATAGTATCAGTATTAACATTGATACATTATTTCAATAAATCGAAAATGCTGAGGTGTCAAATAGTTACCTATCTCACATTAAATATAAAACATAAATATATATATATATATATATATATATGTCGGCATAGATAATAAATATTCATAATTAGTATTCATATTATGCCCTAGAAAATGGGGCAAAAAACATATAAACTTCCTTGTTATTCTTCAGTAAACTTTAGGACACAATAAATTGTTTGGCTGAAAAGTCAATAATGTTCTTAAATTTCTGTAACTGCAACCAACAATGTACCTACTCCTTAAACAATTTAAGAAAATTCAAAACAATGCCAATAAAATGTGTTGTCCTTTAAATAAAATTAATTGATGGGAAATAAATATGTAAGAAATTATTTATTATTGTTTATATGAGTATTTTTTTTCTATTGGGACATTTTTTTTCGACAATAAGAATATTTTTTTAGATTATTGACTTGGTTGATCCATTTCGTCATGGATATGAGTAGTTATTGATTTTCCTAGAAATTTACAACACATGTGAGGGTTAGGAATGAAGTTTGGACTCGTATATGTTGCCAATAATCTTATTTTAGATGAAATGAAATTGAACTTTGTAAGTCTTGTAAATGTTCTGTAAACTATAAATTGGGTCAATTTATGCAACAGTTGCAAGTGGCAAGTAAAACAAATGACAGTTACATAAAAATAATAAGAGTTTGAAATATGTCACAATCACACCAACAATCATTTAATTTGACTATGTATGACATTGGTCGTCGACCAAGTTGGGCAGTCATTGTCTTCTAAACATCAAACTCTGAATTTGTCTGATTATAGAGTTAAACATGACACTTGTTCAATTTCTTTTCATTTTTCTTGAGTAAGGTTGTGATATCTTTAGGTTATTGATGTCCTACTCGCAACATGCATTATGTTTCCATATCAGTTTTTTTTCAAATGTTGTTTTAACAAGAGCAAAAATTGGTAATGAATGTTCCCTTTAAAATAGGGTTCACACATTCAACTAAGTTTATTATCATGTGTTCATACCTCTTACCTCCATCAAATGTTTGAGTTCACTTCTCTAGTAATATTTTATTTATCTATTAAACTACTTGATAGAACTCATACCTCATAATTGATAACTTAACTTGAATAGTGAGTTGTTTATTTCACATACTGAAACAATATAGTCAGGTAAATTAAATAAAAAGATTTCATAAACTAATAATAGGTAATGCCCATGTTAATCAATTGTCTCTTCATCTCTGAATTTCTAGTTGAAGTTGGATGCAATATGTCGTATGTAGTATACTGAGTGTAAGCTTTGTTCCTCCCATCCAACTTCTTCATATTCTAAAGATGACCAGATAATTGATTCTCTATATGTTATCATGCATAAGTTTGGTTGTAGTGTGACTCATTGGCACAATAATTGGAAGAACCTTATCTAAGCTTCCTTTGTCCCACTTTCAAAATTTGCAATGCTAGAGGAAATATGTTTCTATTTCCATCTTGAACAATTGTAATCAATAAAGTAACATGGTATTTTTCACTAAAAAATGTCTTGTCCACCCGAACAATCAATTTGCAATAATTAAATCATTTAATGTATGGTTTGAACACCCATAACACGTGTTACATGATAAAAACCGAGGTGTCTTGTACACCGTTCACAAAACATAAGGATAAATAACTTATTGTACAACTATTATGGGAAGAATTTATTGTATACTATGTAGCCATCTCGAAAGTTCATCATATGAATCCTCCCAGTCACTGAACTCCATGGTTAAAACTTTATGTTTAGGAAGTCATGCTTTTCTGTAACCATGTCGACTTTTGATTTATGCTATTAAATTTTTCTATAGAAATGGAAGGATTTGCTTTTATGGAATTGAGCACAATGGTAGCAATTTTGGTGGAATTTAGATTTTGGTGATCTTGGGAGAGAATGTTTGATGAGCATGTGTGAAGTAGTTCAATACTTTTAATCACCAATAGTGTATGACTTTACTAAAAACAATTCTATCTATTTCTCCATTGACACTCATTACCATAATTGGTTACTATATATCAACGTTACTGAGATTCAATGACAAAAAAATTATACCCTTGCTCAATATGGTATTTGCTTAATGGTTATTACAGTCAATCTCCTTTGAAAGAAAATACATGTGTTCATGAAGATCACATTCAATCATATTCATAGAGGAGTTAGTTGGATGCGATGGAATAAGGTTATTCAAAACTTGAGTCGTGATTTTCTCCATATCTACTAAAATTATGAATCATATCTCGAATAATATGTTCTTCTTCCAATGCAATCATTTTTCCCCCAAATAAAATATGTTCATCTATAATTAATAAAATAAAAAAATTACCATAAATTTAATCTATTACTATTAACATCTTCGGAATGAAAACCCAATTAAAAAAATTGCAAGCATGATTTAATTATTTAAAATTAAATTATAAGTAAAAAAGTAAAAAATCCAATACTAACATATGAGAGTGAAATAACAAAAAAACTCATTATTGCACTATGGTTTATCTTGAGATAAAATAATTGAAATCATCAATGCACACAGAAAACAACATTATAAATTGAAAACATTGTAGCTATTTTATGCACAATGCAACATTTGAAAGGAGAAAATAATTATGCAATAACTAATCTAAATTAGTTTGAAGACTTTAAGAGAGTGTATGCTATTCTGTAATTGATATTCTTTATATATCTATCTATATAAATATTATATTCTTTGTTATTAATTATAAAAAGAAAAAAAAATCATAAATTATACATATGCATGGCTTTTGTATGAAATTTCTTTTATCAAATAATTCGACTTATTATTTTTTAAAGGATAATTATATTTTTACATCTTTCCCTTTTTTACACCTGCATTACAAATCTTATTATATCTTAATAATCTTTAATAATATCCAATTACAAACATATTTTATATTTCTTATTATTAAAATAACCAAATCAAAAGAGTTGTGTCAAAGTATATTTTTAAAACATTTATGTACTTCCCGACAAAATAAATTACACCCACTTCTATAAAAAAAATTAAAAAATCTTAGTACACAAAACATCATTAAATATAAGAAAGGGTGTAGGATTTGATTTGATGTGTCTTGTTTTTAAGAAAGATTTTGGGAGGAAAGAGAAACATTAAAGTCATGTGATTTGGTTTTGGTTCACATGCCTTTGATCAATTCTCAGAGTGTAGTGATGCAATCCATTTCAGACACTAGGGTTCATTATGCCGACATCGTGTTCTTATGTCAAATATTATAAAACTATAAAGAGAATAAAGTTAAAAAATAATTTTTTTTTTATATAACTTAATTTATAGGAATTTTCTTATAATTTTTTAATTTACATATAAAGTAATTTTAGCTTTTGAAATATTGTATATATACTTTTAGAAGTTTTAAAATATTTTTTTATCAAAATATGTCTATAAATTAAGTTGTAAACAATTTTTTATATAATTTTTTTAAAACTTTTAATTTTAATTTTTTATTAATTAATTTTCATTTGTGAACAATATTTTATTATTTTTTCTAAAATTATTTAGAAAAAATCATCAGAAGTCAACCCTGAATGTAGTTCTAATGTTAATGCTAATGCACGTCTCAGTCGTAGTAAAAGGTTGGGGAAATTCCTTACAATTTGTGTGTAACACGTTGTTAAGAAATGGGTGTGCTAATGTAATATTTTTAAAATAATATTAAAAAAAATATAAAATAAATAAGTAAATCATTTTTAAATCACAACTTCATTATAAAAAGTCATATTTAAACTTTATATTATGTATATATTACTCAAATTCGTATTCACATGTAAGATTTTAAGAATTTTAAAAATACAGTAATGTAATAGTATTAAATTTGAGAAAGTTTTAAATAAGGTATTTGTAGTGCGGTTTAATTTTAATTTTTTTAAACATTTAATCAAGCATAACAATTATATGTATCTCGATTTGAACATAAAATATTTAATCACACTAAACTATTTTTTTTTATTTAGTTTCAATTGGGTTTTCAATTTTGTTTATATTTCTTTTATCAGTACATATACGTTTTATCTTTTTGATAGGATCAGGTTTAATGTTATATTACAGTCAATAATTTTATTCTTTATTATACTATAATTAAATATCTATTATTTCTACCTTGTATATGATATTAAATAGTTTATTTATACATATTAATATTTTTTATCAATAAAAAAATAGAATAAAATATAAAGACGTAAGTGTTTGTCGTTTTATAACAGACAAAATAAAGAATACAAGTGAGTATGTTGTATTCATACACTATAGCATAAATACTAAAGGATAAAACAACTCGAATACATAAGAAATGGATATTGAATTGTATATGAAATTTGTTTATAATATTTCACAAATGCAGGTTTTGTTGGATTCAAATTAAATTGTTTATGAATTGTCAATAAAATTGTTCTTTCTATATACATTTTTTTATGTAAAAGTTTTATTTTCAATAGTTTATTCTTATATAATTGTTTGTGTGATGACATAGTATATATAAGAGCACGTACATGAACAACATTTAAAAAATAATAAAAAATTATTTTTAATGTTATTCATGTATATATTTATTTATATGGTGTACATTTAAGTTATATTTTGAAATGTAATTATTTCATCCATTTATTATTATTTTTTTATATTATAAAGCATCTCTAAAAAAATCATTATGAAAAATAGAAAAACACCAAATAAATGAAGTGGTTATTTAAAGATATATGACACACTTTAAAACGTTAATTCAATTTAATGGTTGATAATGTTCCAAAACTATGACGCAGTTTTAGTTTCAAAGTAAGTGAATCCATTCGAGAAACTTTTCCAAGATGAGTGAATAGGATAAAAGGGTTGTTGAATTGTTTGAAATAAGTATTAGAGTTGTTTATGCAAAGCATTAACAAGGGATAGTTAAAGAATGAAGAATAATAGTTGATTTAATCCTGAATTGAAATTAAAAAGTAAAAAATGAAAAATTAGAGATATATAAGAGATTGTTGCATTAAAAGAGAGAGAGAGGAAGTTGAAAATTGTTTTGAAAGGTGAGAATACATTAAAAATATAGAATGGTCCCATGTGAAGGCTCTGTGAGAAATGAAAACTGACAATTCAATATTTATTAGCAGAGCTATTAGAAATAGTATTATTCCATTGAGCCCCACTCTATATTCCTGTCTCTCTATGCAAATTGTTCAGAAAACGTTAAAGTCCAAAATGTAGCATTGAAGAAATGAGTAATTTGAGAAGCTAGAAAACAATAGATGGACCAAAATTTGAAGTCAGTCTCGGTGCAAGTGAGGATCGGTCTGATAGTAAACAATGTCTCCAGTGTCACTCACAAAGTGGTCTTCTCTCATGCTCTTCAACAAATACTTTATTAGATGAAATGGAATTGGTGCAGATCTCTCTGGCTCACGGTAATACTCTCCAAGAACTGATTTCGCTGCCTTTGTCTGCACTCATTTACCAACACATATTCATCTCATTACATATACCAATGTAACACAACTATGCTATACGACATAAATACAGATACACGTATAATTTCTAAAGACATAGAGACAAATATACATATAATTTCTAAAGACATAGAGACAGACACATATAATTTCTAAAATAATACGTGTGTTCTACAAGACAAGGAGAAGTTAGTTCAAAAATACGTGTATTCTATCCGGAGAAGTTCATGAATACGTGTTCTACAAATTCATCAATATGTGTTCTCCTTAAAGAGAAGGATTGGTGTCCGATACGTGTATCAGGATTTAAGAGACGTGTCTAACTCCTCCAACTATCATACTATCCTGTTAATTCTGACATTTGGTTAAAATACTCAAACCACATGCCACTTATTACTTGTGCCATCTAAGTTTTCTGAATTACTAGTTCTGCCCTCAACATGAAGACAAGTTAAAGTAATAGCCAATTTCTGATTATAAAATTGCAAGTGGGGTGCAGAGAAATGGTTTAAAAATAAGGGAAAGGTTACATGGAAAAGAGTGAGTTGCAGGAGATAAAACAAAAGTAGGTTTTGGAGGGAATAAAAAAGTGTACCGCTTGAACAAGGTTATAGTGAGGGATTTGAGGGAAGAGATGATGGATAACGTGGGTGCCAATGTCATGGTGAATGTTGTTGATCCAGCCATAGTCACGATCCACAGTTGTAAGACCTCCTCTTAAGTAACTCCATTCCTGTCCAATTCAGTTCACCACAAACTGTGTTATTGCTTTCCAAAAAACCAACACACCTCACCTAATTTCTGCTACGGCTAAGCTTAAGGCACATGTAAAAGAAATTAAAATGATTTGTATCTGAGGTGCTATAATAAGAGTAAGATAAGAAGTGAAAAGGATGCAACAGAATGAACTGAATTTGTTACCATGCCGCGGTACCAAGGTAGTTTCTTGGGGTGACCATGGTGATGCAAATATGTGACAAAGTCCAGCCACATAACAAATATCTGCAATGTTCAAACAATTATATAATTAATGGAGAAGTGGTAACTATTTTAGAGTTCAAAAAGAGGAGGAAAAAGAAGTAACAGTGTAGGAATGAGGATTTACCCAATATGGAACACCATAGACCTTGAGCATCAGAAGTGGACTAGTGATGAAGGATAGATAGATAAGCAGAGAAAACATGATAACCCAACATAGTGTTGAAAGTGCTATTCCTTTCCTCTCATTGGGTGGGAACAAATTGCTGTAGGGATTGAAGTGAGAGCCTTCCTTTCCGGGGCTTCTTCCAAACTGAAATGAGTTCAAATCACAAACAAAACTCATTACTTTGAACTGAATAAAATAATAACAATGTATTGTTGTTTCAATTCCTGGTAAAAAAAGCACTCACCAAATAAATTGGATACACAAACAATGGAAATGGCACAGTGAATCTAGCAAATCTTGTCACGTAGTCTAGACTCTTGTAAATCTTCTCTGTTAACTAAGACAATGACACAAAAAAAAAACCATGTTGAAGAACAGTCTCATGAAGTATAATAAGGGTACCCTTTTTCTTGGGTCTGCAAAATATATGTAATAATTGAATCACGGTAGAGGCAATGAATCACATACTGGCACCCATGACTCGTCCTTCTCAATGTGTCCATGGTTTTGGTGGTGAGTTCTGTGGCTAACTCTCCTGCAAAATCCATGAGAACAAAAATCAATTTGGTTGGCAAAAGTGTTCAGTCACACAGCCCAGATGTGATTTTTCAGGTCACTCAGAAGTAGACAGTAGTAAAACTTTCACATCCCAGATGTAAGTTTCAATTAAATGAATTTTCAAACATGCTATAAAATCTTAAAGAACAGAACTTCCAAGGACAAATGAAAAAGAAAAGAGATGCCATGAACCAACCATCCATGGTATGGAACGAGAATTGAGGAATGCAAGATGTGTCCCACCAGGCTGTTCAGCAGAGGGCTGTTTGAAAAGCTTCCATGGCCACTGTTGAATGCAGAAAGAAGAACTTTACAGAACAGAAAACACAAACATCCTAAACAATTTTTGAAACTCAAAACAAAATCAACACATTACCAGTCATGTCCAAGCACAAATATAGCCCAGAACATTGTTCCCTGAACAGGCCAATAGAGGAGCCAGAGAAACCAGTTGTTGAAGTGAATTGCTGCCACCACCAATGCAGCAATAACCAACACATCCCTGAGAACATAACTGAGGGATCTCCAAGGGTTCTTGACCCAGCAATGTTCTGGTATGGCTGCTCTTATTTCAGCAATCTTGAAGGGTGGAGGAACAGTTGGGTCAAAATCTTTTGAGTGCCCATTTGCAGCATAGGCTAAAGGCTGTGTGTCTTTAACCATTGCTGCTTGATTCAGTGGTTCTAGGTTTCAGGGATGTGTGGTGGGTGAGTGGGGTAATTGCTTTATCTTCTGTAGTACAAACCAAGAAGCATAGATCTTTGTAAAAATTCACGCATGGGGTCGTGCATTCATATAACCGCAGGTTGTAACAGTAGTAATAATAATATAATAATGCAAAAACATTCTACTTTTACTTCAATTGCTACCCCATTATTTACCTTCATTTGCTTTACCATAAGAACTCACAAACCAAGGATCATACATGCCATCAATTCTTTCATTGTTCTACACAATTAATCCCACTCTTTGAATTCAATCTCAGGAATAAAAAAATTCATTAAATATTAATGTGCATTTCACACAATTAATGTCACTATTTCAATTTTAGACTCCCATAATAAAATATTCATTAAATATTAATTTGTATTACCCATCAAGCATTATATAAAATATCACACTTTTTTATTATTTTGAACTTCAATAATGAAACAACCTAATTAGGGCGACTAACCAGGGTAAAGGGTAAAATGGTAAACATATTTATGAATTATTCCTCCACTACTTTAGGAGATGGAAGTGTGTCTAACAATGCAGGCTTTGTATCACAAGAAACTAAACTACATGAGACAAATATTAATTTTAAACTTGTTTCTTCTTATAATGTTTGTTTAGTACTACTTGTCCATTTTTTAGTATTAAAGTTTTTATTAAGGATTAAAGTATGTTCCTTGCTCAAATTGGGGTAAGAAACAAAAAAAAAAAAACTTTCATTAGTTAGTTAAGGCTGTAAAAATGAGTTGAAAATATTTTTTTTAGATTATATTAGACATATGAAAAAAAAAAAGTTTTTACTCTATGTGGTACAGACACTGACACGGATACGGAGATACGTAAAATCTCTAAAATGTAAGATACAAGGACACAAATCTATATATTATATAATTATGAATTATATAAATTGACAATAATGATTTATGTGCACAAGTATGTTCCAGATTATTTTTTGGTGCAGAAAGATGTTTTTTCATGACTGGTTCACAAGAATTTGTTTCTTATTTTTATAATCATAATAACAATTTATACAATAAAGTTTAATTTTGAGAAAATTAATGTAATTTTCCTTTTTAAAATTATGTTAGAATCGTATTAGAATTGTAAAAAATCTAACAAATACTTTTTGAATTGAATACTTCACGGATACGTGTCCTACAGGTGTGTCATTCGAGTCGAACACCGACATACTATTTAAGAGGAGTCACCGAACTTCATAACTTATGACTCATTTAAAGATTTCAAAAATTGTTAATAAAATACAAAATTTATTGGGAAAAAAATAATGAATGAAATTTAATAAATGAGAAGTGAGACTCGTATTGTGTTTTCTAATAAGTTTTAATTAATTACAAAGAGTATAATATTAAATATTTAAAAAAATAAAGTTTGAATTTGACTTATTCAACCTGTTTGAACCTTATGATTCACATTTCATGTTCATATTTGCAAACTTATGTATAAAGTAAATATATAATAAAAAAAAAATTCAATGTTTCTCAACAAGTAAATATATAAACAGAAAAGGAACAAAATTCTTTCACACTCTCAACAATAAAACACTTTCAGTTGAAAAAAAAATATAATAATATTTTTGTATTTAAAAGTAAAATTAAATATAGTTAAAATATTAATTTATTAAATTGTGAAATGGGTGTATTTATTGTGAAGGATGTAAATATGAAAAAAAAATTATTATGAAATTGGTTCAACAATCCCTTCCCTTATAACCCAACCATTGGACTCACCTAATATAAAGGGATACAACATCTTTTGTGAAAATTCAAAAACTAAATTTGTTTAAGAACACACAACAACAAACACATTATTCAAACACAAGATATTTAACTTTCTAATGATTTTATGATCTGAGTAAGTAGTGTAACAGCATTTCCATATTCTGATCTGATTATAACAAAATTATTCAATTTCTTCAACCAAACAGGTTGTCACTAATTAGATGAATCATGTTCATAATCATGGATCGAAAATTACATGTATGAAGCAACAAAATCCACAACAGATTGAAAGAAAGTGAGAAATAGGAGAAAAACTTACAGAAGGGTTCAGCAATCTTGGAACATATGAAAACAGAGTCTTTATCAGAACATTGGTTTCAGTTACCACCCAAAAAAAACCTCATCAGAAGATATAGAAGTTCATTCGTGAAACAGAAAAGAAAGCTGTGGTAACTAAGAAAGAAAAATATGGGTCACAATAAAGAGTAAAGAAGCAAATCACCTTTTAAATGTGTTTGTTTCTAACTCTTAGACACAACGGAACGAAAGTTTACTAAATTTAGAGCATCTTTTTTGGATCGAAATTCAAAAGGAATCGGTATTTGTTCATATAAATAAGGAACCAACAAATTATTTAGAAGTATTCACAAGAAATTTGAATACTTTTTAAATAAATTCCAATATTTTGAAGTAATTAACGAAATGTATCATATGTAGTTATTAATTATATAAATATAAAAAATATATTACATATTTAGAAATATTTATCTATACTTATATATAAAGATATTCCATATTATAACCGTTTTTCTACGTACAATTTTTATACGATTCTTTCTTATTTAATATATGTCATTGGAGTATTTTGTCATTTCATATGAATTACTTAAAAATAAAATAATTTTTTTAAATTTTTTAATTAATATTAATGTACAATTTTTATACTCAACCTAACTCATTCATTCTTTCCTTGATTCTTTATTTTAAAGTAACAACATGAAGAAAGAGAGAACACACTCTCACCAATTTCTATATCAAATTTCAGATATCAAATAAAATAACCTCCACATTCAATACTTTCCTCACTTTATTAAACCAAGTATATCATTTGATAAAGTTATTATTCTTTTGTATTTACCATCAAGTCAATAATAACCTTAACGTGAACATCATCACAATCAAAACTGTCAATTGAAAAACAGAAAAAACTTGAAGAAGAAAAAAAACTTAAACTAAAAAAACTTTTACATATTATTTTTTATTTTTTAATTAGTTATATATGTTAAATTTTTATCATTATGAAAGTTAACAATTGAATAAAAAAAAGTAAAAGAGAAAAATGTGCATATAACAATGTTTATAAAGCAAAAACAAACATATATCTTATCTAATATCTAATGTTATCTGGTAAATTCATCTCCACATATTTATGTGAAACACAAAGGAGATAAGGGCATTTGGAAAGCTTGGAAAACAGAAAAGAGCATGGAGAAGAACCTTTTTATTCTACACAGTAAACCATGGCCTTCTCTGTTAATACCTTCTCACAGTGCCACCCAGTTGGAGTGGCAGGGCTCAACAAGGGTCCTTGCAAACTCCAACAGTGTCTCCATGACCAATTTGTCACACCCAAAATTGATAGATACCCAGTTGAATGAACTATGTGTCAATGGTCACCTGAGTGAGGCTGTGGGAATTCTTGACTCTTTGGCCCAACAAGGGTCCAAGGTGAGACCCATTACCTTCATTAACTTGCTTCAGGCTTGTATTGACAGAGACTGCATATGGGTGGGTAGGGAGTTGCATGCTAGAGTTGGGTTGGTGAGAAAGGTGAACCCTTTTGTGGAGACCAAGTTGGTCAGCATGTATGCTAAATGTGGGCTCTTGGAGGAAGCACGGAAAGTGTTTGATGAAATGCATGAGAGGAATTTGTTCACTTGGTCTGCTATGATTGGTGCTTGCTCCAGAGACCTTAAGTGGGATGAAGTTGTGGAGCTTTTTTATAATATGATGCAACATGGGGTTTTGCCTGATGATTTTTTGCTACCAAAGATTTTGAAAGCTTGCGGAAAGTGCAGGGCTTTTGAAGCTGGGAGGTTGATCCATTCGATGGTGATTCGTAGAGGAAGGTGCTCTTCTTTGCGTGTGATCAATTCAATTCTAGCTGTGTATGCTAAGTGTGGGGAGATGACTTATGCAGAGAAGCTTTTTAGGAGAATGGAGGAGAGGAACTATGTTTCCTGGAATGTGATAATAACTGGATATTGTCAGAAGGGTGAGATTGAAGAAGCTCGGAAGTATTTTGATGCAATGCAGGGGGAAGGAATTGACCCTGGATTGGTAACTTGGAACATTTTGATTGCCAGTTATAGTCAGTGTGGGCAGAGCGAGATTGCAATAGATTTAATGAGGATGATGGAGAGTTTTGGAATTACTCCAGATGTATATACTTGGACTTCTTTGATTTCTGGGTTTACTCAAAAGGGAAGGATAAACGATGCTTTTGATTTGTTGAGGGAGATGTTTATAGAGGGGGTTGAGCCCAACAGTATTACAATTGCTAGTGCAGTCTCGGCATGTGCGTCAGTAAAATCACTAAGTATGGGATCTGAAGTCCATTCTATTGCTGTTAAGACAAGTTTGGTTGATGATATGCTAATTGGTAATTCACTGATTGACATGTATGCCAAAGGTGGCAATCTGGAAGCTGCTCAACGCATTTTTGATGTGATGTTAAAGAGAGATGTATATTCTTGGAACTCAATTATTGGAGGGTATTGCCAAGCTGGTTTCTGTGGCAAAGCTCACGAGTTATTTATGAAAATGCAGGAGTCTGATTCACCACCTAATGTTGTGACATGGAATGTGATGATTACAGGATTTATGCAGAATGGTGCCGAGGATGAGGCATTGGATCTTTTTCAAAGAATTGAGAAAGATGGGAATATTAAACCAAATGTAGCATCATGGAATTCTTTAATTTCTGGTTTCTTGCAGAGTAGACAAAAGGAAAAGGCATTACAGATATTTCGGCGGATGCAGTTTTCCAACATGGCTCCCAACTTAGTTACAGTGCTTACTATCCTTCCTGCCTGTGCAAACTTAGTGGCTGCTAAGAAAGTGAAAGAAATTCATTGTTGTGCAATACGTAGAAATTTAGTGTCTGAACTATATGTATCAAATACATTCATTGATAATTATGCCAAGTCAGGAAATATAATGTACTCCAGGAAAGTATTTGATGGATTATCCCCAAAAGATATCATCAGTTGGAACTCTCTGCTTTCAGGTTATGTTTTACACGGCTCTTCAGAGTCTGCACTCGATCTTTTTGATCAGATGAACAAGGATGATAGACTCCATCCAAATAGAGTTACTCTTGCAAGTATTATATCAGCTTATAGTCATGCTGGAATGGTGGATGAGGGAAAACATGCTTTCTCCAACATGAGTGAAGACTTTAAGATTATACTTGATCTGGAACATTATTCCGCCATGGTCTATTTGCTCGGTCGTTCGGGTAAGCTTGCCGAAGCACAGGAGTTTATTCTGAACATGCCCATTGAGCCTAATATTTCTGTATGGACTGCCTTTCTGACTGCCTGTAGAATTCACAGGAATTTCGGAATGGCAATCTTTGCAGGAGAACGTCTGCTTGAGTTGGATCCTGAAAATATAATAACTCAGCATTTACTTTCACAGGCATATTCTTTATGTGGGAAGTATTGGGAAGCTCCAAAAATGACAAAGCTGGAGAAAGAAAAGATTCCTGTTGGGCAAAGCTGGATTGAAATGAATAACATGGTCCATACTTTTGTTGTTGGTGATCAGTCAAAACCATATTTGGACAAGCTACATTCTTGGCTAAAACGGGTACATGTAAATGTTAAGGCACATATTTCTGACAATGGGCTTTGCATTGAGGAAGAGGAGAAGGAAGACATTAACAGTGTACATAGTGAAAAGCTTGCGATTGCGTTTGCTTTGATAGATTCTCATCACAGACCTCAAATTTTACGGATAGTAAAGAATTTGAGAGTGTGTAAGGACTGCCATGACACAGCTAAATACATATCGTTGGCATATGGGTGTGAAATATATTTAAGCGATTCAAATTGTTTACACCATTTTAAAGATGGTCATTGTTCTTGTAGGGATTATTGGTAGAGCAAATAGACGTGAAAGAGAATCAATGGATTCAGAAATATGTAAATCTGCCATGTTGTTTTAATTACTCTTGATGTAAATGAATCTTTTGATGTATCTACATGAACAAAATAAAGGGACAAGATCAATTGACACCACGTGTCAATTTATATGCTTAAACCAAAAAACAGATCCTTTCATATCCACCATTAGGCTAAGATTATTATTTGTACTTGTATTCTTTCAATTCAAATGCAAATTGCAACCCAATTTTAAGAAGCTTCCACGGATTAGGTAGCTGATACTACTGCAGTTTTAGAGTGTCGTGGAATGCGAATAAAGGGTCACAAGTGAAGATGATCTTCAGTTTCTTCATGAAAACATGTAAGATAAAAAAGAGACTGGGAATTTGAGGAGAAATGAAAACTGATGCAGTTGATATTTCTGTCATACTAGATTGCAAATGCAACTATATTGAAAGAAATTCTACAAATTAGAAAATTCAATTGAAACAACTATATTTTCTAAATTTTTTAAATAAATCATCTACACGCTAATATTTTTTCTAAAGGTTTATCATTGAGTATAACTGCCTTAAATTTCAAGACATTTGTCAAGACTCCAACAAGGATTGGAATGAACAACTAGGTTCCTTCAATAGCCCTATTCAATAAATGGTTTTAAAAAAAAAATCAGGATAATTTAGATTAGAAGCAGTATATAACATCAATGACAACTATTCTAGACTAAACATGAATTTATTAGTTACATTTGAGATAAGCATAACCAAGGTGATGAAAGATTAGCCTCTTAACACTCAAGAAAATGCTCATTACGAGAAATTTTGATTTCTTTTGAGTTTCCTCAGACACTTTACGTCGTATAGTCAAAGGAATCTTGTTGGTAAGATCATGTTTATGTGACACAGATAATTAACAGTAACTAACAGTACAGTGCAGAAAAAAAAGGATTTTTGAGCCAATCACTTAAAAACCGAAAAAAAGTTCATATAAAAAGAAAAGGAAAGGATTTATATAAATATAGTATTTTCTAAATGAAAATAGAAGCAAAACACCAAATAAATATGAAGCAATGCAAACCATCTATGCTTTAGAGCTTCTATTCTCATGTTTCAAGGCATGCAATCACATACTGTTCAGATTTATTGCAGAGTTTGGTTAAGGAGGAAAATGAGAAAATAACAAAAACTGCAATTTGACGTAAGAGAATCTGTTCACATTATGATACCGTTTGAGAACCCCATTTGGTTACAATACATGAATTTGTGATGATTCCCAGAACAAAGATTTGAAAGTTGTCCTGTTGAAAATTTCTAACAAGAAGATATAATAAATAAATTATAAAGCCAATAATTGTAGTCTTTTCATGTTCATCAATAACTTTAAGTAACAGATTATCATTCAAAGATGCTTTATAAATTAATGATTGGAGCGACAAAATTCAATCTGGGAAAAAGATTGGTAGAATAAAAAGTGTGGCATGAGCAAGCATCCACAAAAGAGTATTAGATTCTTCCTCAAATTGTTTATAAGAAGCACATTATGAGTAAGCATGGTGTAAACTTTTAATACAAAGACCATAAAAGGGTTAAACAATAAAATATAAGATGGTGTAGAATATGAAATGATCATTAGAAATCATATTCAAAGAAATCTGTACCACTCATGGCACCAAACCACTAATAAAAGTCTAAGTGCTTCTGACTAAATTCCAAAACTCGAATTTAGTATAAGACGATATGTTCCTTTCCCTTTTCTCAATAATTTTGTACAAAATATGGGAAATAAGATGATTGCTCCTTAGACCATAAAAGTGCATGGAACTTTGTGTAATAAAAACAAGGGACTGATATATGTGGGGAAGTTGATTCCCTGCCTTTAAATCCTTCCCCTCCATAGTGCAACTCAAACTAGCTCTATCTACATAGTTCCTCATCTATATTATTCTTCTACACAAAGTCCCCTGCTCACAAACTCAACCACTTCCCCCATAAATTCCTCCTTTGCCTCCTCCTAACTGAAACCCACATTAACACTAGCAGTTTTCTTAGTCCAAAGTCTAACATTATTATCCCTCAAGTAGAAGATGGTAGTACATGCATACAACTACTTATGCTACATTACATATGACTAAATTCATAGATGTTTATGTTAAATAGGACTAAATGCATAGAGACCATGTTTTTACCCTCTTTTTAACACTTTGCATGATGTTGTGGGTGCAGAGTTTTGAGGATTCCATAAAGAAACCTCAGTCAGTTGGACCATGGGGAGGCAATGGAGGGTCTCCTTGGGATGATGGGGTATACTCAGGAGTAAGGCAATTGGTAATAGTTCATGGGGCAGGCATTGACTCCATCCAGATTGAATATGATAAGAAAGGAAGCTCTATTTGGTCAGAGAAGCATGGTGGTAGTGGAGGCCGCAAAACTGACAAGGTAAAGGTTCCATATTGGCACTATAGAATATGATACATTAGAAAGAGAGATTAAGGGGGTGAAAGCTTTTTTCTTAGTGAGAAATAAAAACTAGTTATTGGTCTATACTTGAATGACACTTCTATACATAGAAACCAGTTATAGGTCACCTAACTAGTTAAAAAATTGGTGTGTATTTTTCTCTATGTCTTGACCATTCAAATGTAATCTAATGATCTATACTTGCAGTTCTTATTTCTAGTTATAAAAAGAGTAATAGCATGTTAAGTTCCTAGTTAGAAGTTGGTATTAATTAAATTTGAGCATATAAAACTAACTACTAATGACTGTTGCAGGTGAAGTTTGATTATCCAAAAGAGATCCTAACTAAAATCCATGGATACTGTGGCAGCTTCAATCAATTGGGGCCAAACTTAGTCCGGTCACTGAGTTTTGAGAGTAACAAGAAAACTTATGGACCATTTGGTGTAGAACAAGGGACATACTTTTCAGTCCCATTGACTGGGGCAAAAATTGTTGGGTTCCATGGCAGGTGTGGTTGGTACATAGATGCCATTGGAGTCTATCTGAAGTCCCTGAAACAACCAAATCCATCGAAGCCTTTGGCTCATTCCCAGAGCCCCATTACTTACTTTTCTGAGAATTCTGGTTATTCTGTGATACAAGGAACTCTGAATGAACACTACGATATTGTTCTTGCTCTGAAACAAAAAGATTATGTCAATAAGCCTTTAGCAAACAATGTGGCCAAGAAGATTTCTTTTGTCCAAGAATCCAATAATACTGAACAGAAAGAAAAGGTAAGAGAGCCTGCATTGGCGACCTCTTTGTCATTTAAAGTGTTCCTTAACTTTCCTTACTAATTCTAAAATTGCTCCAATGAATTTTTTATTCTATCTTCTTTCAGATGGCTCATGTGGAAGGGTCAATCCCAAAGGTTGGAGGTGTGGTCACGTATGGACCTTGGGGTGGCATTGGTGGACATGTATTTGATGATGGAAGCTACACAGGAATCAGGCAAATCAACTTGTCACGCAACGTTGGAATTGTATGGATTAGAGTTTTGTATGATTATCATGGGGTGCCCATATGGGGATCCAAGCAAGGTGGAGCAGGAGGATTTAAAACTGAAAAGGTGAACAAAAAACAAAAAGGAAAACTTAGCTTACTCTACTTAATAAACAAGGAAAATCAGATTAATTTATATAATCTTTGCAACATCATTTTGCAGATAGTCTTTGATTTTCCTTATGAAGTCCTGACACATGTATCTGGCTACTGTGATCCCTTGATGTACATGGGGCCTGTTTTTATAAGATCACTAACTTTCCACACCAATAAGGGAAAGTATGGACCTTATGGAGATGAACAAGGAAATTATTTCACCACAAGAGTGAAAGAAGGAAAAATTGTTGGCATTCATGGGAGAAAAGGTTTGTTCCTAGATGCTTTTGGAGTACATGCTGTAGAAGGGAAAGTGATAGTGCCTGTGGCAACCCCTCCCAAGGAACTTAACCTTAGAGAAACAAGCGTTGGAGATATAGGAAATGCTCAATGGCCTAGCAAACTAGTACTTGCAAACTCATCAGCAGCTGAAGAGGTATGGCCCTTTTTTGACAACAACTTTTAGAACTCAGAAGATATTGAAGGCATATTTAAAAAAATGGTCAATCTCCTCTTATGGATTATGCTATTCACTTTGCTCACACTTTTGCTAGGTTTCTTGTGGTGTGATTAAAGAACCAGCTCCTTGTGGACCAGGGCCATGGGGTGGAGATGGAGGTAGACCCTGGGATGATGGAGTCTTTTCTGGGATTAAGCAGATCTATTTGACAAAAGCATCAGAAGGCATATGTTCTATCCAAATAGAGTACGACCGAAACAGGCAATCTGTGTGGTCTGCAAGACATGGTGGTAATGGAGGAGACACCATGCATAGGGTATGATTATGAGCATCCACTTTCTTAATTTAAGCACATTTCACTGTCTTTCTTACTTCCTTAAACCAATATTTTAAAATTCAACCCCTTATCAAATTGTAGGAATAGTGTGCAATTACAAAATAATTCGAGTGTCAAATGCTACAAAGTACAAATGAAAAATGGCCATCACATGAATTCTTAAACATAATCAAGCTTTTGATTATTGTGATTTCAGATACAACTGGAGCATCCACATGAGGTACTGACTTGCATATCTGGTTATTACGGGTCAATCACCAAGGATGATCAGCAGCATATAATCATAAAATCACTGACTTTGAACACCAGTCGTGGGAAGTATGGTCCATTTGGTGAAGAAGCTGGGAAATTCTTCACCTCAACCACTACAGAGGGCAAGGTGGTGGGTTTTCATGGGAGCAGCAGCTTGTACTTAGATGCCATTGGAGTCCACATGCAACACTGGCTAGGAAACCAGAAAACTCCAAGGTCCTTCCCCTTCAAGCTATTTTGATCATTGTTTCTCACCAAAACAACAACTTGGCATTAGGACTAGTGTTGAGCAGAGCTTGAAATCTTGATGTGATAAGAGTTTGAAAAATTGATGCAATAATATTACGTTAAGGAAAGTTGTGTAATCGAATGATTGATAACATCATTACTTCTTACTTGAAATAGCCATTTGGTGGAAAGAGAACATTTTGCTATAGTTAGATGTGTATGGGCTGCCCGACCCCCCTATATTCTCATCGTGTATTAATTTGTATGAAAGCATTATAGGAGACTTATTAAAAGTAATTAAAATTTTATTTTACATATATTTTATGTAATTGTATGAAATCATTTTATCAATCTACAAAATATTTTAATGAAATTTTTTTATATTATTTTTTAATTAATAAATTTAAATGTAAAATTTTACTAAATTCACTCTTATTTTTAATATTAACTTTATTTAGATCATTAAAATAAAACATACCTTTTTTATATTAAATCTAAATATTTTTAAAATAAAATAAAAGTCGCACTACAATAATAATGTATAAGTGAAGTATAATTTTTATTATAAAAAAAATACAATAATTATTTTTTTATTTATTATTGACCTACAATGTGGGTAGACCTAATTGAATCAAGAGACTACATTCGTTCCACAATTATTAGGTATTGGTCCGTTCCACATTGTCATCGTTAATTATGATAGATATCGCATTTTCATTCCAAACTAATATGTTGTTTTTTTATAACATATAAGGAATTGATAAAATATATAAAAAATTAACCAAACTTGTGATAAAATATTTAAAAGAATTCATAAATGGGAAATAAAAAGTAAAGAAATTAAGTAAAAAGAAAAATATTAAGTGTAATAACATTTTGATGTTTAAAAAAAATGAAAACGGAAATTAAACAGTGAAGTAAAGTTTCGAAAAGTAAAGTTGTGAGTGTGTGATTTGTATCTGCTGCCACAGTGGAACACCACACCACACCACACACTTTTGTTCTCAGTATCACTTCATCTTCATTCTTCCATTCCAATTCCACCTTCCATCTTCAACTTCACTGCCACTGCCTATGGATCGTGCTCAGCTTCTCTTGTTCGGTCTACCTCTCTTTCTTTTCTGCTCTGACCTCTTTTCCCTCTTCACTTCACCACCACCACCGCCTCACCACCACCACCACCACCATCCACCCCACCACCATCACCACCCACCGCACCACCATCACCATCCGCCCCACCACCACCATCCGCCCCACCACCACCATCATCCACCCCATCTCCATCACCACCCGCCCCACCACCATTACCAGCCTGTAACAATAGAGTTCCCCCCCGAGGTAATTTTTTTCAGAAAAATCCCATCTTTATCATTATTTCAATGTCCCATTAACGTGTCTCTTCTCTTCTTGCTTTCTCAGAAAACCACCAGCAGTATTGCAAATGCGGGTCTCGGCAACACTGTCAACATCAATTTCTGCTCTTCTTGCTCTTACAAGTACTTGTTATTAGTATTATGGTGTTGCTGTTTTTTAACCTTGATGTTTTTTTATATAGAGAGAAGAGTTACAAAAAAGGAAAGGTTATTGAGATTATGGGGGAATTGACCTAGAAAGATTATTTGTGACTTTAGGTTTTTGGTTTAGGATTTAGGGTTTTTATTATCTTGTATAAGTGGTTAGCCGCGGAATGAGGGAAATATTGTTATAGATCATTGCTTTATCTTATTGTTTTGTGTTTCTTAACCCTTTCTTTGGTACGGTTGAAAGAAAATGAAAAGAAGAGAAAAGTTTGAAGTTTAAATTGAGTAGAAAGTAGAAGGAAAGATAATTTTGAATTTTTGTTTCTAAACGTTAATTTTTCTTTCCTATTTTTTTCTATTTTCTGTCTACCAAACAAAAAAAATGCATTGTTGTCTGTGTTTTATGACCCCTCTATTTTTCTTTCCTTTCATCAAAGCATCTTTGTTACCTTACGAAAATGTATTCTTAAACAAAAGTTGGTTCATTGCAATTTGCATGCACATGGTAGTGTTGTTTAGGATGGGGAATTTGTTGTAAATGGATGGTTGTGTTGTTTGTGTGTAGGGGAAATGCAGTGACAATGAAGAATATGTTGGAGATTGCTTTTCCTGGAACTGAGGTTATTCTTTCTAATTATCCACCATCGCTTCCAAAGCGTCTGCTAAGCAAATTGGTTCCAGTTGTTCAGATTGGTGTTATAGGAGTGGTTGTTGCTGGGGAACATATATTTCCAGTGTTGGGTTTTGCTGCACCTCCTCCTTGGTATTTCAACTTGCGTTCTAATAAATTTGGAACCGTTGCTAGTACTTGGCTTCTTGGGAATGCCTTACAGTCATTCTTACAGAGCTCTGGAGCATTTGAAATTTACTTCAATGGGGAACTGGTTGGTGCCTTCCCTCCATCTTTTTTATTTTTCTTATATTTGTTAGTACACGTTTCGTTGCTAGTTGAGCTCGTGATCTTTCTCTTCGGTAAATGCAAGTTTTGTTGTGCTTTATGACTGTGTTAGCACGTGTAATCAATTGGGTAGATGTCTCACATGAGTTGTTTGATCAACATTTTACCACTTCACTGGATTTCTCTGGTTAACTCTGGGCTCACTTAGAGAAATTTTAGCTACTATCATACAATATGTTAAGCAGCATCATTATCTTTGGCTGTGTTAGTTGTATTCTTATCAGTTATCACACTTTCTGCTAAGGTTATATTTCATCGTTGAATTTATTGAATTTTATCGCATTTAACAGACTAAAACTAGTTTAAGATCTGCAGAAAGATATTGTGAAAAAGTGGGTGGAGTATGGGGAATTGGGACGTATCCTCCATTCAAGCTAAAATGTAGCACATCTTTGTTACCTTGAGCCAAATAAATCCAATGTGGTCCATTGACATTTTTATATGAATTTTTGTAGTTTGCAACCTCTGCTTTAAGATCACAGTTATATATCTACATGCCTTTTTGGGTGATTGGGGGAGAACGATTCCCCACCTTGCATTCAACAGTCAACTCCTTTAGTATTTGGCATTTTGGCTTTGTAACATCATTTTGATTATTTGGTTTCTTAAATTCAGTGTTTTTTTGTATATAATTTGTGGGAATTAGTAAAAAGTTTATTTTTGCTGTTCCTAAGAAATGGACTAAGAGCTTGTTTGGATATAAAACTATAAGTGTTTTAAGAGGAGCTTGTCTACTGAAATAAACTTCATAAAATTTCAGTAGAGAACTAAGCACTTCTAGCTTTAAGTTAATTGGAAATAAACTTATCATTTTTTCTGTTTAAAGAATTCTTATCTGAACGATCTTTTGATTCACCTTGCCTCTTCTGACTCTAGAATTACTTAGATGGAAGGTACTGTAGTATATGGCATCTTCAATGCTTTTTGAAATTTTACTCATTCCTTAAAACTCTTCTGCCCTTGAAGGTTTTCTCTAAACTGAAGGAGGGAAGGTTTCCTGGAGAGATCGAGTTGAAGGATTTGATTAGCAAAAAGATGACAAATTCTATACGTGATAATGGTGTGCCAGAATTGATGTCGTCTTAGTTAGTGCCTTTGGTGGAGGCATATGGCATATTTTGAACTGTCATAAAATGTAACTGGACCTGACATTGCACTGTGAAGTGAGAGGTTGGTATACATATATCTTAGGAATATCATGTTGTAAGGTTTCAGAGATGTTTATCCTGGTACATAAACTTTCTGTATTGAAAGGACTAAGTAACTGCTGAAGGAAAAACTCAGTTAATAGTTTGTGCACAGTTTAAATACTCCAACTTGTTTTCATTGTGATATCTTTTTATCATCAGCTCAAATAACTTCCATATACTGTGTTAAAAGTTTAAGATTTAATCAAGCTTTTGTTCCCAGAAAAATAGGCTGTTTTAGTTTTGGTATCCAATTAAAATACCAAAAACTTAAGCAAAATTGAATGGTAGGATAAGGCAAATTTTGCTACAGTACCTTGTTGAAGTGGAAGACCCCTAAACTATACTTGTTATAGTAATGTATACATAAGATCGAGTATAGAAACTTTAACAATGTCAAACATGAATGAGGAAAGAACAAGACACTAAGCAGTTTAAAATATATATCAAAGAAATTACGCTTGAGTAACTATCGTTTGTATAAGCAATAATAGGCTTAATTACCTGTTGATTTTATTATCTAATTATTTTTATTCAACTTAGTCTGTTTATTAATAAAATAGTCAATCAAGCAATTATGTCCTTTAATTTTAATTATAAGTCATGACCTTTTGAAGCTTTAATCACGTCTCTTAACTTTTGAAAATATATTTTTTACACTAAAATTAATGTTATTAGCTTTATAAGTGTTTATTATAATATACGATTATGTGCAATAATTAGTTGTTAACGATTTTATTGTTGATTAGATGAAAACATTTTATTAACGATTCTATTGTTAATTAAATAAAAATAATAATCACATTTTTATTTTTTTAAGTAATTTGTTGGGTGCAAATTTCATTGAATTTAATTTATATCACTGCATTTACAAAGGGAGTATATATTATTATTATTATTGTTGTCGTCAAATGTGATCGTGCACAATTTGGGAATCGTCTAAACATTAAATTTGGTTTATTACTGCCAATAATCAATGTTCCTGGTGCTGCAAATTGAATCATAACTATTAGAAAGAAAAAAAAAAAAAAAAAAAAAAAAAAAAAAAAAAAAAAAAATTAAAAATAAAAAATATTATTTTTTTAATTTTTTTAATATAAAAAAATAATATAAAATAAAATTTTTTTTTTTTTTTGTGGAAAAAAAAAAAAGAAAAAATAGTATATGATATTTTATTAA
>Ga0123342_1001425_pt1 | contig 40168 bp, 18 predicted proteins | sample Turbeawhitnodule_FD_89960 | JGI IMG/M metagenome (GOLD analysis project Ga0123342, IMG submission 89960) | Root nodule microbial communities of legume samples collected from Mexico - Turtle bean Mexico white nodule | ecosystem: Host-associated > Plants > Roots > Nodule | place: Mexico: Nepantla...
ACAACATCCCTGCAAGAAAAATTGAATATTGGGACCACGTCCCTTCCGCATTCAGATCTTCTATCCTAGGGTGCTATTAAAAATTAAATTTAGCTTCCCTTACCTCAATTGCTTGCTTTCCAATCAACTTTTAGAATTTTATTCCCCACCGTTTGGATAAGCTTCAAGATTTACGGGCCTAATGCAAATTATCCAAACAGAACAAAATTTCAGTATATAATAGAATAAGTTGAGAGGATTGAACTTCTCAACTGACCCCACCAAGATTGATGACTAAATCCTAGGGAAAAACAGAGAACAAAGGATATTTAGAGTAAAAATGAACTTACTCTGTTTGAAAATCTGATCGGGTAGACATGTTCCTTAACTCCTCTGCTACAGCGTGCTATGATCAGATTCTAAAATAGATGAAGATTGGGAGAGAAATTAAGAGAGAGGGAGAGAAGAGAATTGGAGAGAGAGAGAGAAATGGAGATAAGAAGAAAAAGAAGAAGAAGAACTATGCGTGGCTGGGGGTTCTGTTTTTTTTTAAAAAGAAAAGTTGCTGTTACATTATCTCCAACTACAAAAATTTTCGTCCTAAAAAATGAACTTACCAATAAAGAGACTAGGGTATGATGCTCGTATCTCCTCTTCCAATAAAAAGAAAAGTTGCTGTTACAAGATGTTTTTTTCTATCTTTAAGAAAATTTGGTCATGTTTTTTTCTTTTGGAGTTAGAGTGAGAGGTATTGTATTTTGTTTATTAAAAGTATATATATATATATATATATATATATATATATATTATCTTTTATTTTAATTATGAGTTTTTATGTTGTCATTTTGGTATCTAACAATCATGAAGTTGGATTATTAGATGGGTTTGATCTTGATCTTTGGTGAACTTTGTGTTCTCATGAAGAAGTTTTTAATGGTGAAATTACCAGAAAAAAATATAGAGCCATTGTCCACTAGTAGTAGTTTGGAAGACAAATGATGAATTTGATGATCTCATTGATATAATAATTGAGTATTTCATTGTTAATTCTGGTATACAAATATTGAAAGGGTAATCAAAGGAGGCCATGGATGATCTTTAATAATTACCTCACAAGATCATGGACTCCAAACTTTCTGAGGACAAAATATTTGCTTGCTTTAGGTGTAGCATGAAGATTGTTCGTATTTGTTTTTATATAAATTGGTACATAACTAAGACACTTATGATGAATAACATTTATCATATTTTTTTTGAGTAATTATGTCGATTAGAATTGATAATTTTTTTATTATTATTTTGTGTATAATTATGATATTTGTTCTAATTAGTATTGATCATACATTTTTATATAATTTGATGTATAATTAGTCGGGTTGTCTAATAGTAATTATGGTTTTCCTTTATATAATAAGACACATAAATTTTAATCCCACTAAAAGCATTTTATATATGTTTTCAAATATAAATAGTTGTTAAATCAAATTGGAGTTAGAAATGTTAAAGACATGAAGTTAAAAAAATACTTAAACCAAGAACTAAAGTTAAATATGTTGAATATCAAACAAAGATAAAACATTTGACCAATGATAAAACATTTGACCATGTAAGTTGACCACGAGAAAGTGAATACCAATTATATTTTATTTGAATAAAAAATACAAGATAAAATAAAATTTGTAATATTCCAAAATTAATTAGTTTTGTCATGGTTCAAGTTATGTTTAAGCTTAATTATATATTATGAGCCTAAGTTATTTGCATTTCATCACTATGGATATTCTATGCTATAAATATAGAGAAACATAACATGTAAAATAATATAGATATACTACATATGGAAAGTTTAGTATGAAGAAAACTCATTAATTGTATAGTAACTGTTTACAACGTTTGTCCAATCTATTATTTATAAGAAAATTATGTTTCTGAACATGTTTTCAGCTTTTCTTTATAAAATCATTAGAAGTAATTTTTTAAAAATTTGTTTTAAAAAGTGTCATGATTTTAATTGATTATCATAATTTTATTTTTTAAACTGCTCATTGATAATTCTATTAAAAAGTATAATAATTTTAATTTTTTTAAAATAATTGTAGTTTTTAATTTTGTTAGTGTTCCGGTGTAAAATGGAGTGAGAGATTTATCAATTAGTTAGTGTGCATTCCTCCTGGTACTTCTAGAACTAGTTTATCTTACTTTTCCTTTTTTTTTCTTTCACTTCTTCACTTTAGTCAATATCTCATTTCTTTTTAGACTTTTGGCTCTCAATTAGGAAGACACTTTTAAAAGATATATGTTCAAATAATTAATGTGCAATTAATGTAATTAATGTGCAATTAATGACTCATATATGATTATTATAAAATTTTTATTATTGGGTCAGATCAACCAACGTTTAAATATATTACCTTTTCGTACGGAGTTGTTGTTAATTTTCTCTTTATCTTAATTCATTTTGAACGTTTCAGTTGGTCAAAATCAGATATTGAGACTTCTAATTCTCATTTGATTCTGATAAGCAGATATGGTTAGAATATTTTTCTTTTTATTTATTTTATAAAGATACATTTATAATTTTAAATAACTCTTTTGTATTGTTCACTATATCTAATGACTTGATCTCATCTTACAAAATTCTTGCTTCTCCAAAACCTATTTCATATTAGATTTTTGGCTAAGTACAATGCATGTTCTACCTTTTATAAAAAGTATATACTAAAATACAATTTAAACAAACCCACAAAGTGTCTCATATCAATTTTGCTTTAGAAAGAGAGATTATTTTGGGCCGACACGGCTTACTGATTGATCTAAGTCTATTCATTGTGATTGACTGCTTGACTTCATGAAATTTAGATTTATAAAAGGTTTATGAAATCCTAAAATATTAGTAAAATTGATTGAATTTGTAGAGAAATGAAAGAGGGATTTGGTAGGGTTGAGTTGATTAGATTTATAGGGTGGTGAGTGTGTGGAAGAGAAAAGGTGTGGCGGGAAAGGAAGGAAAGGATGGAGAAGTAGAAGAAGTTTGTATTCTCTCTTTTCTTTGTTATTGTTTGTGAACAATTTGATGCAGAGGAAAGGCCCACCAACCAACCCTTTATATTCATTCCCCACCCTTTCACTCTTTCTTTCTCTTTCTTTCCATTCACCAATGCTACCATTCAACCTAACTCCAAAACCCTCAATCCCATTCCCTCACCCAGCCATCACCACCACCTTCTTCTTCCTTCTCCTGAACCATGACCAACACCAATCCAATTCCAGATTCTAATCCTTCAAGCCTCTATGGTGATTCCGATTCCGACCTTGACGTCCTCATCAATGCTCTTTTCGAACCTAATCCCCAATTCCCATTTTTCGATCACCTCCAAGGATCCACCTCCGACTCCAAAGAATCATCCCTCAAGAGAGGATTAGACACCGCCGATGATTCTTCTCACACAGTAATTCCCCTCAAACGCGGTCGTATTGACAATGTCATCCCTCACCGCGCTGATCTCCATGCGCCCGTTCAAATTCAAAACCCTATTCCTCCTCCTCCTCCTCTTCCTCTCTCCCAGCCTCCGCCACATGCTGCTACCAATGGAGACCCTCACGCTGTGGAAGGGCAGAGGAAGCGCCCGGTGTTTGACTCCGATTTTCTGTCCAGGGCTCTCCGTGAAGCTGAATCGTTCTTTCCGCAGAATTCAGGCGATAACGACTTTAACTTTGACGTAGAACCTGGAGATTTTAGTGCACCTTATCTATCGCTGAATGATTATCGGAGGATTCGGAACATGGAACGTTTCCGACAGATAGCGAAGGAAAGCGCTACTCACTATGCTCGATTCACCTCGGAGGAGACCACAGAAGAAAGACCGTCGTCTTCTGCTGCGCCTCAGGGAATCGAGGATTCCACCTCTCCGTTTTCGATCTCGATGAAGGCGATCAAAGAGGGAGCGGCTAAAAAGAAGGGGCGTGATGCATGGGTTGCGAAGAATCAAAAAAGGGAGAAGAGGGTCTGTGTTCCCTCTTTGCAAGAACAGTGTCTCAAAATTCTTGCGGACAATGCTGATGCCATGGTTTCTCTTGAGGGTGTTCCGGATGAGTTGAGGCACAAGCTTTGCAAACTGCTCTGTGACTCGAGAAAGATGAATAATCACTTCCTTGAGCTTCTACTCAGTGGGTCTCCTACGGAGATTCGCCTGAGGGATTGCTCGTGGTTGACGGCGGAACAGTTCGCCGAATGTTTTCATTCTTGTGACACTGGAAGACTGGAGGTGTGTTGGTTGCTCAAATCAACTTGACATGCATGTCACTTTTAAGTTAGAATGTTGAATTTCATTTTGCATGTCAGTCTTTTTAACTGGGTGATTTATATTTTGTGTATTGATTTTTATGTGTATATAATTTTTAAGGTTTTCTGTTTTTTTTTTTAAATTTTCATTTGCATGCTTTGCCTGATTTTTGTGTATTTGACGAGCAACCTCTGCCATCGGTATCTGACTTCTGTTTATATATCTACTTGTTGAGTAGGTGCTGCAACTTGACCAGTGTGGAAGGTGTATACCTGATTATGCATTATTGGGTCCTCTGAGACAGTCGCCATGGCGGTTGCCGAGACTAGTTAGTCTGTCCCTCAGTGGTGCATGCCGTCTTTCAGACAAGGGGTTGCATGTTCTAGTTTCTTCTGCCCCATCACTAAGATCAATCAATTTAAGCCAGTGCTCCCTTCTCTCGTCTGTCAGTGTCAATATTTTGGCCCATTCGTTGGGATCCCTACTGAAAGAGTTATATCTTGATGATTGCCTAACCATTGATGCTGCACAAATTGTGCCGGCATTGAGGAAACTCGAACATTTAGAAGTGTTATCACTGGCTGGAATTCAAACAGTCTCTGATGAATTTATAGGGGATTACATCACTGCACGTGGTCACAACATGAAGGAGCTTGTTTTAAAGGACTGTAGGTAAGTGCTGCGTGAACTCTTTACTGAAGATGCTGAGTTTGTGCTTGAATCAGTTGAAGTTTGATAACCATTCACCACTCATTGAGCATTGATTAATCATTATTTCTGATTTTGGTTAACTGTTAGTCACTCTTTGAGAATGACAACCATTATTTATAAATTTGTTAGTTCTTTCTAACTTGGAATTATGTTTGCTAGGAAATCTCAAATTCTGATCTCCTTGTTATCTTTCGTTACCAAATATTATTTTTCACTCTCTTGTTATTTATGTTTCTTAATGTGCAGAAAATTAACCAATGCATCAATAAAAGTAATTGCTGAGCACTGTCCTGGGTTGTGTGCACTCGATCTTATGTATTTGGACAACTTGACGGATTTATCCATGGGATATCTTACAAATAGCTGTCGAGTACTCCATACATTGAAGCTCTGCCGTAATCAATTCAGGTGCTTTTTTGTTTTCTGCTATTTTCTCTATCTCTTTATACATTTGCACATTACTTTTGCTAGTTTCTGATATTTTCTGTCTCATTTTAAGTTTGTTGTAATCTGTCTTATCTTTGCAAGATGGATTCTTTTGTAGGAGGTTACAGCTTTTAAATAAGACGATTATCTATGTAGGAGTGGTTAATTAATAATTATAATTTCAAATTTGTTTTGGATATTGCTCTGATGACTTTCTCAACTTGAGTTAGATTTCAGAAGTGTTTTTAAACACTTTAATCACATGAATTGATAATGGTTTTGTAGCATTTGATATGTCAGGAGTATTTTCTATTATGGGTCTGATCGACACGCTCCTTGTCACCAAGAGATTTGAGAAAATTCTTCTATGCATCTGTTATTATCACCATTTTTGCATATGATACAATTGGTGTTTACTGGGATGCTGATAAAGAGATCTCTTGTTAATTCTTGTCGGTGAATAAATTTAACACAATTTTTTCTCCACTAGTGATGAAGCAATTGCTGCATTTTTGGAGATTGCTGGAGAGTCCTTAAAAGAACTTGCACTTAATAATGTTAAGAAGGTGAGTTGCTATATTTCCTTGTTGACTTTCCCTCGATTGGCTCATATCTTACACACTTTAAAAACCGGCCCCCCTGAATCAGTGACATGATGAAAATCTTCTATGTGCCCGTAAAATGATTAATTACATTATTATTATTATCAGTTTAACCTAAAAAAATTAGGCAGTTATGTGTTCAGAATGCAACTGCATCTATTCTTTGATTGGTCACAATTGTACTCAAGCAGACATTTCAACATGCAATGGATACTTCAAATTATTGTCTTCAAAAATTAATTTTATAACTAACAGCTTATATGATATTATTTAAACAAAATATGAAAGTTCCTTGACGTGAAATGATCGTGCCTATTATATTTCTGGTTTATGGCATAATATGAAACAACCTCTCCCTATTGGAGGAAGACAACGTGTAATCAACTGACTCTTGAATATTACTTAATGAATTAAGGTCGTTGTTAATGTTTATTCTATTTGGTTTTCAATTAGCATTTTGGCTGTGTTGACGAACAAAATCTTATTTATAATGTTTTATTTTCTGACTGTATGACACATTTGGTTTAATTCAGGTTGGGCACCATACAGCCTTATCACTTGCTAGTCATTCGAAAAATTTGCATACTCTAGATCTGTCTTGGTGCAGAAAGTTGACAGACAATGAGTTGGGTTTGATTGTAGATAGCTGCTTCTCACTGAGGTTGCTTAAACTTTTTGGATGCTCACTGGTAAATATGTTTTCATTTAACTGGAACTTAAAGGCATTTCTGTGATGAATCCCTACTGGTCATAGAAAAATATATAACACTGTCGTATTAAAAGTCTTTATATGAAGAAATAAGATGATTTTGTAGGACTACATTTAAAAGTTACATATTATTTTGTAGGTAACAGATGTTTTTCTCAATGGGCACTCAAACCCAGATATTCAGATCCTTGGATTGAAGATGTCTTCTTTATTGCAAAATGTCACAGTGCCTGATGCCTGTGAAGGTCCTTTGCGTTATTCATCAGTTCGGTAGATTTGGTATATAAATGACACAATTAAAAATGGAACATATGGTTATTTCTAGTAAAAGCAGACATAACTTTCTGCCAACATGATAACCAGAGTCAAGAAAACAGTGTTGCCCGATGTACTTTTAGTTTTGTTGATGTCATAGTTGTTGCAAGGATTCAAACCCAAACATACAGACAATTCATATTCATTATGTACAGTGGATATGTAAATTTGACTGAGACAGGTAATAATATTTTTTCCTGAAAGGAAGAAAACTTCTACCCAGTTTGTCTTGCACCATAAAGTTTTTTACGAAAGAGATTAAAGATTTCGGTACGGGATCAAAATTTTGCAGTCATGTGACAAATTCATCGCTTTATTTAACTTTGCAATCATTTAAATTGAACAAAAATCAGGATTAGCAAAAAAGTTGGAAATGCGTAATTTGAGTGCACCAGTGAAGAGTTATTTTTATTCTGCAAAACATCTTAGATCTGGATTTTGATTTTCCATATTGAATTGAGATTAAAGAAATTTTAAGTATAAATAAGTTTAAAATGAATTTCGCTAAATTGACGTAAACTGAGTTGGATAATCTTTCAATTATATTTTCTTCACTTTTCTTTGCAATGGATTCCTTTAGATGAACTTGAGATCTAATTACATTTTATCAAAATTATTGGATACTAATTTAGTATTAAAAACAGTTCATTAATTAAATAATCTTTTAACTATTTATGTATTAAGTAATATTTTCACTTTTAAAAAATTAATTTAAAAATATAACCAAAAAAATCTTTGAAATTTTAGTATTTTTTTTTCACACCCTTAGACTTAATCAAATACCCTAGAAAGAAAAATTGTTGAAAAACTTTAGATTATGAAATATAATCTATGTACACCCTGCCTTGAAGTTGAACATGATTTGATTAATCTTCCACATTGGAAAACAAAATTTCAGATACAATAAAATAAATTGTATTTAAAATTTAGTTTATTTGGAATTTTAATTTTGACATGTTTGACCTGGGCCTTTGCTTAATCACCTCGATTTTGCCCCTAACTGATTCAGATCAACTTGGATTTAGGCTGACTCAGCTTGACCTTGACCACGCCAACTCGACTTTACCTTGGTTTGAACCGACTTAACTTGATCTAGGCGGTCTGACTCAACTCAACTTAGTCCATACCGACTTTGCTCCACTTGGCTTGAGGCAATTCTAATCGACTTGGGTTCATTTCGAATCAACTTGATCTAGTTAGGGTTGACTCGATTCCACTCGGGCTGACTCAACTTGACTAGGGTTAGATCTAGGCCCATGACGACTCGTCTCTATTTGGGTCGCAACGAATTGGGCTCGAACTGGGTCGCGATCGGCTACCCGACTTGCGATCGACACCGCTTGACCTTGGTTTGAGCCAAATTAGTTTGACCTAGGCATGGAAAGACTCGGGTTGACCTGGGCCGACTAAGCTTGATCTCAGCACGTGCTGACCCGACTCCCCTGGCCGAGTCGACTTAGCTTGACCTGGGAACGGTCCAATTCATCTCTACCTGGGTTCAAGCCAACTCAGCTTGACCTGGTTCAGGCCGACTTGGCCCGACATGGGTCCGAGTCAACTCGACTCAATACGGGCTTGGGTATACTCATCTCGATATGGGTTTGTGTTGACTCAGCTCGACTTGGTCCTGTGTCAACTTCGCTCGACCTGATCCGTGTCAACTTCTCTCGACCTGATCTCGTGTTGACTTCGCTAGACCTAATCATGTGTCGACTTCGCTCGACCTGGTCATGTGTCGACTTCGTTCGACCTAGTCTCTTGTTGACTTCGCTCAACCTGATCCCATATTATATGGGCTCGACTTAGGCCTAAGCTAACTTGACTCACCTTGGTCTGGACCGACTCTGCTCGACATGACTTGGTCAGACTCTACTCGACATGACTTGGCCAGACTCTACTCGACATGACTCAGCTAGACTCGACTCAACTTGACTAAGGCTAACTTGGCTCAACCTAGCCCAACTCATCTCAACCTGCGCCTGAGTCAACTCGGCTCAACCTCAACTCAAGATGACACAATACAACATGGACTAGCTTGACTCGACTCCACCTGGGTCTGGGCCGACTTGGCTAGATCTAGACTCAGGCCGACTAAGCTCAACCTGAGCCAGGCCAACTCAACTCGACCTCAATTCGGGTAAACTCAGTACAACCTAGGCTAGGGCCAATTCGAGTCCACCTAGACCTGGGCGGACTATGTTGGACCTGATCCGACTCGGTTTAACCTGGGTTTGAGCGGACTCGATTCGACTTAAGCCTGAGTCGAATTGGCTAAATTTAGGTTTGGGTCGACTTGGCTTAGCTTCGACTTGACCCGGGTTGAATCTGCTCGACCTGGACCCAGGCCAACTTTGTTTGACCTTAACTCGGGCTGACTCGACTCGCCCTAGGTCCATGCTAACACAATTAAAGTTGGTCTCAGAGTGAGTCTATTTGATTGGGGTTTGGGCCGAATCAACTTGGGGTCCAAGCTGACTCGGCTCGACTGAGACCTAGGTTGACTCGACTTGACATTGGCCTTGACCGAGTCGTGTCGACCTGGGTCCACACTAACTCGCTTCTACTTGGGCCTGAACTGACTTGGCTCGATCATGGTCCAACCTAACTCGACATGGTACAGATCGACTCGGCTCGACCTATGCCTGGGATGACTTGACTTAACTTGGACCCGTGTTAACTCGGCTTGACCTTGGCCCAGGCTGAGTTGGCTCTACTTGCGACTTGATCTGAGACCATACTAACTCGGCTTGACTCTACTTGACCTTGGCCCAGGCTGAATCGATTAAACTCCACTTGGGCTTGGGTCGACAACTCAGCTTGGACCCATGATGACTCTACTTGACCTTGGCTTGAGTCGACTTAGCTCGACCTAGACCTAGGCCAACACGACTAAACTTGGGCTCATGTCGATTATGTTTGACCTGGGCCCGGGCATAATGTACTCGAGTCTCGGGCCGACTTGGCCTGACTTGGCTCAACTCTCTTTGCCTAGGCTAACTCGACTTGACCCATGTTGGACCTCAACACGCGTTGACTCGAATCCATCTGGGCTCGGTCGACCTAGGCATAGGCCGAATCGTCTCTACTTGGGCACATGCCGACTCGTCTTTACCTGGATTCCGTCCGACATAGCTCGTCATGGGCCCGAGTCAACTCAACTCGATTTGGGTTCTGGTCGACTCAGCTTGACCTGCCCTTGTGTTGACTTGGGGCCAGGTCGATTCGAGTTGACCTAGGCTAGCGTCGATTTGGCTTGACTTGAGCTCAGGCCAATTTAGCTTGACTTGGGCCCGAGTTGACACGACTCAACCTGAGCCCGAGTTGACTCAACTCTACATAGGCCCAAGTCAACTCAGCTCGGTCGAGGCTGATATGATTGTACTTGGGTTGGGACTGACTCGATTCAACCTAGATTCGGGTTGAGTTGACTCAACCTAGTCCAAGGTCAACTCGACTTGACCTAGACTTGGGTCAACTTAACCTAAGCTTGGATGAACTCAACTCTACATGGACCTAGGTCATCTAAGCTCAAGCAAGGCTAATGCGACTGTACTTGGGTTGGGACTAACTCAATTCAACCTAGGTTCAAGCTAAGTTGACTCAACCTAGTCCAAGGTCGACTTGACCTAGACTTGGGTCAGCTTGACCTAGACTTAGATAAGCTTGACCTAGGCTTGGATGAACTCACTCAACTAGACCTAAGCCTAAGACAACTTGACTCGAGTAGGGATTAAGACGACTCAACTTGACCTAGGCCCAGGCCAAAACTACTTGATATGGGTTAAACTTAAAATCCAACCCAAAATCCATTTTGGATAATCCAAAAACGTATCTAATATATCTAATCCAAATCTAATTAAATGGATACTTAAAATCTCAAAATATAGATTTGAATTTGAGATAACTTCATTTAAATGGGCCTAAAAATAATATAAATTTAAATAATTATAAATTAAATTTGACAATTTTCCCAACTTAAAAAAGTAAACCCCAATTATTTCTAGTAATTTTTTTAAATGGAATTAAAAATAATATAGATTTAAATAATTATAAATTAGATTTCCCAATTTTCCCAACTTAAAAAGTAAACCCCAATGATTTTCTAGTAACTTTTTGTATAGGGTCAAAATTATACTGAGTTTTGTTAATAATTTTCGTTTTCAAACGTTATTTCATTAAACTAGTTTCCTACAAAGTTAATTTTATCGACCCTCATTTAAACACACTATGGAAGGCAAGAGAAGTTCGTTGTTTTTTCTTTCTCAGATAACACTCTTAAAGACAATAATGTTATTGGATTATTTAAACCTAAATAGAGGAGACGGGCGGCTACAAAGGACAATATTTCTACAGAAAAGGAAATGTGAGGAAAAACAGAACAGAGAACATTGGTATAGCAATGACATGTACATGTATTTACATCAACTACACTGTCAGTTTGAATCTTCTAATCTTCTAGAGAGATGTATTTCACACTTACAGATTTATGATTGTTGAATGAAAAATAATTGTTGTTGAAACTGTGAATGCAAGTTTTTAACAAAGAACAAAATTGTAAAATATCCAATCGAAGCACAGCAAAATATCTTTCGTCCTTTACATCTGTAAGCGAAGCAAGTCATAAGGACTTTTTATCAACAAGGGGTTTTCAACTACCTGAAAAAAAGTGACAAGTCGAGGAAATTGTCTTATCATGCATTTTATGAAGAACTGTACTAAATCCATTATAGAGCGCTTAAAAACATGAACAAATAGTTGCATTACCTCAAACCCCAACTTTTGGTACAATGCCACTGCAGGGTCATTGTTTGCGTCCACATGCACATAAAGACGTTCCACACCTACATGCATAACGAATTCGGAAGCCTTCTTACTTTAACATGCTATCTAATATCAGACAATTGTTGTAAAAGTTACTCTCACATCAATCTTCATATTACCTCTAGATTTTGCATATTCCACAGTAAAAGACACCATGTTGCTTGCAATAGCCTTGCGGCGATATGGTTTGGAAACACATAAGTTTGCAATATAACCATATCTGCTTGTTGGTGTTCGGTTGACTTTAGAAAAACGTGGAGCATCAACCAGTTCCTGCACAAATTGTTAGTTATTAAAGGATTAAAACCATCAAAGAGAAAGAGACAAAAAAAAAAACGATAGGCATAATAGCTTACCCCAGGAAAGGTCTCCCCTAGCAGCAAATATCGGATATTCAGATCAAGGGTTCCTACAACACTTCTTATTACTATGCGTTTTTTACCCTTCTCCGGTTTCATCTCCTGATAAACTTGACACCAGACACCTTAAGGGAAAGAAAGAAAAGGAACTAAACAGATAGATGCTTCATCAAATAATCCAAGAACAAGAATGCTTTTACCGTGATGATGCATGTGTAGCTGTGGCCGTGTTGTGGCTCCTTGCACCGCTTCTTTATCTTAGCAAACTCCTTTGCAATAGGAATTCTTGTTAAAATTTTCATCAAGGGACACTCCAATGCATACAGAACACAGAGTAAATAGCATAAACTCTAACCTTTCTAGCATAGATCTTCTTTCTGTAATGGGCAAATCTGGATAAAAAAAATAAAGAGAATTATAGCAGCATGCAACTTTTCATCCATTGTGAATCAAAGCGCATTATCTGGTTAATGGCTTGCTATTATTAAAAAAAGAGGAAGAAGAATCTCAAATGTTGATTCATTTACAATAAACATGCACACTCCAAAATATTTCACCCTCATTTTCTTGAATCTGTATCACTATAGTGAATCAAGTTATTATCATTAATGATCTCCGATAAAGAAAAAAAGCCACTAAACTAACGCACTCGGTGTCAGTGTGATAGCGTTCTGTTCGATCTTCCCACTCATTTTCTGCCCTTAGCCACGCTGCTATCTGCATTAGTACTAACAAAAGTAAATACTCATAAACAGTGTAAAATATCATAACCTAAATAGAAAAGATTAAAAGACGAGAAAGAAAAAAAAAGGAAACTTACCCAATACTCTTCGTCAAGAAAGGCCTCTCGTGCAATGAAATCGCCAAACTCAAATCTGTCATGGGGTTCCATTTCATGAGGCGAAGGCTGGAAGCGCCCAAGATTGAAATTGCAGAACCTCACAGTTTCCCGTCGGGAGACAGGTGGCTTTAGAGTTGAAAGTTGCACCGAAACTTCCTTCTTCTTCTTGGGGATCAAGAAATCAAAATCCGTAGTCCTGACAGAAAACAACACAGAGAAGTTAATGAGTAAGATCATACATTGAAGCAAAGAAAAGGATTTTGAGAATGAAGAAAAAGAAGATGACATGGGAAGAGAAAGCGCGATTCTTGGCCATTTGGAAGAACCGGAATTGTGTAAGTGTGGGACGTGAATTGTGGAAGAAATAGAAGGCATGATTGTTTGTCTGTAAAGAAGAAGAAAGTGGTTTGTGTCTTGAATTGGAAGAAGAAGAAATAGAAACCAATCACGTTTTCTTTCCCAAATCAACCTTTCTTCTTTCTTTTTCTGCTTCTTCCTTCTCTTTATATCGTATGCTATGATAAGGATACAGTTTCAAAATAATATATACGAAACAATGTTATCTTCAATTAATACGTCATTTGATTATCAACAGAAAAGTATTAACGTATTTAAAATTGCACATTCTCAAGAAATTACATGACAAAACAGGATTTAAGTACACAATTTATTGAAGTAATTGTGGAAATGAGATTATGAATTATTATTGTACCACATTTATCTTTATATTAAGATGTGCCTTTCCTTTCAATTTATCGAGTAGACTAATTTATAGTGTATCTTTAGTTTCCATGTTTGACTCATGATGAACACATAGAGACAAAAAGGAAATATGTGATTGGAAGGGGTGGTGGTTGAGGTATTGGATTTAGCTGAATTTCACATCATTCTGAAAAGGAAGTTGGAAATTGTTGAATAAAATATAAATTCTGAAACATTTGTTGGTTTCCACTTGAGAAACGGAAAACATTAGTAGTTTGTGTTCATTGATTTGCAATGAAAGGAAGAGAAAGTTTGTAGCCTTTTACCACCCTTTCTCATTCATGTTAACTGTGTGAGAAATTCCAAGACATAATGTGAAAATATTTTTAATTCATGTTTGAGTGGAATTACTCTTTATAAATCCGTTTACCAACTTCTTCCAACAGCGATCAGACTTGACAAAAGATTTGTTGCACAAGATTAAAAAAATGTATACATGAAGAACGAAACCACACATTTGCTTCATCCCTCTGAGAACATTGATAATAAATAAGTCAACACTTAGACTATTGTGTTTACTTCACCATTAAACCTTGCTTCCCCCTTTTGTCCGTGTTGATTGTGATTTAATTTTGGAGGTTGATGGAGCTCCACATGTGTCCTTAGAACCACTATTTATGATCACTTGAGGCAAGCTTTCAAAACATGTTAATGGTGATTGTGTTTTTGTATGATGGTCCATAGTTGTTAAATTTGTGAAGTGCATGATGATACTTCATAACTTCCTTGAATGACTATAATCATTGTGTGTGTTTGCTTAACTCTAAAACTCGTCATCTAGTAACATGCATGATCCAATGATGCAAAAAAGGGAGACATGGTCAATTATATGGTGGAGCATAATAGATTATGTTTGAAAACTCACATAATCGATTATAACATAATTTATTATGCCCACCTATCTTCAATCCTGATCCAAATTTCAAATTTTTGTGTGAATGAATTACATTGTCTTTAGCATTTCAAAGTCATTTAATTTTATCATTTATAATTTAAATTTTAATAAAATGAAGCTTGAAGTAGTTACCTTAAATTTGATTTATATATGGTTTGGTAATTTTCTTTGTCTAATTTAGTGCTAATGCAATTTTCTATTCAGTGTGGTATATAACTTTTGTTGTAAGGGGTGATGTTGGAATTGGTAGAGGCGAATGGTTGAGTTTGGAAGGTTGGGGGCTTCAAACATTTACAATTAACTTTGCCTATGTTCAGGTAAGGAGGGATTGAGATGGAGAGATTTCTCCAATATACAGTAAGTTGTGGAGGTGTAAAGCCTTGCCTTCTGCTTTGTTCACTGCTTGGAGGGTGATAGAGAATAAGATTTCTACTAGGGTTAATTTGGAAAGGCACGGGGTGGTGATTGAAAATTCTTTGTGCAGTTTGTGTGGGAAGGAGGAAGAGTCTTTCAATCATTTGTTTTCCGTGTGCGGTTTTGCTTAGCGTGTTTGGAGTCTTTGTTCTGAGTGGCTTGGAGTGTTGTTCGTAATTCACAAGGATCCTATGTCAAATTTTTTACAATTCAGGATGTGTCAAGCTTCAGATTCGGTTGATGATGTTTGAGGTGCAATTTGGGTTGGAGTAGTGAGTGAAATCTGAAAACACAGGAACTTTGTCATTTTCAATAGGGGAGTGACAGATGCGTCATAAGTGTTCGCATTGGTGCAAGTAAAGGTTTGATCTTGGATTTATGCAAAGTCTCGTTATGCTTCTTTTTCTTATTCTAATTGGGTTTTGAATCCTTTGGCTTGTAAGAGGTTGATTTCTTAATGCCCTTTTTTGTGTTTTTCTTTTGTAGTACCTTTGTTAATTTGATAGACGTTTCTAGTTAGGAGAATGATAATGTGTAACTGTATAAGGGTTGGATCACCCTAAAGTGGTTTCAATTTATTTATTTTTTATTGTTGATAATTTTTTTTTGTTAATTATTAATTTTTAATTACATTAATTTTGTCATCAAATACGTGCGATATATAACTTTTTTTGATTATTAATTTTTAATTGTATTATTTTTTCATCAAATACATTATATTGTAGTGATCGTAGTAGTTAAGATTATATTGGATGAAATGATGAATTATTAGAGTTAGATTATTCGGGTGATAGATTATAGTAAGTTTATAGTTTGACAATATGAGTAGTAGCTAATATGGGTTTTGTGTTATTAAATTTGCTTTTAATTTTGAAATGCTTAAAAGGGATTATATACATAATGAGGCATAACTCAATAATCTAATATATAAAATTATATATATATATATATATATATAAATAAAAGAAATATTAGTTAAAATGAACTTACAAATGAGAAAGTAAAGTTTTTTCTTTTATGCACCTTTCTACAAAAGTTTATCATATGATGCGAATTCTCTACTTCACTCTGCTTCTTCATCCAAACCACTTGTTAAAATTAATGAGTGAAATTAGTTTATGTTATAGCTTTCAATGATTTGTAATATGTTTTGAAACTTTAACTTTAACTTATTTTTATGAATATTTTATTTTATGTTCATTTGTTAAGAATGTCTTTGAATGTTTTATTTATTGTTCCTTTTTAAATTGATATTTATTGTAGATATAACTAACCACTTTCATAAATTGTGTATTTGTTAATTCTAGTATTTTGTATTTAGTTTATTATAAATACGATTCATATTTTGTAAGTGATAAGTAATATCTTCTTCATTCAAAAGTAAAAGTCAAGAAAGATATACAAAAGATAATACCCTTGCACAGATCGATGGAGACTCTCCTCCTGATGTATCATTAATGAAGCATATTTTAAACCACTCTCAATATTTAAAAAAGCACAATCAAATTATTAAATATGTAAAGAATTTTGCATCTAAGCAATTTTTTATCCCAAGAGATTACAAGAATTGGATAATTCTTTGTTTAATCTAAATTACAATTTCATTAATACCTAACATAATAGATATTGAATTAATTTTTCTCTCAAAATTATACATAATACAAAGATATCATTAAGGTCTTTTACTCGAACTTCAAAGTAGTTTATTTAAGTCATACATGAATTTGAACATTATAACTAGACTCATAATGTTAAAAATATATATTTGACAAACTTCTACATAATGTTTATGTTCATATTCTCAGTCATCGGATAACAATTTTGCTCACATAACACAAGTTATATTTATGCTTTGAACATTGAAAAATAACATTCAAATTAATTAATCATATTACATCATGTAACATAAAAAAATACATACAAAATCGTCCCGTATAATATTTTTGTTATTCACATTTTTTTTATGATCAGGTGAACTTGATTGCAGATAGACATACCATCTCAAAAAATTATTAATTTTTTTAATGTAATTATTGCTAATTAGTACCAACTAGATTTAATCACGATCATAAAATAACATTCTAAAAATAAAAATTCGGTAAGCAATGATGACGGCTCTACCACAATTTTGATATACATAATAAGATTTGAGGTAGTATTAAAAAAATTGAACTAAATTATGAATACTTTTAATTTAAATATTTGTTAAGATTTTAACATAGTTCACAATTGAATAAAAATTTAAATAATTTTAAAATCTTTTAAGTAAATATGACTTTTTCTTTTTCTATTCAAATGTACTTTTAATTTAAATTACTCTTATTTATCTTCCTTCTTTTTGTTCTTGGAGGATTAAAATGCACTATACGAGATTATATTCCTTACTAGTTTTATTTATTATTTATAATTTCAATAAATTATTTTCTTCACATGTGCAATTAAATGCATAATTTTAATTTTTATTATTTAATATAAATATAGTTATATTATTTAAAATACATGCCAATCACAATTTAAATTTCTATTCCACATGTATTAAAAATAATATAATTTTATATTATAAATAATATTTATAGTCAGTAATAAAAATTAAATTTGTGTATTTAAAAATTAATGGTATGGATATATGTTTTATTATTTATGATATAAGTATATATAAAAATTAATAATTAAATTGTAGATTATTAAAAGAGGCTTCAATAACCAATCATCCTTAACATTGAACATTGTGGAGAAAATACTGTATTTGCTTTTCTAATACAATATATCAAGCATTGAATATAATCAAGAAATGATATTATAAGTTATTTAAATTAATTGTACTATTACATAATATATTAAATTAACTTATTTATTTAAATTAAACTGACTTATTTATTTTTAGTTAAATGTTATAAATGATCTATAAGAGAAATTGATTGATTTTTATGGATTGAACCATTTCACATCTTAATCTATAAATAATAAGTATTTATTATTTTAAATAAGATAAATAGTCAATTTAATATAATAAGTATATATAAAAAAAAAATTATTTTTTTAATTCTATTATTATATTAAACTGACTTGTTTATTTTTAGTTTAACCGTTATGAATTATCTAGTCTAGAATGGATTGATTCATTTGATATTTTGATCCATAAACAGTAAATATTTATAATTTTTTTATTTAGGTAAATAATTAGTTCAGTATAAGTATTGACATATTATATTTTTAGTATAATAAAAAAAATTACCATCTTAATTCAAAAAATTTAATTCTATTAATTTTGTTTAAATTCAGATTTCTATTAATTTTGTTTAAATTCCAGTAACAGTTAGGTATGAAGTTTTTTTTTACTTATTTACCCCTATATGCATCGCAGAATGGCTCGTTATTAGTAAATATCTAACGGTAGTATCCTTCATATATCTAAATCCTTTTAATTTGGCTTTTAAGAATAAATAGACTCATCTTTTTTTAAGTTAAACTTCAACTTCTCATTACATCTTCTGATATAAAATATGATTATTTAATCAAATTTTTAATATAACATTATATTGTATGAGAAAAACAATCCATGCTAGGCACAGGTAAATACACTAGTTCAGTAGAAAAGATTACTCCTACCTTGAATGCTCACAACATTCAAATTCAATGGCCACCCTCATAGTGACCCCAAACAACCAACACCAACACCAACAAATAAAAAAACAATAATGCAAATATCTGCACTAATAGTACAAGGTAGAAGGAAGACAGAGCAAAAGGTTGAATAACCTCAGCCTCAGGGTTCAAAATCAGTCTTCACCCACTTCCCATACTTGCTTTTCATTTTATCATCCAATTCTTTAGCTTTCATTTCTGCCATCTTGGTTGCATTAGTCATGGACTCCTCTTGCACTTCAGCAATCCTTCTACTCCTCTTCCTTGCTGAGGCCTCCCTCTCTGCATTCAGTTCCTCATAATTCTTCACCCAACAACTTTGCACTGCACAACTCAGAATCAACACCACACACTGCAGCATGCACATTGCCATCAAGGCCCCACATTCCAGCCTCACCAAAAGTTTGGCTTCTTTGGGGTCCCTTGGAGACTTCAGCAGGGACATGCTTGCTTTCTCTTTTGTGAACAAGGCCAATATACTCAGCACTTGTCCTATTAAGGAGGCTAGTAGAAGTGAAATGTGGGTGAGGAAACAGAAGTGTGTGAGCTGGGAGTAGAAGCCCACAAAAGATGAGAGAAGTGAGATGCCAGAAACCATGAGGAGAGCCAGCCCAAATGAAGTTGGAGGCATCTTGAGGAGAATTGTGGGTGCAAATGAGGATGCTGAGAGGATAAAGAGAGAGAAATTCAAACAGCTAAGGACAAGGTTTGTGAAGGAACATGTCTTTCTGAGCTTGGAGGAAGCCATTTGCTTTGGCTTGTTTGAATTCTTGAAACTTGTTTGTTTGCTTTGGCTTTTGAAGAGGTGGAGGATAATTTGAATTTATAAGGGGGGTGAAAGGTACCGTTAAGGATGGGTATAACGGCTAGCATAAGGGAGGTCCCACTTTTTTTTACTGATTCTTGGGCAGTGTTATATTCCCTCCACAGGCATTCAAACCTGCCTTGAATAAGAAAACTGATGATTATGAATCATTGATGGAGCTATGTTACAAAAGTAACTGGTAGTGTAGTACAATATGAATGTGACAATAACGTACACATTATTAAAAATACCCGCTGACTCGGATTAGTATCACGGAATGTACCCCTTTCAGCATTTAACAACATAAGATTGATGGTCTCGTGATACGAATTTGATAATATGCAGATGATCTTGTAAGATCTCACTATGCCACTGATGTTAACTTCAATTTTCTTAAAAATAAGGTTCTCTTGCCACAAAGAGAAAAGGGGATTTATTTGTGTGTACTACATGTATGTAGTATAGTATTCAGCTTTTACAGGTATCCGATGGAGTATTAGATTTTTATTCCACGAGTTTTCCACTAAAATTGACAGAGAAAAGAGACTAGTACTTCTGTGCCCCTGCCCTGCCACGAGATAGTGCAATTTGGTTTATATAGCTATAGGCACTTGGCCATCTTCAACAATTGAATAATTATGCACTCAAATTTCACATTCTTATTCTCTATGGTAAAACATGGATATTTGGAGGAGCAATCAAGAAATTTTGCAAAATCTTAAATCTGGGTTCGAAAGTACTAATTACAGTCACATGTACAAATTTTTGCACTGGCAAAGCAAGTAAAAATAGTCCCTTTGAAGACATGAGTAGTTTTACTCAGTAACAGACGCTCCATAGTTTTTAAATAGGGGCCATGTCACGATTTACGAAAAACGTTCCCGGCATCATCTTGACTCCACTTTTGAGACTTGTATGCAGGTAGGGCATATTTCAAAATTGGACTTACACACTGCAGAAACTATACTCGGATTAGGAAAGCTGTCAATCTCACGTAACAACTAGTGTTGAGCTAATTATCATGAAGTATTTAATTTTGCCAACATCAAAACAACCAAGTCATTTTTCATTACAAAAATATTGTTCTGTGCAATTTTTTATTACAAAAAATAATGTTATAAAGAAAAGATTACTGCAACAGCATGATCTGCAGAGACTTGGAAAAGAGGTATAATTCTTAATAACTACATATATTTCCCTTTTTCCTCTCAACTGCAATATTTAGATTCAGTGTCCACAGCATAAAATAATTTATAAAATATGCTAAAATCCAATGCACATAAAGCATCATTGTATATATTTCTGATCTTAATCTTCATAAATTGAAAGAGTAATCGAAGTGAATAAAGAAATGCTATTTTCAACTTTCAGCATACATTTATTCCTTTATCCTGTTTGCTGATGTTATTGTCTTCAACCACTACTTGGAACTTCTTTCAAAAGGGAATGGGGTCATATCATACCTCATTAACATTATCTTCTATACCCAAATCAAGCATTATCACTGTGGGTTAAGATGGCCTCAACTCTATCTAGTGAGGCTTGTAGTCGTCCCGAGTGCATGTTGAACAATGGTTCATCAGTACCCAGAGCCCTGTTAAGGTTTGAAATTTAAATTAATCAGTCATTCATGAAACAAAACATAGTAGATAGCAAGTAACTAAATGAATAAAATAAAATGTAATACAGCTTATCCCAAAATAATTTATCAGAGTATATTTTCTAAACACTGATAGATGTATTTTAGTTTCAAAGCTATTATTCTGACAAAATTACAAAACTTGCCCAGTAATTTCAGGAAGAACATAGTCCGCCCTCCATCCAAAACGTAAGTCAAAACCAGGAAACAAGCCAACTGATGTCTTATTTCGGATTCGAGATATACCATCTCCACCCAAACAAGTGGTAAGCTTCCATTTCCAACCAGTAGCGTGCATTTGAAAATTGTGTCCTATACCAACCTGCACTGTTTATGTCAGTATGAATAATTTCAAATGAAATTTTACAAGAAGGACAAGAACTTATCATGGCATAAAAAACAATGGGGTCAACATATACAAACACAAGCACATGAACACTGTTATCTAATACTATTTTCAAACATTTTCAGTAACCATCACAATAAATTGTCATGACATGAAAAATAGACACCACCAAACCTGAAGATTAAGAAATTTGGTGATGGGAATCTTTTTTGAGAGAACACGAACATCATGATGAAGGGGTTCATAAATTATCTTCCACTTCCATTCAGGTGTTAGAGGCTTCAATACAAGCTTGGCTTGATATTCATTGACTGGGGCATTGAAGAACTGCACCCAAAAAAAAGGATCTCCTGAATAAGTAGAACTAGTCATCATAAGTAAATAATTGACTAGTACACAAAAACTCCAACATTAACCTTCTAATTGACAATTGACTTGTAGTCATCATGCCTATGCATATAGACAGTTAAACTTTATAGAGCATCGTTCCTACAAATTTTAGTGTTCTTTTTTATACTTCTTGCATGTTTGCAACAGATGGTTTTTTTAACCAAGTAGACATGATAAAAACAATAGTCAACAGATGCAGAATTAAGCAACCAAGAATAATATCTTGATAGACAGACATCTAAGTGCTCCTACAAAAAAAACACAAGGTTTAGAATCATACAAAATGTAAGAATAAATCACAATAGGTTTTCCTCCCTGTGGTTTAAAAGTGACATCCCCTAAGCTTTTCTTTATTATCCTTTGCATATAAGTATATATAACCACCTGTAGGCTTTTCAGTCTAAATTATCCTTCATGAAACATGATTAATAAAATAACTTCACAGCATCTATCTCTCCATATTACTTATACTTATGAAAAAAAAAGGTAAAGACTAACCTTACTCCTTAAAAGTGAAAGCCTTAGTATGTTAAATAAGTCCCCAAATTGCCAAATTGAACTAATTACTCTGGTTAAAATATATCTTACTATTATCTAACATAACACCCCACAAATTTAGGAATACAAAGATGACAGTTTAGTCCGAACGAAACCATAACTTACATGAAACATATGTAAAAAAAAATGGTAAATTATAAAAAGAGAGAACTATAAATGAATGAGTTTGACAAGAATGGATAGCCATAAAAGGGAACAGAAAAGAACCTCCATATTAAGACCAACTCGAATGCCCTGAAGTTCTTTTCGGAACTTGAAGAACAACTCGGAAGGCATCAAATTGATGTTGTATAACTCATCCCACGAAGTCGGTTCCTCCCCGTTTGGCACCGATTCCATTTTTGGACAAATTTGCAAAACTCACTTCAATGTATAAATAATATCACCCACCAATAATCAATAATAATGTTGCAATTTTGATTATCCAAAAGCAGTTTACCTCCAAAACCTGCACTGCACGGAGATGGAAGAGAAGCAATTTCACAAAGGACTCTGGAACTCCCACTGCTATTTTCTTTAAGGGTTGGTAATTGGATTTGTTTTTGTTTCTACCATTTTCACTCCCTCAGACACTCACCCTAATAGCTCCCAAAAACCCTTCTGCTGCTCAATTCAATCCTTGAAATTTTATACCAAACACTTAAATTTGATAGGGTAATTATATTTTGATATCTTTCACTTTACTATCTATAATAAAATATTAATATTTATAAAAATAAAATAAAAAATATAAAAAATAATTAGTGAAAAATATAAAAAAAAATGAAAAATGTTAAAATAATTTTTAAAATTAAAAAAATTAAAATATTAATATTTGGTGAGGTGTAGGGTGGAGTAATGAGTGTCAAATAATCATTTTCCAATTTCATACATGTTAATTTATTTTTTTTAAATAGGAAAATGATTTTTCGACACCCATAAACCCCAGAATACAACTTTATGACGTGACTAAGTTGATTACGTGGCTGGGGCAATTTTGTAAAATAGCAATGCAAGGAGAAATTTTAATTTGCAAAACCGGTCTTCAAGTCTCCTGTTCGTGATATTCTTTGGAAGAGAGGAACAGTGAGAAAGAGTGAAATAAAGTGGTTGCGGTGGTGTGCGAAGTGGTTACGGTGGTGTGCGAAGTGGTGTGCGAAGAGCTTGCGACCAGAGTGTGAAGAGCTTGCGGTGGTGTGCGAGGAGCTTGTGACCGGAGTGTGAAGGACTTGTGGTCGGAGTGCGAGGACCGATGAGAAGGTAAGTGGGTTTTCTTTTTGGGTCTTTTGCCATTTTAGGATTTTGAATGGGTTGTTTGTGCTTGTGGCTTTTGTGGTTTAGGGTTTATTTAGATTTTTTGTTACGTGAGTTGTTCTCTCTGTGTTACATTCTGTTCTCTGTTTTATTTGTTTTATTAAATAAATAATTTACCTTAGTGCAATATATCTAAGTGAATAGAAAAATTCAGCAGTATATCTAAGTGAAAAAATTTTCAGGTTTATGTTTTCTTAACATTTTGGATGAAGATGAGGTTATATTCTTTTGTGTAACTGGTTATCTTTTTGTTTCTTCCCTCATGTTTCTCATCAAGAGGTATCAAAGCAAAAGATTCATTTTAGTGAAAAAAATGGAGTGGATGAATTTTAGGTTTGCATATCTTATTAAAAAAGGATCTTTCTGACAAAGTTTCTTCAAGATTGTAAGTGTTGTTCACATATTTTTTTTTACTCATGAAAATTGATATTTTGTACTAGGATCAATTGTATATGTGAAAAGCTATAAAATGTTTAGCAGAAATGAAAGTAAAGGATTATAGGTATGGTCTAATAAATAAGAGATTTAGGTGTGTAATTGTATGGATGGAGTGGACCATAACCCCATTTCCATAATGAAAAAGTGCGTTGGAGTGGACAATTGACAATGTGGAATGTATAAAGTGAAATGCCTGCTTGGTTTGGATACTAGTCTTTCCAATCCAACATTTCTCTATAAATAGTGTATAGGTCAAAGGTAACCACGTCACTAACCGGCCGACCAAATTATCAAATACAAAATAAAACAATTATGCAATAAATCAAGTAATATTTTATAATTTCGGTAATTATGTGATAATTCAAGTAATACTGTCTCATTAAAGATATGTATTAGATATGGTTCATAGATGAGTTACAATTCCTTCTATTAAAGAAAAGGTAACTTTATGAGCCTAATCTTCAAGAAATGTGTTGCTTAATTTTTTTCACAGCTTGTTGAGCCATATTTAAACTGCATTATAAGATTTTTTTTTTTTTACACAATTCTTGTATTTAGGCTTATAAAAGTTTGAAATATCCTTAACTTATCAGTTTCATTTAATATATTTATTAATTATTGATAAAAAAAAGTAACCTTATGAGCTTGCAATCTGCTTACAATCTTCTTTAGTTTACTTGAGCATGATTACAAAAAAACTATACCAGGGCCACCGTGACAGTAAAAAAATATAGCCTGGACCAAATTAAGTTCAATTGAAAAACATTATGTGCTCTGGGCATAAACTGTTACTCATATCACCACTTATTCATCTCATTTCCACTTATTATGGAAGAAAACCCAATAACCACTACATCACCCCTGACCCACTGGAAATGCAAAAAAGACATTGGGACCATCCACCCACCTCCAATAGGTCCATAAATTCATCCCGCTTTTCCCAAATACCCAGTTAAAAAATGACACAATTTGTGCATAGGGCACAAACTTATATTGTGATCACCACTTATAGAGACAGGGATCAACACATACCATGACCAATGTGAGTAAAAACACTATAGTCTATACAAAATTAAGCTCAATTGAAAAACATTATGTGCTATGTGCCAAATATGTTACTAATATCACTACTTATTCATGCACTCATTCCCACTTATTATGGAAGAAAACCCAATAACCACCACATCACCCTTGACCAACTCGGAATGCAAAAAAAAACCTTGGGACCATCCACCCACCTCCAATAGGTCCATCAATTCATCCCGCTTTTCCCAAATACCCAGTTAAAAAATTACACAATTTGTGCATGGGGCACAAACTTATATTGTGATCACCACTTATATAGACATGGATCAACACATACCATGACCAATGTGAGTAAAAACACTATAGTCTGGATAAAATTCAGCTCAATTCAAAAACATTATGTGCTATGTGCTGAAACTATAACTCATATCACCTTTTATTCATGCACTCATCCCCACTTTTTATGGAAGAAAACCCAATAACCACCACATCACCCCTGACCAATTGGGAATGCAAAAAAAACTTAAAAAATGGCATAATTCGTGCATGGGGCAGAAACGTACACTGTAATCCTCACTTATATAGATAGGGATCACCACAAACCATGACCACTTCTACAGTAAAAAAACTAAAGTCTGGTCCAAATTAAGTTAAATTAAAAAACATTATCTGTTGTGTGCAAAAAGTATTACACAAATGACCACTTATCCATGCCCTCATTTCCACTTTTTGTGTGAGATAACCCAATGACAATCAGATAACCCGTCACCAACTAGGAATGGGAAAATTACACTGCGAAATCCTAAACCCACCATCAATATGTCCACCAATCCATCCTGATTCTTACAAAATACTCGATTCAAAACATGCATAATTCGTCCACTGGGCACAAACTTATGCTTTCATCACCCCTTATTTAGACAGGCATCATCAATACCACTATGACAGTACAAAATTAAGTCTGGAGCAACTAAGTTAAATCCCAAACTATTACTTAAATAGAATATCCAAACTATTTAAGTATAATAGAGAAGCAGAATATCCAAACTATTACTTAAATACAAAACATTCATATTTTTGTAAGTGTTCTATCAGTATCAGTTATTTTTATTTATCTTTTACCTTTTTATGTATTATATAAATATAACAATTCTTGATTAAATATTTTAGTTAATGTTAATTTAATTTGAATCGATGTAGTTAACACTAAGGACAATATTTTTAAAAAACAAAGTTTTGGTTGTAATGCAACCATCTTCAATAAAAGGAAAAAAAAGAAAAGAAAAAGTAAATGATGATGAAGAAAATGAATGTGAATAAAAAAAAATATTAATAAAGGAGAACAGTGTTAATGAAAAAGATGAATTTATTTCAATATAAATAAAATAATATTTTGCATAAAAACATTAGAATGGACTTCACCAAAACTATACAGCAGCACATGCAGAAATTATATAACATTTATTTACGTGTTCCAATTATCCTTTCGTTTACCTTATCCTCGAATGGCACGCTCTAAATAATCATTTAAAACATCCACCTCACCCTTGCTCAAATCAAATCATTGCGTTTACCTAATCCAACAACAAAGCTAAAATGAGAACTTGCAAAGGTAAGGACACTTGCACGTAGCGGAGATGGATGAAGAAGAAATCAGAAAGCACATGCAGAGTAAGACAAACCAAATTGAAATTAAGTACAAAAAAATATTAATCAATAATTATTTTAATGAATTACGTACAATACTCTGCTACACTCAGAACACTTCACTCTCTCCTCCTTCACTCTCACCACTGCCTTCTCTTTTTCTCTCACTACTTTTCTTTACTCTTCTTAAAGCTCTCCTTCTCCTTCAGTGTCCTAAAACTCTGTCTCAGTCTTAAACCTCTCCCTCCTCACTACCACCGTCTTGTCTTCCTCAGAGCTCAACCGCACACAGTCTTCCTTAGAGCTCAACTGCACTGCCACTGTCTTCCCCGTCTTACTTCCCCGTTTCTCTGCAAAGAGGTTGGTGCTATTTTCTTTGGTTGTAGCCTTTTTATGCATATGTGATCGTGTACCATGCACGTACCACATGCAAACATTGATTTGGAGGCTTACATGACAGTGCATAAACTTCTTCACAGGTCCCCACTTAAAAACAAAGGGGACAACACTTAGATGAAAATACCAGAATTCAAGCTACTCTTCCACTATTGAAATGCCTAACCTCCATTGAGCTCACTGGACTGCCATCTCAACCATCACAACACAAAAAAAAAAAACACATGCAAACCTCGATTTGGAGGCTTACATGACAATGCATAAAGTTTTTCACAGGTTCCGACTTAAAAACAAAGGGGTCACCACTCATATTCACATAGCAGAATTCAAGCTACTATTACATTATTGAATTGCCTAACTTCCAATGAGCTCACTGGACTCCCATCTCAACCCTCACAATACCAAAAGAACGAGATGCAAACATTGACTTGGAGGCTTACATGACAGTGCATAAACTTCTTCATAGGTCCCCACTTAAAAACAAAGGGGTCACCACTTAGATTCACATAGCATAATTCAAGCTACTCTTGCACTATTGAATTACTTAACCTCCAATGAGCTCATTGGACTCCCATCTCAACCCTCACAACACCAAAAAAATGAGATGCAAACATTAACTTGGAGGCTTACATGACAGTGCATAAAGTTCTTCACAGGTCCCTACTTAAAAACAAAGGGATCACCACTCAGATTCACATAGCAGAATTCAAGCTACTCTTGCACTATTGAAATGCCTAATTCCAATGAGTGTACTGGACTCCCATTTCAACCCTCACAACACCAAAAAACGAGATGCAAACATTGACTTGGAGACTTACATGACACTGCATAAAGTTCTTCACATGTCCCCACTGAAAATCAAAGGGGTCCCCACTTAGATTCACATAGCAAAATTCAAGTTACTCTTGCACTATTGAATTGCCTAACTTCCAATGAGCTCACTGGACTCCCATCTCAATCCTCACAACACCAAAAAATGGAGAGATGCAAGCATTGACTTGGAGGCTTACATGACAGTGCATAAAGTTCTTCAAAGGTCCCCACTTAGATTCACATACCACAATTGAAGGTACTCTTCCACTACTGAATTGCCTAACTTGCAAAGAGGTCACTAGATTGCCATCTCAACCCTCAAAACACCAAAACTACTACATGCAAACCACATGTATTGTTATATATCATATTTTAGGCAGAAATGTGTATTGGACGACAAAAATGTTAACTTGTATATTTTCATAAATAGAGTGATATTGAGTGTTTTTTTAACTGTTGATAGGAACTGATGTACTGTAAGTGAGGACCCATGTGTAAATAAGTAGGGACCCATGACAAGGTTTATGCAAGTTCATTGTTTTCATCTTGGTTTTTGGGATTCAGAACTTGGCAATGCAGGATGTGTTTCAAGGAACGTAGTTATAAGGTATGAACATCAATTGGGTGGATAAAGGCATGTTATGGTGGTCATAGGAACCCATGTACTATAAGTGGGGACCCATGTGTTAATAAGTGGGGACCCATGACTACATTTCTGCATGGTCATTTCTTCCATCTTGCTTTTTGGGATTCAGCACTTGGCAGTGCATGATGTGTTTCAAGGGACGTAGTTGTAAGGTATGAATGTCAATTGGGTGGGTAAAGGCATGTTGTGGTGGTCATAGGAACCCATGTACTGTAAGTGGGGACCCATGTATAAATAATTGGGGACCCATGACAAGGTTTCTGCATGTTCATTTTTTTGCATGTTCATTTTTGGGATTCAGAACTTGGCAGTGCAGGATGTATTTCAAGGGACGTAGTTGTAAGGTATGAACGTCAATTGGGTGGGTAAAGACATGTTGTGGTGGTCATAGGAACCCCTGTACTGTAAGTGGGGACCCATGTGTAAATGAGTGGAGACCCATCACAAGGTTTTTATATCATCACAAGGTAAATGACTTCATTTATTCATTGAAAGAACAAAGTTGATAATGTCAAAGTAATCCAAACTACAAGTAAATTAAAATGATAACATTAAATTGTCAAAATAACAATTGTTTCATATTTGAACATATTACAAGTCAAGTATAATATTTGTCTTGGTGCCTCCACTTCCTATAATATTTTGGTTTGTTGATAGAGCACTACTTCAATATTTAGTTCCTGGAATAAATAAAAATGTGTTAATTTTCAAGTTAAAAAACAAGTTAGAATTCATAAATTTTTTTCTAGATAAAGATGGAAGCAATGATCAATATTATGAAGCCAAAAGAGTGTAAACATCAACAACTGTACCAAAAACAGATCAACAATTTCAACTTAAAGATAGGAAAAAAAAATAATTTTAACACAATTGCAAATTTAGGAACCAAATAGCAATTTCAACACAGTTGCAAATTTTAAAACTAAATAACTATTTCAACACGTTTACAATTTAAGAACCGAATAACAGAATAATTTAAAACTAATTTAAAAAGGTACATGATGGAATCTTCACTCTAACTGGAAGGCCTGTAACATCAATGACGAAAGGCTTTTCAGGACACCAATAACTAAATTGGGGCAACAAAAGTTTATGATATTTTCAAATATTTTTCACAAGGCATGTAGAATACAAATGAGTCAAATGTAGACCAAATTTACTCAGCTAACTAAACTCTCAAGAAATTAGATGAAAATAAAATAACATTTTAACCAAAAATGATTCTACTAACCTCTTCTTCATCTTTGGTCGGATCCAATATAATACAATAACTATCTGATACAGAACAACATACTGGCACCAAAGAGACAAGGATGAGAATTAATTACTATTAATAGAATTAAAATATAGAAATAAACCAAGAGACAAACTAAGTGTAAATTACTAGTAAGATGCTTTGAGGAATTCCAGTCTCTACAGGTGCATCATATACTGCACATGGAAGAAGCTATATAGTCTTTTCTTTGAAATCCAAAGTACTGAATTTGGTGTCTATAGTGAGAATTTGCATTTGTTTAATCGGGTTAGATGTGGAAGAAGTTGCCAAAGCTTCCACAGTGAGGGTGTGCACATTGAAGAGTGCATACAAAGATCTTCATCCCCTTGCTTCATATGTGATTCTTACTTGGTATGCCAATACTGAGGATATAAAGCGACTACGCACTCCTTGATGCTCATCCATCATCTTCCAGATATCCTACAACAACAACTGATACAAATTATAACGCATTACAGAAAAACCCTAAACCACCAAAACCCTAAATCACAAACATCAAACCCTAAAAATTAAAATGCCAGAAAAGTAAAATAAAGACACTTACCTTCTCCTCCTTTCTCGCACACGTTTCGTGCACCTTATGCACAACACCGAACCCTGTCACAGACCCCGCACACCACCGCTCATTCGCACTACAACGTTGTCGCCGTTCGCACTACCTCGCCGCCGTCAACGTCGCACTACCTCGCCGTCGTCACCGTCCAACTACGTGTTCGTGTCTCTGCCGTCAACGTTTCGCACACCTTTGCCGCTGTTGGTATGCTTGCGGTTTGAGAAATTTCAAATTGAAAGCCTTTTGGGCTGTTGCCCTTTTCAGAATCACTTGCCACGTTGCCCTTTTCAGAACTACCAATCATGCCACATAATCACTTAGTCCATGTCACCCATATGTAATTTGGAGCAACAACTTTTAGGGGTGTCAAAATATCGGTACTCTTTTAAATATATTTTTCACTTTATATAATTCTCATGTTCACTATTTTTTAAAGTTAATTATCTAAATATAAGGATAGGTAAGTAGGTTTATGAAAAAATAGTTTTCTTTCACAAAGTAGTAAATTATTGTTCCATTTTTTTTATATATTTAATGTTTAATCCCATATTGAATAAAATGTATTTTTTTCTTATCAAAAGTACAATACATTTTACAAAGTATGGGTGCAAAAATAATGTGATGGAATAATAATATAAAAATTATCTCGGTAAAGAAAACACTAAAACATTATTTTAAGTATGACTTTAAAATAATAATTATAAAAATAATTTAATTTTATATAATAATTTATAATTAAATAACAGCGGTTTTACCTAATGCGTTGCACTTAAATGATAATAATTTTATGTTCTGTTATCTATAACTTTTAAATTACATGATATAACAATTATTCAAAAATCGCTAAAACATATTAATCTGCATCTAGTATACGCATACAGAGATATGTATAATTTTTAAAATGTAAGACACAGAAACATGAATCTATATATTATATAATTCTGAATTATACAAATTGACAATAAAAATTTATATACACAAATATATTTTAGTTGTCAAAAATCCAACAAATATTTTTTTAATTAGACAATACCTATCATCTAATTGAGTATACAAAGATGATACAGAGAGTCAAACTCTGCATAATAATAAGTATATAACAACTAAAAGAAAAATTGATATTTAAAAAAAATAGGTTTAAAAAATATTTTCTAAAAATGTTAAAATATTAACCCTGCTAAAAGAATTTTCTGAGATGTGGGGATATATTTTGAAAATTTTGGAAACTATTTTTTCCCATTATTTTTGTTGAAATAGTAGCATTTTAGAAAAAAAATATATCAACAAAAATAAAGAAAATAAATAAATAATAATAAAAATAATAATTAATTTTACTTGTCAACTAAGAGAAGTATTTTTCAGTTATTACTAATTTATTTTTTATAAATTTGTTAAAAGAAAAATTTGTTTCGAAATAAAATCCTTATCATTTAAATTAAAGGGAACTAAATAATTATAATTTTTATTTAATTGTATACATAAATTCTTTATGTTATTTACTTAGATTGTGTATCAGTCGGTATCGGACGAGTCATCTCACTTAGTTTTGGTGATCGATCGACCGATCAAAGACATATTTAAAGCAGTTATAATACATAGTAGTTAAGGCAATTGCAAAGACTCTTTGAAAATTAAGAACACATCTCACCAAATTTGGATAACACCTCAAGAAATTATAGAACATTCCCTAAAAATCAGCTAACATTGATATATGATAGATTCGATCCATTATAACAAAGGATCTCATGACCAAACACTATCAATAAACTCTCTACAGAAGAGTAAGGTACTCTTTGATTGAGTTCTTAATATATACTCTGAATATTGAGTACTTACTTGATCGTCGGAATACCTTTTGGAGGTCAATCTCGACCAAATACCAGTAAATTAAGAAAGGAGACTTAGAGTGAAGAGCAAGAGAGTGACCGAACGACCAACACCTCAACAATTGTACAACCAGGTACTATCTAGGCTCACTTTGTCTATACAAGTAGTTTGATGTAAAGTTTATCTATTGTGGTTAACTATTCCATAAAAAATTATATCTATGTGTTGCTAATGATATTTTATTTCACTTAACTATATTTTTTTTTTTAAATTAATTGTTATATATATATATAAATTTAAATAGATTAAAAGTGGTGTTATTGTTTTAAATTAGATGTACTAGTTACCTTGAAATGAAATGTTTGATTTATTGACCTATATTAGGTGATTGAATTTTAAATTTATATATATATGGAATCATTAAAAATGCATAAATATTATATTTTGCAGAATCAATGTTATCAATTAACAAAATATTTATTAAAAAGTACATTTATACATGGTGAATTCACTTGTTCTTATAATTTTTTTTTATTCTTGATTCTTACAAACTTAGTAAAATGATTGTGAAGGAAATAACAAATACTTTTCACACTCATAACATAACAAGATCTTTGAGTGGTGAAGTTGAAAGTACGACATGGTTTTGGTGGAAAAATATTATGTTTTCTCACAAAATTTTTATCTGATGACATTAAAGAGTATAGTTTAGGATTTTTTTTAATCATTAATAAAATAATTTAATAGAAAAATAGTAGTTAAAATAAAATATAATTATATTATATAATATAATATTAATGAAAACATATACGTACATGTATATTTTTTATGATAATAAAATAAATATAAATGAAAAATAATTATTATAATAAAATTAATTAAAACTATAAAACAAATTATATATATAATATCATAATTATTTTATTAATTTGTATAATGTTATAGTTATATAATAGGAATACTTATAAATTTCCACCAAAATAATTTTTTTTTATATATAATAATTATTATTATTATAAAATATTTTAATATAAATTTAAAAAATATTATTATAATTATATAATAAAAATACTTCTAATTTTTATGGCTATTTTTTTATAAAAATTATAAAAATAAAAAAGATAAAAGTGTACACACAAAAATATAAAATTTAATTTCATTATTAATGATTATAAATAAAAACGGATACAATTCCAGTTTTTTCAACATATTAGCTTTAATTAATAGAATTTATTTTGTTATCCGAGTTACAAGAGAGATTTTGTAAGATTTGAGAAATGTAATTGTAACGATTTGTATAAGGTACATTGGTCAATAAAATGTATTTAGGAGAATAATAAAATAATAAAAATAATTTTTTCACTGTGAGATTTTCTCATATCATTTCTTAAATTATTATTTTTAATTTCTCATAACATAGTTCTAATTTGTGCCAAAAACAATTCAAGAGATGTTAAATGTACTCTAATGAATGAATAAAATATATATAATAAGATAACTTATGTGATAAAAATATTTATTATTAGTATAATGATGATATTTTGACATTAAAAAAATATTTATTCGATAATTAATGTATTAATTATATTTTTAAATTTTTGAACTTAAAGTACTAATATATATACTGTTATATTGTTAAAAAGAATTATAGAATTGTTGTTTTTTATTTTTTTAGGAATGGATACTGTCATATTTTTCAAAGTCTAAAGTAATAAGCATGTGACATTTTTGTTTTCAGTTCTCACATAAACCCAAAAACATATCTCAGGAAAACTTACAAAACTGAAACAGGAAAAATTAAAATAACAATCACTGCATGATGAAAGCAACTTTGTCTAGGATCTTGTGATCGAGGTTTCTCCGGAAAAGTTGTTGATCGTCGTCAACATACTCCTTGCAGCAATTCGTTTTGGCACGAACTTTCGAGCCCACACATGCTTCCCATTGATGGTGAATTTGGCTTTGATTGCTCCTCTGAGAATCATGTCAATGGTGGAAGCAATGCGAAAAACAATTCGAGCAAAGAGTGCTTGTTCATTTGACTGCACTTCCTGCATGTACAGAGCCTCAATACAATCTCCATAAGCTATGGTGAAGAACTCTCTAACTTCCCACTCTTCCACACGATACCCCTTTGAGAATGTCACAAACAAAGTTCTATCATCAGCAGGAACTTCAACCCTTGAATTTGATGGTCCAATTGAGCCAAACCACAGAGGGTTCTGGTTCTGGTTCTGGTTCTGATTCTGATTTTCTGAACTTGGTTTCATCACCACCTTTTGAGCTTCCACCACTCTATCATTGGAGTTCCTTATGATGGCTTGCTGCATAATGTCAGTGAAAGCCCTCACACACACATCTTGCATCACTTTGGCCACGCCTTGGAGTGCGCTGATGCGGTTTTCATACAGGAACTGAAGCGAGATTTCCTTGTCCACTAGACTCTGGAGAAGGGGGATCTCACTGTTCTCGAAAGAGGAAGGAGGTGCTGTGAAGCTACTGTTGTTAATGCAGTTCAGGCACAAAACCGTTTCGTCTGCAACCTCGTTGATCAAGATGTTGGGCAAGGCCAATACCCTCTTCACCACGTTGCGAAACCCCACCCTTTCCAACCACAGCCACAAGGCATGGACCTGCATGCACTCACCTGGTTCACGGAAGAGGATCATCACAAGGATCTTGTAGAGTTGTCTGTCTATTCTGTGGAACAGATTGAACTCCTCTTGGGTGACGAAGAAAGAAGAAGACTCCAAATCCATCAAAAACACTATGATATGTTCCTAAGTATCTCAAGAGTTTGAGTGTTTCAGTTCCTTAGCACTAAGGTGGTCAATCCCATATAAATACTGTGAATGTAAATTAGACCTCTTTGGTGGAACGAAACGGCACAACCATTGGACACATGGCACGAGTCGACATGCATGTTCAGTGAGAGGGTTTGAGAGTTATGACACTTAAAACTCGTTTCTATTTACTGTCATCAGTTTCAAGAAGAGTATATGAAGGTTGGCCAACTCAGATCCTCAACCATAGACAGTGAGAAGAATGTGAGGAACACAGAAACACTAACCAGAAATCAATGGAATCATAAAGAGGGTGACAGTAAGATAACTTTTTTAGTGTTAAACAATGAATTAAACTGTTAATGACACATGTGCAAGATCAGAAGAAAAAATGAGTTACAAAACGTTACAGTGGTTTCAAAGTTATGTTAGGAAGCACAGATTACATTATATATAGTTAATTAGATGAATGCATTGGTTAAGAACCTTTCATATCACAGTTTTCAGTCCTGCAAGTCTTCTAGTCATTCATATCTAGCAAATTGATAAAGATAATATTAATTGTAAAAAAAATATCAAAGAAATAAAGGTAAGAATGGGATTATTTTTTGCAATCACAAAGTTACATTCTATGTATCTAAATACAAGACGTGGATAACTAATTCACTCTTATTAGTTGGTAATATTCAATTTATCTAAAATTATAACATTTTTCCAAGAGTAACATTAAATAATTAATTAATGTATGAAGAGATAATAACATTAATGAAGTTTCAACTTTCAAAAATAAACTCTTTAATTTTTTCATCTTCAAAAGAAATTATTTATGTTAACATTTATTATTTATGGACTAAAATGATTAAAGGGAGATTGGTAAAATATGATTAACATAAGTAACAATTAAGGTATAAAAAGGATAACAAATACAAAACAATAATTTCTTACAAACAGAAACAGGAAAAACATGATGGCACAGCAAATCACCAAATAATCCCCTAAATTAAAAGGTTACATGAATTTAGTAAAGAAACAATGGAAATTAGATTTAAAAATACAAATTAAACTCTAATTATTTTAATTTAATGATAAAATGATATCAAATTTTAGTGTTAAATTAATCTAAAAATTATATTTTAATAATAAAATCAATTATTTCAAAAATATAACTTTTTCCATATTGAAGATTAAATTACATTTTTAAGGTTTTAGTTTATCATTTATTCAGTAATAAAATAGAGACATTCTCTAAACATCTCATTAAATTTACAGTTTATATATATTTTTTATTTTCTTCCTCAATAAGAAATGATATTTGGAATGGACTGGAGACACATTTGCCATTGAAAAGACTCAAAAATGAAATTGAAAAACACAACTTCAAAACCTTATTATGGTTTAGAACCAAACAATACATCCATGATCAGGTGATTTTCAGATTGAATACCACATTATGTGTTTTTGATAGAAATGAAAATACAAGGCAAGAAATATTCACATTTTTGGTAAGACACACAAAATATTTCTTCCTTAAAATAAGTGGTGAATGTATTGAACATAAGTTCAAATCTATTGAATATTATCCGAGTTTCTCAAAAACAACAATTGAACAAACTTTACTTATTTTTCTCCTGAACTTTAAAACAAGGGTGAATAATGTACATGAATAAAAAATAATAAGTAATTATGTGTAGTTGTCTAATGAATTAATTGATCACAGATAACTTATTGTTAACATATTTTCACATTATTACTTGTTCACTAATATATAACTCTTGCTTTACATAACCAATGGAGATAAACTATCCTTTTTTATATATATTTGTGAGGATTTCTTTTAATGTCTTAATATAAATATGTATTAAATTTACAAGTGATAATTAGATTAATATATGTTTAAATCTTTAATATATTTAATTATGTGTTTAAGGTATGGTTTGATGTTGTGATGTAAGAAAAGTAGTCAGGGGAGGTGTTGAGAATAAAATATATGGATTGGTCTTGTATAGCACTTTAACTGGAAAGAAAATAAGGTGGGAGGTTAGTTTACTTCACATAGGATACAAATACAACTTATAAACTTCACATATCAAACACTTCCCCACTACATTCTTTTTCTTTTCTTCTTCAAGTTTCTTTTTCTCCTTTTACACAATGATATATGCATGTGTCAAGAAACTTTCTTAAGCATAAAAAAGTGGGGAGTTATAATTTTAGGTAACTTTTCTCATCTTTCCTTTTAATCTATATATATACACGTGTTAGAGATAACTAGAGATAAGATCAATTTAAAATATATAAACGGAATAATTATTATCTTACAAAATCGATTTTGTGAGGATGAATTAAGATTAAACTCATTTTTTAATATTATATCATAATCTATCATAACAAGGTTTGTTAGGTTTATTGTGTCGCTACAAACTATCCACAAATATCTAGTTTTATGTATAAAATGTCTATGCCTCGATGTGAAAGGGTATATTAGAAATCTCGCATTGACTAAAAATATGATCAATTTAAACTATATAAGTAGGGACAATCATCACCTTATAAACTCATTTTATGATTATGAGTTATGATTAAACTCATTTTTTAACATGTGATTATTAATAGAAATGGAATTTTGATGACTTCTAATTGGTTTTTGGTGATGATTAATGGTTAGATTTACAATTTGAGATTTAGGGTTTAGCAAATAAGGTCAACTTGGAGAGACGTGGGGTCGTGTTAGAATTTTTTTTGTTGCTTGTGTGGGACGAATGAGGAGACAACAAGTCATTTGTTCTTTGGTTGTAGAATTGTTTGGCTAGTTTGGAACCTTTGCTTCGAGTGGTTAAGGTCGAACTCGATTCATCTTGCTTCTATCTCACATATTCTGTAGTTTAATTTACATGAAGCACCTACTTCTGTTAATTTAATTTTGGAAGGTGTTTCGATCGCGGTAGTAAGTGAGATTTTGAGGCATATGAATAAATACATCTTTAAAGGTGGAGTGATTGGTCATTTTGAAATTTTCTCCATGAATCAATTAAAGGCATAATCCTATATAACCTCTAAAGTCCCTTAAGCTTGTTTTTTCTTTTCTGACTGGTATCTTGACCCCTGGTTTGCATGTATATTCGATTAAATATAAGTGATTTATTTAGGTTGGTTAGATTTTTTTTTGGATTTTGCGTGAGGGGTTTGTTTTAGTTAATTGTTTTGAGAGACATGAGGTTTTCGGTTTTTAGATACCTATTTTTTAATAATTATTCTAGTAGGAAGTGAGTACAAGTCTCTGGAGGAGGTGTTGTTCATTTCTGTACGATTTTGTACATGAGTTGAATCTCTCCTAAAGTGATTTTTATTTATTAATTTTTTATTGTTGATAAAAAAATAATTTGATGTGATTTAGTAAGTTTTTTCAGTACATTTTGCTTCACTATTTTTTTAATCTTTATATATCTTAGACTATTAAAAAACCTGTGGTAAGAAAATATATTATAATTTTTTTATGTTACTTTGAGTTATTATGCAAGTTAAGTGATGGTTATGTCTAAAGTTTTTGGACTTTGCATTTAGAATGAAAGGAGAATATTATTTATATATTAATTTGGTGGGTTCTTGAACTGTTCATAACGGATTAAGTTGAAAATTTTGAAGGAAAAATAGAAATTTAATGTTGTTAAACTATTTAAAAATCTATATGAATGATTGAACTAATTTTCTGTTCTTATATGTGTGGATAAGAACTTGTTAAGTCATACAGGGAAAATGTGAATTATGATTATAACTTTGGATGCAATTCTCTTGTTATTATAGATCCTAAATGGTATAAGTTTTATTTACTGATTTGTAAATACTATTGTTGAAAGTTGATGATACTTGCTACTAAATAGAGTTTTTTAGAATTTAAAACATAATTATAATTTTGAGTTAATTAAATGTGTCTGTGGTAAAATTATAATTAAATTTTTTTGGTTTTTTTCTACATCTTTGTTACTTGAGTTTTTAGTTTTATTTTTAAAAATGTCTATCTTGCATAAATGATATATAGACTTAAGAACAATGTTTTATTTTTAAATCTCCTCAGTGTCTTACTCAAAAAGTCACTCATTATTCATTATTTGATAGTTGATTGTTGGAAATAACTTAAAGAAATATTACTTAAATGAGACTATTTAACTTAAAGAAATACTTCCTTATTCACTAAAATATGTTGTGTTTATTTTAATCCTAATTCTTAATATATTATATATTTTGAATACTTTATTTCATAAAATATTGATGATGATTATTTTATTTTATTTTATTTTTTATCAGCAAAGAATAAATAAAATAAAATGAGACACTTCAGGGATGTCTCAACCCTTATACAAAACTCCAAAAACAGATTTCCTAGAACCTTACCAACTAAAGATCCAACAAACATTGTACTACAGATCAAGCTAAAATCCCAAACAAAGGTAAATAAACCCAACAAATACAGTTATATTATCCCACCAGAGAGGTCACACCCTCAAACAAGAGCATACATCCAACAACTAAACAAGGTCTTTGCCATCAAGCTGGAGGACCTTACCCAAGAGACAAACTCAACAAACCAATACAATACACACCATCCAACAACTAAGTCATAACTATGAACCGACTAAGTTGTACCAAAAACCCAATTGCTAACAATGACAAACCGATACTTATAAGAAAGATACGTAAGCCAAAAGACCCTACAAAATACATAAAGCATCCTCCCGAACTGGCCACAGTAGTAACCAAAACACGCCACATAAGCTTTTGCCACATTCAAACACTGTAAAAAATCCAGCACCAAATCGAAAAGCATACAACAAAAACACTTCCTTTACTGCAGCACAGAACAAAGTCATCAATCTGACCCTGTCAAAAAGGAATGACCAAGACACCTGCACATCCACGCAATACCTTCCAAGCCTCAGTCCAACCTTGCCAGATAGGAGTTACCGATGAAACCT
>Ga0123342_1001426_pt1 | contig 40153 bp, 21 predicted proteins | sample Turbeawhitnodule_FD_89960 | JGI IMG/M metagenome (GOLD analysis project Ga0123342, IMG submission 89960) | Root nodule microbial communities of legume samples collected from Mexico - Turtle bean Mexico white nodule | ecosystem: Host-associated > Plants > Roots > Nodule | place: Mexico: Nepantla...
GGATGTTGGATATGATATTTTTCATGTAATTTGGAATAAATAATAGTGGATATGTTAGGTAGTGGGTAAGTCAAGAATATTGGAAGGTTGATACTTGGATTATGTAACATTCAATTAATGTTTGTTGTTGTATTGATCCTAATGTCTTTGTTTTTTGTGACAACTTTTCAAGAGAAAAAGTATAAAAAAAATCATTCAATTTCTAAAAAAAAAAATGCAGGTTGACCCGTAAACTTGTGGACTAGCCCTTATGCAGACGTGCCTATGTGGGGAGGGCTGACCTGCTTTGCCATCCCTAAACACCATCTAGGAAACCTCCGAATTTTCCTATCCGGAATGAAAAAAACACTTCCAGATATACATATCCGGAAGTCACTAGTTTCATGAAAAACTCACATTCTTCTTCAATGAACATTGCCTTCTCTGATGATTACAATCCACCAACACTTCTTCTTCGTCGACTACTCCTTCTCTCCGTCGTTACTACTGTGTTCAAGTATGGGGAATGAATGACTCAGTGAAGTATGCCTTAATGAACCCTAAATATTTAAATCAATAAGAGTAAAAAGAATTTTTTCATGTGCATGTGTTGGGTGGAGAATGAGCCCAACTTTTACACTAATTTGTTTACTTTGAAAATAAATATGGAGTGAAAATTTGCATCAAAATGTACACAATATATAGAAATTGAGACCTTCAAATTGATTGGGATTAAGTTTTATTATAATAGACTCAAACAACACAAAAAATCAATCATGCACAAAATTCGACCTGTCCTAATTTAGTTGATTCAGTACAATTTTATAAATATTTAAAATTTATTTTTCCCATTTTTAATTAAAATTTTCAGAACATTTTTTACTTAAAAAAGTTTTTAAAAAATATTTTATTTTATTTTATTTGTTCTTAAATTTAATTTAATTTTATTCTATTTTAAATTTATTTTTTCTTTTCCATTCACTCTACAAAGAAATAAAATGTTCTAAAAACATCATTCCCAGAACCAAAATTCTAACAGGGTTTTTCTTTTAAAAAAATACAAAATAAAATCATGGAATAAAACGATAATACGTAGAAAAATAAAAACAAAAGGTGTTGGATGGAAAAAAAAATGTTGAATGGAGAAATAAAAGTGAAAATAGTTATAGGATAAAAAAATGTGAAATGAGATAAATATTATTTTATCAAAAATATAAAAGTTATGAAATGTCCTTCTATTATAAATGTAAGGGAGGAGGGTATTTTTTCAAAAGTAAAAGGGATTTGTTTTTTATTTTATAGATTTTTTTTTGCTGTAAAGGAAGCCAATTTAAACTAAAATATTTTTTATCAACATAAATTGAAAATTGAGCAATAAAACCAACAACCAATTTTTTAAATAAAATAACTCTTATATATAGGTAGGCTAAAATAATTGTAGCATAAATAAGTTGAAAGTAGTAATTTCAATCCACATCAATCAAGAAAAATCTTACTAACCTCAGTTGAAAAAACCTTACAAAACTTTAATGAAAAATAAAGTCAATCAACATCAATTAACAAACACTATACTCTAATATTTTTTATGAATTAAATATTACATGGTATTAAAATAATTGTTTATATTCAGTGGTATTTAAAATAATTTATTCAAATAAGAAAATTAAAATAAAAAAATGAATTAATTTTATCAAAATAAAATATTTTAAAAAATAATCATTTTTAAATGAATAAATTCAAATTAGTATATTTTATTTTTCTGGTGAATATTATTCAAACAAATGGTAAGAAATAAAGGTGTATAGTTTAAATCTAGAGAGAATGTAAAAATGTCTTTAAGGATAAACGAGATAAGTGCATTTTCTTTTATTATCATTACTGTTAAAATATTACTTATATATAAATATAAATATATATAAATTCTGCAATTTTCAACTTAAAATAAGAATAGTAAATATTTTAATTTATCTAAACTTGACTTATGTGTTTTATTGAGGTCTCAGTTAAATAATTTAATTTGAGGAACATTGATACATTATTTAAAAATTGTTTGGTTTGCAAATATAAACATAAGTAATTAAATTAAAATTGTAATAAGATAACAAAGCTTGCAATGCACACAAGTCACGATAAACTGAGAAACAAAACGCAGCGTTTGGTGCGGAAGACTCAAACTGGGAGCTGTTAACGTATGAAAGGAAGCAGGGACAAGGAAAGAAGAAAGGAGCAGAAGCAGGGCAAAGCGGTGACAGAGGAAAATGGGAAGCAGAGGTCCACCTCAATCACTTCCGAATTCCGCTGCCATTTCCAAGGGTTACAACTTCGCTTCCACTTGGGAACAGGTATCCTTCGACATTTTCCCTCTCGTATCCAAATCACGCTTCCATTTCTGTGCTTTCGCTCTTTCCTCGCCCTAGTTACCTCGATTTCGCAGATCTTGTATTTTGCATCTGCATTTTTCATTCAATTGTTATCACATAATCTTAATTAATATATTTTGCTTACAAATGAATCTCACTCCGTCACGGATCAGATCTGTGATTTTATTTGCAGTTATTTGATTTTTGAAGTGAATTGTGTTTTTGCAGAATGCTCCTTTGACAGAGCAACAGCAAACCGCGATTGTGTCTCTCTCTCACGCGGTTTCTGAGCGTCCGTTGCCTCTCAAGTTGGTAAGCTTTTGCCATTTACGTGTAATTGATATTATCTTGAAACAATTACAATATAATTCTCGCATTTATAGGCTCAAGAGAATGCGTCAGTGCAACACAATGCGTTGTCCGTTAAAACGAAGGATAGTTCCTTCGATGACTCGGGTGCTATTGAGACTGTTATGGTCAATACCAATCAGGCAAGTTGTCCGCGCAATCTGGTTTCTGGCTTTGAATGCTTGACATGAGTTAAAATGACACGGTTGATATTTGTTGTCTTTGAATTTGATGCAGTTCTACAAATGGTTTGCGGATCTTGAATCGGCGATGAAATCAGAGGTTACTAGTTACTAGACTTGTTATGCCGCCACTGTTTTATATTCTGTTTATTTTGATTGCGGACTCTCAACTTAGTTTCCAATTTTAGACAGAAGAGAAATATCAGCATTACGTGAACACTCTGACAGACCGCATACATACATGTGATGAAATTCTCCAACAGGTTATTTTCTATCTTCTTCTAGTGGGTTAGTTGTGGCTATCTAATTTGGTTACTATTATTTTCTCATTTAGTTTTCTGTTTGGACGATTTGACCTCATGCAGGTTGACGACACCCTGGACTTATTCAACGAGCTACAGTTGCAGCATCAAGCTGTAGCTACAAAGACTAAAACGCTTCATGATGCATGCGACAGACTGGTATGGTTTTGTTATCTATCACCTCAAATCTTATTCATTAGTGTTTAATTGAATGATTGCAAAATTCACATCGTAGGTAATGGCTGCCAGTGATCTGTTCTCTTATTCCTTTAATAATAGACCACATAGGTTTATGTAAATGTTAAACTGATAAATCAGGAAAACCAGTTAATGGAACGGGGGATTTTAGGTTCTTTGGCTTCTTTTCCTTCGTGCATGATAGTAAAAAAGTTTAGCCGTATAAATGAGTTACACACCAAACATTTTGTTGGATCTGTTATTCCTGTTTGGCCTTTTGAAGTCTATGATCTTTTTCTGATTTTTACTTAGCTACCCTAGATTTCCTCGTTGACTGAAATGACTAATTTGCTCATATTTTTTTTCCTATTACAGCTACAAGAGAAGCAAAGACTAATTGATTTTGCAGATGCACTTCGTAGTAAACTCAATTACTTTGATGAACTGGAGAATGTAAGGTTTGACTGCTGGCTCGACTGGATCTTTTCTTGATTTAATTTTCCATCATTACCTTTGTTTTGGTTTAATTATCTAGTAGCATGTTGAGTGTTGAAGAATTTGAGCATACTAATAGGACATACAAAATTTATATATCTGCCAGTGAAAGGTGGCATTTGGTGGACATTAGGATGGTGCAACAATGAGTGCTATGACTAATTGTTTCCTGTGGAGCATGTAATAAAAGAGGAAGCATTTTCATATATTTTCTGACATTGTGAAACTGAAAAACTTGTACATGCATCAAATTAATGATTTTTTAATACTTTTATAATAAATTAGGTTTTGGGATATGCTTTTTAGTGTGAATTTCAGAGAGATTTTATGCTGGAGATATGTTTTTCTCTTTTACTTTTGAAATCTATCATACACAATTTACATTTGTATTTTGTTGCCTGTGAATAATATTTTTGGTGTGAACACGTTATATTCTACAATCACTTAATTGATATAATTACCATTTCTTCAGCGTTAGTGTTGGAAAAAAAAGGTATCTGTTAATGCGGCTGCTTTAATTTTCAAAATCTACGAGCTATACTTATTCAGCATGCTTGCTGATATGTCTGCTATGTTAGTATTTTTTCAACTTAAATTGAAATTGTGTGTGTGTGTGTGTGTATATTCTTTATACAGAAGGTTTGGAGGTCTGTTTAGAAGCTGCACAAAACTACAAGTAGTTATTATTTTAAGTTATTTATATGGTTTGCTTAATTTGTTTCGTACAGGCTGCCACCAATTTTTATTCTCCAAACATGAACGTTGGAAGTGAAAACTTTCTCCCACTCCTCAAACGACTTGATGAATGCATATCGTGAGTAAAAATCCAATTTCATTCGTTTGATTTGTACATTTGGCATTGGCATGCTCAAGTGTATAGAATGTCATTAAGTGATTTAACTTAAGCTTCATCCGCTTCTGTATTTGAACAACAAATGTGATCATTGACATTTTTATTTTTTAATTAAGGTATGTTGAAAGCAATCCACAGTATGCAGAATCTAGTGTTTACTTGCTTAAATTTCGGCAACTCCAGGTATATAAATTTTACTGATAGGAATTATTAATTAACATTATGAAATTGTTTGTTCTACGTTTGATCTTCAGTCTATATTAGTTAGAAATCTGTCCTATGATAAAGTCATGTTTGATAGATATTTAAACTTTAGTAATTTGGAAATGTTGTCATTTTTGTAGTCTCGAGCACTGGGCATGATGCGTTCTCATGTACTTGCTGTTCTCAAAGGTGCCTCTTCTCAGGTGAAGTTAGTTTAACAGGTTGAGTGGATAATATATGTGCATATATGTATTCTACAAGGATACGAGCATTTAGAATCCTATGATAATGTATTTTGGCACATACGTCAACATCAGGTCCAGGAAGCAATCCGTGGAAGTGGGGATGGCAAAACATCTATCTCTGAGGGAGTAGAGGCATCTGTTATATATGTTCGGTTCAAGGCAGCAGCAAGTGAGGTATGCTTTTCCATTTGATTAAATCTTTGAACTTGAAGGTTTATACAGAAGGTGGTCAGCTTTAATGAATAAGCTTTCTCCAGTATATCTAGTCTTCTTTGTGCAGCTGATTAAGAATTGCAACTTTTGCAGCTTAAGCCACTACTTGAAGAGATTGAAAGCAGGTCTTCAAGGAAAGAGTATGGTCAAATCCTTGCTGAATGTCACAGACTATACTGTGAGCAACGCCTCTCTTTGGTGAGAAAATTTACTTGCTTGGTCATTGTATGTTGTCTGTAATATGTTTTTCAGTATTATTAAGTCAAATGATTACAAAATTCTTTATTTTATTTCATGTAGATAAGAGGTATAGTTCAGCGGCGAATATCTGAGTTTGCCAAGAAGGAGTCCTTGCCATCGTTGACTAGATCCGGATGTGCTTATCTCATACAGGTGCTGTATTTTTTTTATCAATTTAATATCATGACGCCTTTTTATTGATATTGGTCACTGGTGTCTTTTTTAAATATACAATGGCATCACTATGATATTCATGTGTCCATATTGGCTTTAGAATTTAGACTGTGCTAAAAGTGTCAACACTCAGAGTAGTAATGAAATGCAGAAACTGGGTATAATTGTGGAAAAAAAAGATGGAGAGATGCATTGTGGCTCTGGTTATTTAGAAAAGTGACGTCAACTTCCGTTAACTTTTGATTTTGAGTTGGGCAAAGAGATTGTTGGCAGTTTTGGGAAAAAGAAGGATGGAAATGTTCATTTTACTATCAATAAATATTTATTTTTTATAAAATGTTAATAAATATCAAATTTAAATACAGAAATTGATCATTGTGCTTTGAGTTGCAAATTGTCTGATGTGCTCTGAACGTGCACTACTAAGATTCTCTATGTTATTTTAGGCTGGTTCAAGGCTTTCGTTTTGGTTTTGTGCTTTAGTCTTAGCTGTCCTTTTTAACATATTTAAATTCTTTTCAGTTTTATACACAACATTACATATTTGGTCCTTGAGATCTAGTATATTGTAGTTCCTTGACATTAAATATGTTGTTATTTCTTACTATAAATTGTTCTAAATCTAGTTTTCCAAGAATTATTGTGTTATTAAAATTCAATAATATTTCATATTCTAAGGAAGTTTTTTTTAAAGATGTCACAATGATAACAACAACCAGGCCTTATATATCATTTGTGTGCAACCAATAATATGGATAATTAAGGCGATTGTGTATACCAATCTTAAAAGTATTTTTTAATTCTTTCTCCTATGGTTTCTTAGATCTTCCATTACTGTTTGCATTTTGATCGCCTTTTTATTGGTATTTCTTTTAAAGTTTGTCTTTTTGTTTTTTTGGGAAGGATAGTTTCTTAAGAGTATAATCATGTTTCAGTTTTAGCTTAAATATTTTGCAGTGCTTATTGTTTCATATCATACTTAATATGTGTGTTAGTTCCTGTTGTTTTTAAAAAAGTTGAGTTGTACAAAATAATTTTAAATCTTCTAATCATTCAGTTGGTTATCATTTTGTTTAGTAAATAAAAAATAAACATATAATCTTTCTCAACTTTGGTACCAATATTGCCTTGTAATTCCATCTGTTAATGTTCTGAATTGTTTTTGTTAGTTTTTCTTTGTTTTCGGTTCCATGTGTCAGGATTGCAAGGTTTGAGAACATTGTAAGTATGTTTATAAGACTTTAGGTTCTCTAGCTACAGCGATTAGCTTTTGTGTTTTGGTTCTCCCATAGATCTTATTAATTGGTAGTAGAGCTTTTCATCATGTCTTTCAACTGCAACTGAGTGACTTGAGTGGTGATGTCAACATTCCATTGTTTGGCCTGGGACTAGTGCGGGCAAGACTGCATAGCATGGTACTAGAATCCAATTGCAAGGTGTGGGATTGTTTCCTATATTGGAAGTATGATATTCTAGTGTGAAGTTTACAAGGCCTTAGGCTCTCCAACTATGATGTCTAGCTTTTGTGGTTCAGTCCTTCTAATTTTCAAGGTTCTTATCACCATGAAAGCAGCCGATTCATTGATTACCTTTGTAGTTTTTCAAAACTGAAAGTTGTGGTGTTTATTGGTTGGTTGAAGCCCAAGGCTGCTTGGGGTCTGGGGGATTAATTAATTTATTTTCCTCACAGATACAATATTATGCACATCATACAGATTTCAACAGAAGAACAATCGCTAATCTTCTTGTGATTATTCTATTTGTGTTGTGTTAGATTGTAAACTTTTAATGGTCTCACTTGCTTCATATCTTTATGACAGGAAGTCTTATTGATTGTAATTTGTGCAGGTCTGTCAACTTGAACACCAACTTTTTGATCATTTTTTTCCAGCTTCTTCAAAGGATATTTCAAGTTTAGCTCCATTAATGGATCCTCTGTAAGTTTGTATTCCTGTTAACAAGAATACCTGGTTTGTTTTTTCAACAGAAGAAACATTCATTAGAAGAATGAAAAGAAACCCTCTTAGCGTGAGAGCAAGAACAAAACATTAGCACATAAACAAAGTCTTATCCAAATATTCCTATTATTCCTTTCATATTCACTTGATACCTTGGAAGTTAGAATTCACTGTTCTCATAGTTATGGATAAGTGGAAATAGAAAGGAGCTTTCACATCATGGACAAAAAGCTTCTTTTTTTTTCTTGTGTTCTTTAGAACATAACCAATGACATAAGGTGCTCCCCCATAATAGTCATTATATATGTCCCAAGTACAAGAAATCTTTGGGAGTGTGCTTAGGTAAGATTCTGGGCATGTAGCATATCAAGATTCCAGAGTGTTTGGCAAGGGAAGTGAAGGATCATCACTGTGTGATACAAGTTCAACTTGCTATGTGGCACATTCCTTCATTTTTAGATACTTCCCGGCTTATATCCCCATCTTTCTCATTATATGTTTGTTGTGAATGTTATTCCTTAAAAGCAAATTTTCATGCGTATAGTGTCTTCAACTCATGATTTTATCAATTTTGCTTGCAGGTCAACTTATTTGTATGATACACTGCGTCCTAAACTTGTTCACGAAACAAATATTGATTTTCTTTGTGAACTTGTTGATATACTTAAAATGGAAGTCCTGGGTGAACAGCATAGTAGGAGGAGTGAATCACTAGCTGGTCTTCGTCCTACATTTGAGAGAATTTTAGCAGATGTCCATGAGCGGTTGACATTCCGTGCCCGGACTCATATAAGGGATGAGGTATGTTACTAGTTTTTTTTTAATTACTATACTTGTTGTTTTATCTTCATATCTTTGTTTTAAATGCTGAAGATATTTCTTTTTGTTGGGTTTTGCCCCTCTGGTTGTTCTAATCAATACTGAAAGGAAATACCATTATCTGTGGAACCGTGTCAATTTTGTTCATGTACTCAATTTTGCTTACCAATTTTTTTCTTCCTTTACTTGGTAACCTTCCTCCCCAAGACTCCCATTCTCCCTCTCAACTCTCAACCCTCTTTCTTTAACTCAAGACTTGATTTGCTTCAACCACCACAAATAGAAGGCTAAACAAAAGTTTGTGCCATCACTTACCTATGCTACCATGCTTCTTGTGTTGCCCTTTACTGTGAATCAAACACACATTGTTAGGTTATATGTACTTTTACTATTTGATTGGTGGTTAACAATTTTTTGGTTTACCATATTTAATATCTTGAGGTGATTTTTTTTTCTAATATTTCAGTTTTTGAAAACCTTATTTCCTTGTATTTTTACAGATAGCGAATTACATCCCAACTAATGAAGACTTGGACTACCCTGAAAAGCTGAAGATATCTGTAGAAAGTACTTCTGAGATCAATCCTGTAAAGTGTCTTTCCTTGCAATTTCTTGGTTTTTGCTTGAATATACATATTCAGCCATGATTGTTTCTCATGAATGATGACTACTATATGCTGATTTTCGTATGGTAATGCTTATTAGATATATTTAGTATTTTGAGTTCTGGTTGTCTGCCTGCTTCATTAGATTCCGGTTCAGTAATGTGAATGTGGTGACAACTACAGGTGATTTTTCTTTGTTATTGTCCCCTTCTAAACATTACCTTTTCTGAACTGGAAACTGATATGGCTTACAGGATGTTGAAATCTGATAATTGAGGTATTGATGATACCATCTTATGAATCAATTATTTTTCCCAATCCCATCTTGATTTTGCCCCCAATTTCACCAAGAGAGAACTTTTTTAAATAAATTAGTGAATATTTCTTGTGCTTGTTGCACACATACATGCATGCATGGCATTGTGATTGTTCCTGTTTTTTTACATGCTGGAGACCCCAACCAGACTTGTATTTGTTTTGTGGTTATTGCTGAATATTTTCTGTTGTCACTTGTTTGACAATTTTCTTTATGTAAATAGGTAGATTTAAAAATCGTTTGTCTTTCATCTTTTGTAATTTGCAATTTGCAGGCTGATGACAACCCAGATGTATGGAAAACATGGTATCCACCCCTGGAGAAAACTCTGTCATGTCTTTCAAAGTTGTATCGTTGTTTAGAGTCTGAAGTTTTCACAGGTTTAGCACAGGTATTAAAGATTTCACTTCAACTATTTTTAATCTCCCCTCCCCCAGGGCCCCTAAATTCCTCTTCCTTTGAATAATTTATTAATGATCTGCTTTTGTTATTTCAATCAGGAAGCAGTGGAAGTTTGCTCAACATCGATTCAGGTATCCCTCAATTGAAGAAGTGTATATGAAACTGGAAAGAGAGAAAACAGTACAAAAGGATGGATGATACAGAAACCTTAAACCAGATAAAGAAAAGCAAAACATAGATCTGACAATAAAATTTCCTATAGTTTAATTAGTGTAGAAGCTGTTCAATCTTTTTGCATGTTTTACATGCTAATCTGCTGAAATACATGCACCAATCACCAAGTGTCATATTCAAACCCTATTCCAAAAGCAGATCAATAATGGAAATACACTCTTGAACATACACGTATTCCTTTCCAACCACAACATCCAATAATTCACACACTGCCACAAGATTTTGTTTTCCTTCTTATTACCAAACCCTTGAATGTGAACATGGGGAAACTGATTAAACAAACTAGGACCCAATATCTCACCTCTCATAACTGAAAATGGAGGAAGAACAAGGCAAACTCCCTGACTCAGCTGCACACAGCACACTTTAGGATAGATAAATTTATGGGGCCATGCTTGCAACAAGTCATTAGAAGGAGCTTTGGATTCCAAATCAGGGCATGTTATCATTTTCTTTTTAATATAAAAAAAGAATTTTCATTGAGGAAGAAAGCAATAGAACAAAGCTGGTGGATAAGAGACTTCCTCATACAAAAAAAAAGCAAAAGGAAAACAACACCTAGGAACTAGGAGATTTGGTCAGTAACATGGAATGCCATTATTTCTGTATGTCTAACAGAACATCTCTGTAAAGTCAATGAGCAGAACACCATGTACAAGCTAGAAAAATAATTCTGTCCCAATTGTTGTCTGTAGATGAAGAAATTACCTTGAAAATTCTAGAATTCATTACCAGCCAAACATGGCTGAGAATTGCAAAGACAGCACTGTCACAGAATATCCTAAAAATGTAATTCTAAAGAAAATTTGCTGAAGAACTGCAAAAATGGTTGAACCCTAGGTTACTTAGGAGACAAAGCAGCCAGAGGTCTGAACTTTTGTGGAGCATGTTATCCATTCTTGGTTATTTAAATTTGACAACGTGCTTGATATTTTGTTGTGACTGGCTTGTTTGTGTTTTCTGCTTCTTGTCTGCCACAGAAAGCAAGCAAATTAATTGCAAAAAGATCATCACAAATGGATGGACAGCTCTTCCTTATAAAACATCTTTTAATTTTAAGAGAGCAGGTAATCCTGTCAGACTTTCTTGTGTAACTATTTAGTAGATTTTATAGTTTGAGTAATTTTTTTTTTGGTCTTCCAGATTGCACCCTTCAATATTGAATTTTCAGTCACACAAAAGGAGCTTGATTTCTCTCATTTGCTGGTTAGTGTTTACTATATTTTGTTATCTGAGATCAAGACACTGTCATTCTGACTTCAAATACTTGTCAAATTTGTACTCATTTCTCATAATTCAACTTTATTACATTGAAAAGTGTCTGGACTTGTGGCAATTCTGTCTACTATTATGTTTAGGGGTCAGAGATGATAATGCTTCTTTTATGGTCACGATTCTTATCAAATGAGGCCTATGAGTACTAATGCAATTTTACCTGTGCCTGGAGCCATTGACTAAATGTACTAATTACTTAGAGGAAGTTATTTTTCTAGTAGAAAAGTATTAAGAGAAATAGAAGATAATAAGTATACCAGGGTTAGCATACAATGTCCTCAATGGCTGGAAAAAAAATTAAACAATAGAACAAAGAACAAGGAGGGCATCCCAATTACTTTGCAAATTGGTTGACCCTATCCCGAAACAAATTTTAGTGAAGAGATTTAAGTAAAGATGCATGTTTTTTTCTCTATAAGAAAAATGTGTCACTGTTCACCCAATAGATAGATATCATAAAACAGATAGGAGATTCAGGAAGTAAAACTACCAATGATCCAATAAACTACAAGAACTTCTTGTTCTTAATCTATTTTATTTGCACATCCTTAGATCTACTATGTTAAAGGTCTCAATGAGTATGTGGATGCTGAAGAGTTTTTTTTTATCATGGACTTTGCCTACTAATATTGTCACCATGTCATAATTAGGATTTAATTTTTATTTTTCTGATTTTGCTTTAGTATCACTAATATGTTATGTCTCTATGAATATTGAATATGGATCAGGAGCATCTACGAAGACTTCTAAGAGGTCAAGCCTCACTATTTGATTGGTCAAGATCAACTTCATTGGCAAGGACATTGTCCCCAAGAATTTTGGAAAATCAAATTGACACCAAGAAGGTTTGTGACTTTTTGGTATTTAGGGTCCTTCAAGAGTTTTAAATTTAAAGTTAATTTCATTGCGACATGCATGTTTAGTAGTCAAACCCAATAGCAGTCAAAATTTTCCTAGCAACGGTTACCTGCTTTATTTCTTTCCTAGTTAACTCAAATAATTTAACCCCTAAATGTGTAGTTATAATTGCAACCCTTTATACTGCTGACACTGTCATGTCTCTACACCAGAATTAATTGATTGGAAAATATTAAGATTGATTTCTCAGCAATGATGAGGTAAAGGAAAATATTGACCACCTGGGTAAAGATCACACCTTGGCCACTTTTTACACCCCTTAGTGTCCATATCTTTGTCAGCATTTTCTTTTCAGCAGTTCTTTAATAATTTTATTTTGTATGTTGCATAAACCAAATTCTTGCCATTTTCTTGTGCCTTTGACGTATGATTTCTTTCAGGAGCTGGAAAAGAGCCTCAAAGCCACATGTGAGGAGTTCATCATGTCCGTTACTAAGCTTGTAGTGGACCCTTTGCTTTCATTCGTTACAAAGGTCTGTGTCTGTAACCAAACTATTTGATGTTTTGCCAGCTGATGAACCAAAATAGACCTGCGGCTTTAAAGCAAAGGCACCTGTAAATATATAATTGGTTTTTATTACAAATTGTTTGTTATTTGCCTGCTGCAAATCTTGTGTCATAAACATACACTTGAATATTTTTTTATTTTTTGACAACTGTAACTGGAAGATTTAACTTATTTTTTATTGTCTTTGTAAAAGGAAAATGTACTTACTAGAGCTTTCATTTTTCCTTTTGTAGGTCACGGCAGTCAAAGTTGCATTATCTTCAGGTGGTCAGAATCAAAAGCTAGAGTCAGGTATGGCCAAACCTCTGAAGGATCAAGCCTTCGCTACTTCGGATAAGGTGGCTGAACTTGTTCAGAAGGTATGTCATTATAATTATTTACATTATTTATTCATTGAACTACAGAACAGTTTTTGTGAAAGGATTCTCTGCGAGGAACTCCTACAATTGGGTGATGATAAAAATAAATAAAGAATTAACGCCTCTAATCCCGTGTTTAAAATAAGTAGAGCTTTAGATAAAGCAGAAGTGCTGAATTATTTTTCCAGGTATTATATATAGTTCATTAATTATCACTAGCCTACGAATTGTCCTTTTTATAGAACATGCGGTCTTGCAGAGAGCTAGAAACTCATCTACATCTTAAATCTTAGTGAAGTGAAGTTAAAATAGAAAATAATATTCGTCTCGTTATGTTGTTGATTGGAAAAACTATCGTTTATTGATCTAAATTGATGTTCTGTGGTCTAAATAGGTCAGGGCTGCTATTTTGGAGCAACTGCCGGTGGTGATAGCAAAAATGAAGCTTTATTTACAGAATTCATCAACAAGAACTATACTTTTCAAACCAATAAAGTAAGTTTATATGTACAGTATAGAATTACGGTGTGAACATTTCTGCATACCTGTACTGTGACAAGTGCCTCTTGATTATCATTTCCTAGTGTTTGATTTGATGGGAAAAAACTTGTGTTTTTTCACTGTCAAATGTCTAAAATCTATAGTGTGGTAGTTTCACTTGAAGATCTTTTCTCGATAGAATTGCCTGTTAATTAGATGATCTGTTGTGAATTGGTGCTTTTTTGGGCAGAAACTTGGTGAATGTTGGTCAGAATTTGGTACACTTGTGTATGCGGAATTGTACCGATCTAAAAATGCTGTTTCTCCTCGTGTTCATGCAGGACAAATATTGTGGAAGCCCATATCCAATTTCAATCCCTGCTACAATCAGAATACTCGAGTGACGAGATCCAGACTATTAATCTGAAATCCGTACAGGATCTGCAAGATGAGCTTGATAATCTTCTCTAATTTGTATGTAAGGGCCATTCAATAATTCCATGTCCATTTTTTCCCCACTGGAGGACCTTGAACAAAGACTTGGTTACATACATATTCTAGATAGTTTTGTAGAATTATTAGCGAGAGATGGCAGAGTTTGTGGTTTTGCTGCGGACAATTTATCTTCATTTTTTCAACAATGGATGTTTATTGATGTACATTTTTTCACTAGTGAGCAACATACGGATTTAATTACTAGCCCTTGCATATTGCTCTTTCATGCAATGACTATAGAATGGTAAAGAAAGAGCTCTTTTATACTGCCATACGATCCAACTTTCGTTTTGTATGTAATGAACTGGGAACAACCCTTAAAGGATAAAATTATATTTTTTATTTTATTTTCATGTTTTCGCTTCTGGTCTTTTCAGTTATCACGGGTCCTACTCCATCATTTAGTATTTGAAGTAATGCTAGTTACAGATTATTTTGGAAAATATTTCCCTTTAGCAACAAGTAAAAATAAGTCGTGTACTACATAAGTCCATTCTTAATTTTTCCCTAAATGTTAGTTTTTAGTGGATAGTTAATAGTGAGAAATCAAACCCGCATTTTTTAAGTAATGGTTTTATAGAATCATTGGATTTAATCAATAGAATTTTCAAAAAAATGAAGGCTAACTTGATCTTTTCACATTGATGATATGTTTCTTAAAATATCTAGAGAGATGAGTTAGTGTGATAAACATTCAAATAATTTCTTAGTATGTATACAAAAGAATTGTAATATGGTTACTTGATATGTACAAGATGGTAAGGCCATACGTAAGAACCCATTTTCAAATATATGAGATTTCTTAAAAAAAACTTTTGGATTAGAAGTAATTTGACTTCAAGACTCCACAATTCAAAATTTGGAAGTCAATTTTTTACTTCTAGATTATGTAATATATAAGTTCCATTCAGAAGATTTTTTTTTATATAAAAAATATCTTTCAGATTTTACAAGTCAAAAATTTCCAAACTATGCAATGTGAAACACATTATCTTACTTCAGTCCATCTATCACACTAAGAGTGACAACAACAGTAAGAAAGCAGCAATGACAAAAGAGACAGTTTAGTATTTTAACCACCCATGGGTAGACATGGAAACTATAGAGGTGCAGACAAAAAAATTGTCTATATATATATACATACAATACAACTATACGGATCACATAACAGTGAGTCAGAAAAAATAAACGCAATGTGCAATTGGAGCACCCTTTAATAGGCTATGACTTAAAAACTCAAAACTTGAAGACGACAGATAACGAAAACAAGAGATTAATACATGATATAAAAAATGAAAAAGAGAGGGGGAAGTCACTGTACAGTTAGTTACCCTTGATGGATATGCTCCATCGTACGGTAACTGGAGGTGCACCTCCGATGTTTTAAGCGACACAAATCCAACGGCTGCATTATTCCGCAGGCAAATATTACGGACATTAAGGAGAGAGAATGAACATGGATATGAGAAACCCGTGTAAACGAATGCTGGAATCGTAACATTTACAAGATAAAATTTTGAACACGTCACTCAAATGGGTCCCTCTTATCCTATGCATTATCATCATAAATGTCAGATTGGGACCCACTGGGGTGTAACTCTGGAGGAGACCATTGATCTGGCACCATGAGAAAATATAAACTCATGGCTTTCCTAAACCGTTTCTTGTACTGCTGCGGTGATATAACAGTTGGAGAAGTATTCTTGTCTCCACCAAGGATGCCTGAGGTCTTCACCCATGTTTCAAGGTGTTTATCCCATGTATACTGCCTCATGAAATCAATTATACCTAATACCAGCTCATGTTTTTCCTCATCCACGCCAACCAGCAATGAGTAGTCCATAACATATATTGACTGCAACACCAAACACTCGTTTAGACTATATTAATGGATGTTTACATTTTTATGCTACCATATTCCCACTTCTTTTTTAGGACTATGCCATGACTTCGATTTATTAACTTCAAAAGTACTCCAAGAGATGTTCTTAACTTAACACACTAATATGTTAAACAAACACATATAATGGCCAAACCAGTTTTAGCCGTTCCTTTTTTCTCATCTAATCATAAGTTATCCCTCCTAACATCATGTTACAAGCAAAAAGAAGGAAAAGGTAGTTGCAAGAAAATCCATAAAAGTGCACCCAAACCAACACAGCAAAGAATTAAAATTGCAAAGGGCATCAGACTTACTGCAAGGAAGGCAGTATCATTCCACACAGCCCTCTCTAGCAACCGTTTTGCCTTGTTCCCAACAAATATTGGAGAGGTTGGCATAGCTTCAATGAGATTCTGATCCAGCAGCACTTTATTGCTCCCACTTGTATCCGGATTGTACCGTGATCGGGAAGAACCTTTGAGGTCATAAAGCCGCCTAATGTTTCGTCTGTAAAGAAGATTTTCCATAACCAAAACATCCATTTTTGTTTCCCTCCCTCCTTTGAGGTGCTTCGATGTTACCTTCACAGAAAGAACACAACCACACCCAGTTAGAGCAGACAAACATTTAAATGAGATGCACTAGGAAAATATTGGCTGTTTACAAGAAAGATTCAACTTAACTCTTGTGTAAGAAAAAGTACCTGATAAATTCCTAAGATCTTCGCAAGACAAGTTGGGCTTCCTGTACTGATTGACTCAGATAAATACTTAAAATATGCTGGTGCAAACTTGGTAAATGACTCAAGCTCTGTTTTTGTAACCTGCTTGATAATAAACCTATCATCCAGGGTTTTTGCAAAGAAAACATTGCTCTTTCCTCCCTGAGCTCCCCACTTCTTACAACGGCTAAGGGACCGCACAAAATCTAACTCAGAAGGGCAACAAGTCCTTCTTAAAGCCTCAAATCTCTTTGCGTAGTAGCAAGTTACAGTATATTTCACTTTCCCAAGGGAGCTATCATCAGTAAAAGAAACCCTTGCATGAAAATCCTTTGTGTATGAGGGTGGATCCCCAGCCGGTAAACTCCGAGACCCAGAAGTGGATAACATGCTCTCATCAAAAGAGCCAAGACTTCTGTATGTATTAGTAATTGTCTCATCAAAAGAATTAAGAGAAAGTATACTTGAATCAAAGAGCGGCAATGAAATTGAACTGTCTCCACTGTCTTTAGGTCTATCAAATTCTGACATCTGCATATGATAATCCACTGACACAAGCACATATGCTATAACACTGGTGGGTTCATCATCGTAAACGGGCACTATGGTATCACTAGTTCCGGCGGGCAGAAGCAGTCTGGCACCAGTCTGGCGCTCCACCTCTCGAAATGATAAAATATGGACTGGGTTATACTCAACAAGCTTCTGTATATTGAAGGAAGAAGTTTTGTTGAATGAACCAAAGAAGTTTGCAAAAGGCATTGCTTTCCATTTAGCATCAAGTCCTTTGGAAAGTATTTTAGAGTAATTAGTGCATCCTGCCTCAATCCCACCTATATCAGCATTATAGTTAGCAGAATTTGATTTTGACGAAACTGTATTTGCCACAGGTGAATGAACAGACATATCAGGAGATTGACAACCATTTTCTTTGAGTGATGAAATTGTAGGGTGACTTTCACCTGTCCATGCTGCATCAAGGGTATCAGATAAGTTGACCACAACAGAAGATTCCCCCTCAGACAAAGCCCTCCTTACAGACCCCCCGAATTCTACAGAATCAGATCTATCATTGATATTTGCACAACCAGAGAGAGAAAGGTCAACCTTATCATGATTTGTATCTTTAACCTTGTCCTCACATTTAATCACTTCATCAGGGTGGCTAAGGTGACTAGTGTTTTCTAAATTTAGGTTTCCATCAGGTTTTGTTTCCAAAAGAAAGGAATCGGAACTGCTATAGCCTCTTGCTGGCCTAGTGGCAATATCTGCTTCAACAAGTTTTTCTCTAGGACCAAGCAACTTTTCTCTATGATTTAAGATCCTTGAATTTTCTTGAAGAATAATTTTACATAGATTGAATGCATATATCAAGCGCTGGTCCCAAACATAAGAATGGATAAGGATATGCCTGCGCAACTTATTGAGCTCCAGAATATCAATCACAGGTTGTTCAGCTTTGGCTTCTCTATGCAGCATTTTTCGTAATGAGTCCTAGGTAATTCATCATTATAAACAGGAATTATTCAAGCAAGGAAAAACAACAAAATTTATATGAATCCTATCAATTTATAATTAATATAGAATAAGTGGAGGGAGTCAATCAAAAGAACAAAAATGCAGGAAAAAAAAATCATCCTAAACTTTCTTTTGGAGGGGGAGGAATGGAGAGTGTTTAAAAAAGGGGCAATGAATCTCAGTCTCAGACCACTTACCTCAAATTCTTCTTTCTCATACTGCAGCATCTCTTTAAGTTCCACAATTAGATTCCTAAAATCTGACACCCTTTGTCCACCCTCCTGTAACACAAGACCTGAAACCTTCTCTGAATTTTGATGCAGAACGGTGCACACTTCACCAAACAGTAATTCAGCCTTGTCATGCAGCTGGTGAACAAGATCACAATCTCATAAATCTAAAAGCACTCAGAAGAGAATTTTATACTTCAACTAATATTAACTACCAACCTCATACGCTTCTTTTAGTAGCCAGTCCTGCCTATCATAGTTGAAGAATTCAAGTTTAGGTGGGGGAAGATAAACAGAATGAAGGTGAATTGAAGCATAACGAAAGCAGGCAACCATCTTCCCAAAACTGCACAAAGAAAAACACTATTCAAGAAGAGAACACAAAGCTGATTTTTATTTGGTAGCAAGACACGTGAGTATTTCAATTCAAGTGCTTCACAATCCTAAGTGATACAGTTAAAGCCTTATCGATACTAGATGAAAATCACTAAAAGATGGATGATCCTATTTCCAATCTAAAATTATGCATGATTCAACGGGACTTGCTCCATAGATACCCACCCAAAACATTGAGGAGAGAGACAACCATTCTTCCCTGTTTATAACTTCATTGTTTTTGCATCTTTTCTTTTCTAGGTCAGGAAGCCCATGCCTCAATTTTTTCTACTTAAACAATGCAAATATGGGATACATGTCACCTCTCCTATTTATTTATACATCACTTAAGTAATCCCCTCTATCTAACTAACTAACTAACTAAATTTTTCTAATTTCTTTGCGGGCAGTTATTTCAAGGTATGATAGTGTATTGCTAGGAATGCTAGAACCAGGAATGCTATTCTTGAGTACATTCAAAAATCTGATAGGATAAATTTTAATAATCCCAGAAAAATATTATTTAAAAGTCTAAAAACCTTAGAATAAAACAATAGGGTAGAAATGGGAGTTTTATAACTGGATTTGGAAAATAGCTTACCATATTTTCATAGTAATACCCACCTTTCATCATGGGAATAAAAGTGAAGAAGAAAGTATTGTTACTTTTCAGGGAATATAGAGTACATGGGAATTTTTTTTAAATATTGTAATAAACATGGAAATATCACATTCCCGAGTTCACATTCCAAGGAATAAATGTAAACCTTGAAACAAGCACACTCTTTGATTCCCCTATATTCTTCCAAGCAAATATTCCACCACACCCCAATTGATTATAGATTCAATTTAGGAGTTGAGAAATGTACCCATAGAATCTTAAACAATCTCTGTGAAGCGAATGACCACAACTTGCAACCCTGCTTGCTGCTGCATGATTTGAAAAACTCAGCTCCAAAAATTTCCCAAAGGATAAGCCCCAGGCAGCATCAGACATAACTACTCTCCGTGTAGCAGGAGGAAAACCATTTACACGAGGACATTTCAGGCATCTGTGCCACATCCAAATTTTACCTTCTCGTTCCCCTGGTAAATCAAAATCCGATAGTTTCTTAACAGAAATTGTCAGGCTGCCTTGCCGATGAGTATAACAATGAACATGGGCTTCTGGTGGCGACTCACATGAGCAGCACGTGTAACTCTAATAAGGGAATGTTATCAGTTTAGAGTTCACAAAGTAGCCACTGTTAATAAAACTTATTTAATGAACGAAATGATTTGGAAGAAAAAATACCTGATCGAGTAGTTGATCTCTCAAGAACCGTCCCAAAGGCTTATCAGAACTTCCATAGTATTTAATTCTGACCAGATGAGACCTTTCACAAACAGTTCCTTTCCATGCACAACGTGTTGATAAAAAGACTAAAATACTCTGATGGTCGGAAGTTGAGGGAGGAAAATCTTCATTCGAATGTACCATGTCCTCATGATCATTATTGTTATTACTATTATTAGTATCATGTTTTACATATGGTGCCCCAAAGCTAGGGCCTTGATTAGCGTACAATTCTGCAGCTCTGAGGTAGCTATTGCCATCTTGTTGTGAAGAGTCAAATGTTCCAAAAGAATCTGAAATAAGATCATTGTTTAACATAATTTTTCTTCTCTCATATGGTATGTATTGAAAAAATTCCTTAGGATATTTCTTACCATCTTCCTTAGAAGCAGTGTTCGAAAGGAAACTTTTGCAGAGGGAAGATGGCATATCCTGAGCTGATTGGATGGCAACTCCCGAGACTTCATGCATATTGATTGAGTCACCAACCAATGATCTTTCAGTGGACTCACTGCAGCTAGATGGGGTTCTTTCTGTCTTGTGGATGTCGTCAGATTTTGGTATTTCAAAAGGTTTTGCTCCCTGAGACTCTCTAGCAGAGAGAACAGAAAATCCAGGGATAGTGGAAATGGATCTCACAATACTAGATGGTTTATCTGGTAATGCAACAGTTATGGGAGATTTCAAAGGAAACTCTAGTGGTGAAGCACCTTCATCAGCCAGAAAAGATGTCTCTAATGCCAGGTGATAGGCTGCAAAGACTCCATATTGGATCACATGTTTCACCTTCTTCAACTCGTCCCCATTGGCACCCTTCAGCAAGATCTTCAAAGTAAAAGAAAAAAATACACATAATAAATAAATAAAAACATGGAGGGAGAAGAATAGTAAGCAACAAACAACTCAACTTTCCCTTCCAACTTACTATTCCAAACTAATTATGATAAATTTATCCTCACTTTCAAAGCATCATTCCCAAACACAAATAAATTTGTTAACCTTCTTTCAAAATCAATTATTTCAAGTTTCTCCATGAATTCTTTCACAATTAATTCAATCAAGAATGTCTAAAACAAACTCAAACTTTGAGAAGTTTTCATTGACATGATATAATTCACCAGTACACAATGTTATGTAATGAATTTCAAAAGTTGCAATTCGTTTTAATGCTAATTTAATGACTTTTGTTCCCTTTCCCATCATTAGCTTAATTGTCTGACAGTTATCCAACATGATATTTAATCAGCTGTTTGAAAAAGCACTTTCAGACCCAAATAGCTACATAAATTATACAAAATTTTCTGTCTCTGTAGTTGTCACCTGTCTTTTTTTAGCCTATGATCAAATGAAAGTGTCCGTTTAAGGATCTATCAAAGACTGTAAAAATGTGTATTAACTAACACTGAATTTTTTGTCCCAGAATATGTAAAGTCATAGAACTTACAGTGCAACCTAAAGGTCTCGGACAACCCTCAAAGAACATCAAAGTCTTTGTTGATTTTTTCCCACCTTGCCCTGCACTACCATGCTCCTCAAAAAATTTGTCCACATGGAATGTTTCACAATATCCCAATTTTTGAGAGGTCAGATGATCAATTGAAGGGACAATTTGTGCACCGGTGCAACGGGCAATGCGCTCTAAAAGTGGCTTTTTGATATTCAAAACAAGTGATATGTCTTTAGCTAGAAGGTAATCTTGAGCATAACGAGATACTGACTTCTCCACCAAAAGCACATTGGGGTGATGAGCATCAATCCTTGCAACTGCCATCTTCAAATGGTCCATCTCCTGGTGATGAGTAAAAAATCATGAAATTCAGCAAAATTATTGTTGAAAATAAAACAATGACAACCAAATCTTCTACTAATAGGTGGGTTCAGGTAATGGAAATCAGATCAAAGGGGAAATTATTCAGATTTAAGGTCAGTAGTAACAACAAGCATATTTGGCATATAATTATCAAATTTTTAGAGCTGGTTGGATGGAAAGAACCTGCTGTAACAAAGTATCAACACTTGATAACTGGTTAGAAACACGCTGATACTCCAAAGCACCTCCAAGTATTAGAAAACGTGGTTTATCAATTTTTGATGTCATTCTCCGATGAGCCACATTCTTTTTACATACAACTCCTTTAACCACCATGCTGGAAATAAAATAAAAAAACTAGAACATCAAGAGTATACAGTGACATGTAGAAGAAATAATGAACAGAAGTATAAAGACTTCACCCAAAACATGAATCATACGAAGTAAATAACACGATTTTCCATCCACCAGCTTGCTCACATAGCATTGATGTATTATTAAGAAAACAGGTTTATACCAGCGTAGTCTGTAACTCCCAAAAAAGAACTTCTGAATATTATTGTTGATAAATTTACACCACAGCGGTATTTACATCATATAGACTTAGGCTCAAAACTACTTGCATAGAATAAGGCCCTATTACAGGCAACAAATTTGTCAAGAAACTCAAACTCCAGTTGCTAATCCCCCATACAATTAAAAGGAAATCACAATATATATAGAAATAAAATAAATCTTAACAGTGTACAATCCTAAGATTGCCCCAACTCCAGTTGCTCATCCCCCATACAAACACAATGAATTTACACACTTCAGGAGACGAAAGATGCACACAATTGTATTGTACTAGCAATTATACAAACTTATTACCAACAGTTTTTTTTTGGGGGGGAGCTATTAAGGGAAGGAAAGGATTAGCATGAGGAGAAAACATCAACCGTCCTTCAACATAATGGAATTCCCATCTACTCCGTAAAATGAATTTCAGCAACATAGCTTCATGAGCTATGAATTATCCATGTAGAATGGGAAAAGGGGAAAGGAAAAAGCAAGAACTGTACATTTTGTTTGCTCATTACTATTTTCTTTTCTTTTTTCGTTTCAATGGAGGCATTAACATATACTATTATTACAATTTTTCCCTTTTTTTTCTGGTACAGGAAAAATACTGAAACGAATTAGAAGCATAGTTGTCAGCAGCATTAAGATGCAAATCTACCAATATACTGAAAGAAAAGAAAAAAATAAAACATGTATGCAGTTCAGTACATTTATCAACTAATTTTTTTTCTCCACAATCATTTCTGTTAAAAATATAATATACACATATATAACCATTTGTGTGTTCACCTAAGAGATTAAGCTTTCAGGATAGTTTTGTTTACGAAAATTACCTTTCATTCCGATGTCCACAAGCTATGCATTTAACCTTTACATATCCACCAGGATCCATACCTCCACCTCTGCTCATATCGGGCTTCAGAATTGTAGCAGCTTCCCAAGACAAAGCGGTAATTATATCCAACCAACTCTCTTTTCCATCTTCATCACAAATAGTTAGGTTTTCCACTTGTAAGAGCTGAGTGACCAGAGCTCTAAAATGCCCTTCCACTACAGTCTTCATGGCCTTCCTATGATCCTCACTTGTTTTATCTCTGCTACGACATTCTCCAGAGCCAAAACTAGTGGAGGATCGTAGATATCCCCATTCCCCACCTCCAGTAGTACCTTCATCCTCATCATCATCGAAAAGAACAGCTTCTCTATCATCCTCTTCATCTTCTGGCTCAGGAGGTAGCCATAGTAGTCCATTACTCTCAAAATCCACAGGATCTGTATTATTGCTCTCTTCATGATAAGGAGAAGTTTCACATCCATCAGCATGATCATGCTCATCAGCTTCTTTACCAGGTGCTTGAATTCCATCTACACCTTCTAGATCAAGATTCTGTGGTGGCGTTAGGCAACTCAAGCTTTTTTCATGAATGCTAGCTTCGTCAGGATGCATTTGATGTGGCCCGTAGACATGTTCAACCCCATGAATGTTAACTGGATCTTCAAAGTCATGTACATGAGAATAATGTCTTGATTCTGTATCCGAATGATAAACACCATAATCATCATCCTCATCATCACTCCTGACTCAGAAGAATAAACATAAACTAATAGTAAGAACAGAAACAAAAAAGTCTGATGACAACAGCAGTATAATGGTTTGATTGTGCACATGCAATGGGATATTAGTCAACTATATCTTACTAAAGTCAATGAATCAAAGTCTACAAAGCTGCACATGCACTAGTCAAATATATCTTTCTAGAGTCTACAAATGACATTAAGAACTAATGTGAAATGGGATCCTTTCTATAGACACCCTCCTTTTCAGTACCCAAATTTCACTCCCAGCCAATATCAGCGGCACCATTAGACTCATCTCTGGATCAGAACATGATCAGTGATCACATCAAACTTTGTAGCAGACATACAAAATCCACATCTTATCTTAGCAAAGTCATACAAAAACACATCTTTGCAAGACTAACATTCATCTGTGTACAACCAGATTATCAAAAACAAAAAAATCTAGCTCATTTTCATCCTCATTTTATCTTGATGTAGATTTTTCATCACATCCGAAATGTGGTGACTTAAATGACTTCAAATATTTAAGGGGCAAGGAAAGACAATTACATTCAACATTCCTAAAAGAAGAACCACAAAAGAAGGAGTACCTGTTGAAGCAATAGCCAAATTGGTTAGAAGTCAAATTCCCTACAGCCTCGGAGGGATTTGAACTCCTACCAGAATTTAAATTATCTTGTTCATCAGCTATCTGATTCATTTGCGAAGATTGCCGGGGACTATAAGGCACACGCTGATAAGGCCCAGTTGTATAAGGAACTGAACCAGCAGTGCTGCTGCTACTATGACAGGTACAACTGGACTTAGTGCTGACCAAGCTTGTTGTAGACGGTGAAGGACTAAGACAAGGGGTGGACGAAGGATCTGCTCTTCCATTATTATCAATTGTTGCTAACCCTTCCCATTGTTTAAAACAATAGTTGCAGACCCTTATCCTCTCCCACTCTTCACGGACAGTATTTGGCTCATCTGAAGGCGCGGGAACAGAATTGGCAGTGCATTTTGCACAGAAAACTCGCCCACAGATTCGACAGTGATGTCTGCGGTTGAATATCGTGAACTGCGAATCACACTCATAGCAGACCCTACAACTCTGATCGGGCATCCAGAAGTCCCTCGACACATTTGGTGGCTCGGTCCTTCGAGGGATCCAAGACCTAACTACATCAACAAAATCAGATCTTTTCTTGTCGGGGGTGTCCATGGACTGTGATTAAACCCAAGCCCTCTCATTATGAGTCCCTCATTGACCAGCCTTGTTAACATTCCATCTAATCTATGATGCCGGAAAGAAGCATATCCTGATAAACAAATAAATACTCTTTCATAAATTAAAAAACCAAGAAAAGTGCAAAAACAACACATCTTTGCTCTAGTAATCACCATTTTTCCTTTAAAAGTATAACTATTTGATAGACAACAACATTAATTATATACTACTAAAGTAATTGAGATAGAAATTCATTGAGTCTCAACTGCTGAAAAATCAACACCTTCATAAACCATAACTAATGAAAAATACACTAGCAAGGGGTTAAAATTTAATGTTGATCAAGCTTAAATAGTAAACATACAAAGTAGTATTATTACTGCAATCTTGCCCTCAAACATGAATCACTGAAAACATCGGAAAGCCAATAGCAACTAACAGATAATACATAGTTAACAAATGAAATTGTTCAGACTAACTTCCAGAAAAAAGGCAGAGACAACCATTGGCCACCGCCATGGAAAGCAAAACCCCATCATCTCAGTTCATAGGATCTTATTCAGCTCAGTTCGATGCCTCAGTTCGCGCATACACAGCAAGAAAATTCAATCAAAAACAACGACCCAGATGCAAAAACACCAACCCCTCAAGCAGACAAGCGCAGAATCAGTACAACCCTAAGCTGCTTCACAAAATTTCTCCACTCTGTCAGCGGCCCACAAAGCAATCAGCCGTTAAACTCTGAGCATGCATGTAAAGACAGTAACTTTTTGGGGAACTGAACCTCAAACAACCGAAATCAGATCTCACAAGGCCTCCAGAAACACCCAGCAGAGTAATAATTACAAACAGTGACTGGAGCAAATAAAATAATACTGTAACAAATTATTATTGTTATTATTATAATTATAATTATCGTAAATAAAAAAAATAAAAAAACGTATTTTGAATGAAGGGAAGAGAAAGTGATGACAAACCAAAAGCACATAGAAAAATCCTGATTCACTTGGCGCCACCCTATCGTATCCGACACTTTCTACCATATGTTATTTTTCATCATTTATTTTCTGATGTTTATTTTTCAGGTTAATTATCATTCCTATTTTTCATGCATTATTTTATTCTTATTTTGATTAAAGTTGTTAGAAGAAATACCAACCAACCGCCACGCGCTTTGTACATCTGGAAAACTACGAGCTTCTATAATTACACGTGGTTTCTGTAATTATTATACGTTATGTCGTTTTCTTTTTTTAATGTTATTGATTTTTTAAACATCAACAACACAGAACAATATAAAACTATTTTATACTATCACTTCAATAAACTATTTCTATAATAAAATTATAATTCTTATAAAATCATACCAGCAGTAATTTTATTCATTAGAAAAGTAATATAAAACATTTAACATTAAAAATACTTTTCGTCTCTTCTGATGACTAAACTCTTCTCTTTTCTTTTTTCACTTCTGATCACGATTATTTGTGTTTTTTCCTCTCAGTCACGAGAAATTTGACCTACTTTCGCTAAAATGACGTGTTACTGAAACTATCCATTGATGTAGTTTTCAAAAGCAGAGCCACAATAAATTTATGGACAATCAATTTTGTACCTATAAAATGGTTTTTTTTTTTTAATTTAAGAGAATAAACTGAGATGAAACTGGAAAATTGAAAGAGGAAATAAAATGAAGGAGTAAGTAGATTTTTAATTTATACACTTATTTTTTTTCAGAGCTTGGAAGGAAAGAAGTTAATGATATTAAGTTATATCCATTTTAAAAATCATTGTATTATAATAAATACGTTATTGACAGAAGAACAAATTAATTTTGTGTGGGAAAGTCTTAGTCACATGATAAATCATGCAGTTTCAAAAAAGTTAATAGCATTTCTATAATGAGAGTTGGATTTGGCAACGATTCGATCAAACTTGGTAGTTGAGTTTATGATATATGCCACATTTTCAACTTTATTCAATATTCACATGAAAGAGAGTAATAAATAGAATGAAAGCTTTCAACCAAATTTTGCATTATTTAGGAATTTTCTAAACCAAAAAAGGGAAAACAAAAGATGATCACGTATTGAGACACTAATTTATTGAGGCAGGTGTCCCAAATAAATGAATCTAAACATGATAAAATGAAAATAGAATTAGTTATAATTTGATGTGATAATTTAACTAATTCTGCCATTATTATCTTAAAAACTACACTTATTAATTTTTAATTGTTTAATTAACTTTCAATACATAAATATTGAAGTCCAATAAAACCCTATAACATCCTGCTAAGAAAAATCTACATCAAGCACTTTCTTGGAGATTAATTTAGTGTTACCAGGAGATAAAAATAAAGTTTCCAATCTCCAAAAACAGTCAAATAAATGTTACCAAACGTTAATAAAAAAAATTACACAAGTTTTTTTTTCAAAATTAAAGAGTAACGTTTAATATTGTTACCAAAATTTTTAATTATTTATCACATTCAATGAATTAATATGAATGGTAGAATACTTTTATCACATTAAAACTTTTTAAACCCTAAATAGTTATATATTTGATCAATTTTTCGGAAAAATGTGACTACAAATAGAAGTTACGTTGAGACATGACATTAATGTGGGAAATGATTATAAGTTATTAGTTTTTTCTTAATTTAAGATATTTTCTTTATTAAGATTGGGTATTAAGAAATAATATTCCCTGAAACTAATGTAACAAGAAAAGTCTTAAAAAAGGTCTAAGTTATGAGAATAAATTTAACCATATAAAATTACTAAAATCTTCAATCACTAAATTAAAAATAGAAAATCAAATAATGATTATAAAAGAATATATCACGATCCCCCGTGACCTGGAATCCAGTTAAAAAAAAATTAGACGATTTTCTCGAAATATTATTTTTTTTAAACATAAACCAATGAAAACAAACATTTCTAACTCTTAACTCCTGTAAAACTTAAATTGTTTCTGTACCAACAATATCTTAATTACTATATAGTTTAAATTTTAATATAATTAATTTTAAATTCTTATATACAAAAACATTTTAAAAATAATATTAACATCACGGTGTATAAAATTTATTGTTAATGCTTCTAACCCCATAAGCAGTTAAACCATGTTTGAAATAAAGAATTGATGATGAAACTAGCAATGTGCTGATTTGATTCAAACAGAGGAGAAAGGATTTTAAACGCATTTTAAAGCATCTGTGCGTTACAACATCAACTCAACCAGAAAAGTAATAACAGAATATTTTATATAAAACCAATTTTCATGCATAACTCGTTGCGTGAATTTAAACAACCAGTAAATAAAATTAATTGGCCGTCTCCTAGGGCTTCCAAACACATTATTATGGCTTTAGGGTTTCTAATTCCATAAAAATAATCCCTCAGCAAGAATTAAAGAAAAGCAAACGAATAACTGGTTTCATGGATTGTGTATGTACTATTAGTATAATATTCACATTTTAAATCCGTGTATCAATATCAATCGTAATAAATATATATGAACGAGGAGTTGGAATTAACAATGGGAATCATATTTGAGAAATCCATGCAAGAACTAGAAGTGTATTTAAGACACCACCTGCAGCCAACAGAGAGGTGTAACTGTGAACCTGCTTAGAAACGTAAACAGGAATACAGTTCTTGAAGACTGGCATACAGGGGTTGAGCAGCCTTTGGTCTGTCCACCATCCCCAGTAGAATGTCAGATGTGGTGAGGTAAGGATCACCATAAAACCGCAAATTGGCATCCATTCTTGTTGCTACTATATTTCCTTCCAGAGACACTCCCACAAATGCACCTACGATTTGGAAACATTCCATTTGGTTAGCTATTATACTCGAACGTTATCTAAAACGGACATTAATAATGGAGAAGAACGTATGAACAATGATAAAACAATGTAGTAGGCACAAGAAAATAATAATAAATTATGTGCCAAACAAATCAGTCGTTACACAGAATTTAAGTAATCCAAGGAGAAACCAAGCTACTTAATACTCCACTGAATATGATCTTATATCACTTGATGTACAACCTAGACGACAAAAACCTGAACAGTGCCTTCAGTCCACTTAAATGTCTTCACCATGTGACGAATGCTAACAACACAATATTCTTTAGGGCAACTAAACGCATGAGGCTCCAACTAAGTAGGTCTAGGGAAGGTATGTTTATGCCGCCTTACCCTCATAAGTGGAGCAACTATTTTCAAAATTTGAACCCATGAAGTCTAGATCAAAACACAAGGTAGCAACAACCCTGTGACAAGCCTTGCCTTTAGAAAGGCTGTATTCTATATTATTGGCAAAAATACGTGTAGGATGCACTGAACAAAGAATGGGACTTGCATGGAGTTATCTGCCACACATTATTCTAGTTTGCTTAAAAATTGATACCTAGGTTTGTGCATTAAAAACAATATGAAGGTTATTAGAATCAGATGTCGAAACTATTCAATTAGAAAGCAATAGTTTGGATACTAACATGATAACTAATGACACACATATATATGCTCATGCATATAAATGAAATTAAAAGAAGTCCTTGGCATTACATATACAACGATCCAGTTATATGCAAAAAAATAAACACAAAAATTACCTTTACTGCAGCTGTAAGTGTAACACATGCCAGTGCCTCTGTCCCCAGCACGGATATCTGCCTCAAGCACTCTCCCAACAGGCCCTGCTGCGGCACTACAGCCAGCACCAAGAGAAAGATGCATGCGACTGCAGAATGTCTTCACAGCTTTCATGTCACGAAGAACAACTATAAAATCCATAAGTTCACCACCAATCTGAGAATATAGGATGAGAAGATGTAATCCATCAGTCAGAAATGAATTCCCGAGTAAGTCAACTTAGTCTTGTATGACTGGTTTTTTATATTCTCTATTGATTAGATACCTATTATAAGGATAGTATTTAATGAATTGATAGCTCATAAATGGTCACTACCAATCCAAAAGTACAACTACAACAAAGCCTTATCCCGGTAAGTGAAGTTGGCTATACTATCAATGTTTCATATAAATAAGTCACAGAAAGAATATTCATGTCAATCAATATTTGAAGGAAGGAAATTCTAAGCAAGACAAATTTCAAAACGGCTCCCCCTCTATTTGTTATATTTTTTTCTGTCAAATCATATCAGGGATCATAACCATACTTGGCAAACCTCTAAAAATAAACCAAACTCATATATAATCTCCTTACCTGAGCACCCCATCCTAAACCCAGGGAGAATATAGCTGATGGCGCAGACCAAGATCCATCTGATCTTCGAGAGACAACCAAGCCAGTACCCAGTTTGTAAGAGACGAGTGCACCAGCTTTGGCGACTGTTAAAACAGCTAAGCCCTTGGCACTTTTAAGAACCGTTAAAGGGATGGACTTTTCAGGATTGGATTTGGCCACCTGCCAACAAAAAGTACTTCACATAATCAGACACTTATGCAATGAAAGCTTCTTCGGTGAAATTACAACAAATGAAACTAACCTGACAGTAGTTTCTTAATGTATTAGATGCTTTATATATCTCATGCTCCATTGATAAACCAATAGGAAGATTAATCCATCCTCTGGCACAAGTCCAGTCCATGACATCATGCTTGGCCACCTGCGCAGCATTGCTTATGGTGTTGATAAGAACACCCTGCAAAGGATCAAGCCGATCATAGCAGGCATCACAAACCCTTTGAGGATTCCTTTCCCTGAACCCAACAGGCAATAAACACCGCCCCTTGGTACATATTCGACAGAAAATCCCTCCACAAAACCGGCAATGATGTCTACCACGAGTAAGCACAGTAAATGGAGCATCACACTGCATACAAACATTAGTAGAACTATCAGGGAGCCAGTCGGGGGGGTCAGCTTCCAAGACCTCTTTGTATGAACTATAATCACTTCCATTGGGCAGACAGAGCGGTGGTGCACTTGGCGTGTAAACCGAAGAGTCAAGGAAAACATCCCCATTCTTTCCAGAGTCGAAAAATGACACATTTGAATCCTGGTTTGCAGTAACCCTCGGACTTGGACCCTTGTTCCGTCCAGTCAAAATAGCAAACATCCCGGAAAGCACATTCTTTAAGTTAACCTCCGGAGGAGTTTTAGAGGGTACAAACCCACGAGCATCATCACCTGATTCATAACCTCCATCAAACAGGTCATCATCCTCGGAGGGGAACTGATACAACATCTCTTTATCAGAGAATGTTGAGCCTAATTCACCACACGTGGTGCCAGGCTTAGGCTCAATCCACACGGATTGACCTTGATGATTTATCGCATCGTAGCCAAAATTGGTAGTGTTTTCCTTATCTAGCTTAGAAAGTGAAGAATAGGTAACTCTAGCATCAGAGGCTGCCATTCACCCAACCAAACTAACACTGCGTCTACTTAAATATAGCAATCCAAAACTGCAATAAAAAGTCCCAAAGTAACAAACTTTATTGAAGAGGAACACGAAAATGATAGCGAATCAGTAAAGCCAAACAATTTCAAGGGCAAAAATAAAATTGGACAGGGACAACAAGGGTTTAAGATAAGCTTCAATTAAGCATCGTATTGCATATAAAAAACCAATATATCAACGAATATTCCAGAGTTCGTCAAAAAACTAATGCGAAATTAGGGTTTTGATGTATAAGATAGCAAACCAAAAGGATGAAGAATGAAGTAGGAGAATTACATGGATAATAAGATAATAGTAGTAATAGTAATCAACGTTTGCGCGCTGGAAGTGTAACTGACTTGAAGATAATTGAGAATCGAATTGCTGATAAACCTAATTGAAGAGGAAAAAGGGACAGAGGATAACAACAGAGTTTCAGTTGGGAAGGAAGCTACGCATTATTTTATTGTTGTAATTTGGAAGACGTTGTTGAGACGGAAAGAAAGGTGTAAATTGAAATATGGTTTAGATTCGGTTTATCCACTTCGATTAAATATTGAGATTAGTAATATTTTTTCATTTATAAATATTAAAATATTTAGTTGATATTTAATAGCACTTTTAGAAAATAAACTTTAAATTTAAGTTAATTTTTAAAAAAAATATATTTACTTATATATTATAATTTATCGAATAACTAGTATGATTGATGGTTGCTACAACAAAATGATTATTATGAAACTTAATAGTATTATTTATATATTCATTTATAATTAAATCAATATATAAAATTATAATATTAATAAAATTTTGTTAATAAAAAAATCACATTGAACTTAATCATTATATATATATATATATAATTTAAATCTTATAAATAAAAATATTTAATCTCCACCTTTATATATAAAGGAGAAGAAGATTTTTCATTATAATTGTATTATAATTTTTTTTACACAATTTTTTTTATTTTATCTGTGTATCAATATTTTATTATATTATTTTATTTTTATTATTTTATCATTATGATTACTTAAATTTAAAACTAAAAAAAGTTAATATTAATTTTGAAAAAATTATTTAGCGTTTGTAAGGGCTATTTTAGTGGATACAATCAATTAATGTTTTTACTGATTTTACTTATTTTATTAATACTAGTGAGAATATATAATTTTGATATATATATATATAAAATCTTTGCTATGATTTCTCCACATCCTAAAGTATTTTTTATTTTTATCATTTATATTTAATGTTAAAGTTTAATTAAATAAATATGAATACAAATAAGAAGGTATATAAATTATCAACATAATAGTTAAATTTACAAATATCATGAAATATGATAAATTTATAAATAATAAGTTTATTTTTAAGTTTACAAATGTCATGCAATATAATTTTTATCTCTTTTATTTAATTACAGTAAAAAATATATTAAATAAATTCAAATTTATAACACATTAAACATAATTATATTAAAATAATTAAATCTATTTCATTCTGGTAAATCACTAATTTTGATTTGATGTTTGTAATATAAAACTAAGAAAGGAATATAGATAATGAATTTTGAATAGGAAAAAAAATTGTGTTTTTTCAATGAATTTTGGTTATCTGTTTTTTTTAAAACTAATATACTATCATTTCTCAAAAAGTAGTTATCAATTTTAAATATGGAGTAAGTAATAAACTTGAAACGATTTATTAGATATTAACATGAATTACTAAACAACTTTCTGTTTTTTCTTCTTCCACTTTCATTATGCATTTTTGTTCCTTTTTATTTAGGTCACGTTTTAATTCAATTTTTATTTTTTTCTTATGAAAATCATAATACTTAACAATCTATTTTTTTTAATCTTGATAAAAATATATAAATAAAAAAATTAGATTTTTAAAATTAAAAGAATTATAAATAATATGTTTTATATCATTTAATCATTGTTATAATTCAATTAATGAAAATATTCGTTATTTCAAATATCAATATTTATTTTTATTTGATCTTCTCTTTAAAGAATAATTTAATATTTTTTTCTTTAAAATATGTATATATAGTTTAATATTTAAAAAATATAAATACACATATATCTATATTTTATTTAAACAAATAAATATACACATATCATAATATATATAATAATAAATAAAAAAATACGGCACTACATAGGCACTAATTGCGCCTGTGTTTCCGTTGTTAATATATAAGATTCTTCATTTAGTATAAACATTTTAATTTTAATTTTAATTTTAATTATATTTTAAAATAAATAAATAAATACAAATTACTCATATGCCAAAAATAACTGTAAATACATCAGTAACATCACAACATACTATGAACTATAATACTATTTTTTATTTTCTTAAAAAAAATACAGTACTAATAAAAGGAATTAATAAAAATAATCAGTTGATGAAAAATTATTAAAAAATAACTTTAAGTGTAACTTATCTTATAAAACTGACTAACATAATCTCTACTCGATTCAATATAGGATCTACAACCAAAATTAATCATCGCACTACAAAATTCTTTTATAAGATAAATGACACCTTAATTATCATATTAATGCAAATTATTTTGAGATTAAAATAAAATGTAAATCATTAGTGCTAGATATATATAAATAGTTAAAACATTTTAGTCTAGTCACCTACTCATAACCAAAAAACTGTTTATTCTGGTCACCATAATTTATCAGTGTTTCAATTTTAATTGAAAACAGAGCTTAGTAACATGTTATAATTTACCATAATTCATGAAGCTCTGTGTATTTACCAGTCTCGGGTATGATTATGATATTAATATAAGTTTTTAATGTACTTATCTATTATATTTTAAATTTATGAAAATATGTTAGTACATATATATTTAATATATTTACACACGTACGAATAGATAGATATGAATATTCATATATATTTACAATTTAAAAATAATAATAATTGTGTTTATATGTATAGGAGTTTTATAAGTGATGTTAATAATACATAATGTTTTTAATGTTACATATGAAAGTTTTATCAACCCGATTTAAATAATGCAGTTTTTTTAAATTTAATATACTGTTCAGGTTGAATGGTCGAAGGTTAAAAGATCTAGGTCGAAAGATAGAAAGAGAAACAATAAAAATAAAAAATAAATAGAAGTGAATAAATAATTAAATAATAAAATACGGTAACAAAGCTCATTAAATAGGTCAAAACATGGAGATTTTGTTTAATAAATATTAGGTACAAAGAGTAAAATCTCAATTAGGTTTAAAGCCCAATAAGAAAGTACTATAAATAGGTGATCAACCTAAGAGAAGTAAAGTGAATTATCTGATAATTAGTTGAAATTGATTCTGACTTTATCACTGAAGTCTCTTGCAAGTATACACACCTACCCGAGAGCTTATACTGAGACCAGAGACCGAGAGTTCTAGTTGACCCAACCCAGTGAGTGAGAGTTCATAACTTGTGTCCAAATCTAAGCCCAAATCAGCGAACAGTGTAACCGAAAGTCTAAAATCCAAGATAGATAGAAGACCGAGAAGCCGACAGGTAGAGAGGAAAAGAAGTTTGTTTCTAGACTCTGTAAGAACAAAATCTATTGTAAGTTTGAATCACAATATATACTTTTATTATTATTTACTTTGAATATATATATATATATATATATATATTAAGAAATAAAAATCATAAAAAATTATAATTATTTTAATAAACATAAATTATCTATTTGTGTTTTATGAATTAAAAAATATACATTAATGAGAATTGTTTTCACTATGCATTCGAAAATAATTATTATAAGAATTATTAATTTAAGATTGAATCAAAATATTATATTAATATTGTGGATTAGTTTAAACCTTAATATGTGTAACATCATACTTACATCACCTAAATAATATATTATGAATAATTATTTAATTAAACATATACATATATAAATAATATTTGTAAATTACTGCAAACATATATCTTTCTTCATAAATATATATATATATATATATATATATTAGAAATAAAAATAACATAAAAATATAAAATATTTCATGTGTTCAATATGGAGGTTTACCACCTACAATATCATATACTCTCGTATAATATACGATCATCACAAATTTTAAAACAAACACAAAATATAAAGTATAGGGTAAGCTAGTGTTTCAAAAAAATTTACATGATTGTTTCAATCACAAACATGTAATTTTTCACTTTCCATGCATTATATTTTAACAAAGTAGTTAGATGTTTATAAATAATTCATAATAATGTTTCTCATGTCAGAACTTCACTGACCAACCTAGACACTTTACTTCTGAAAGACTGCACCTGACATATTATATCGTTGTGAAATCCACACAGTCATGCTCATAAGAATATCAATATCAAACCACTACATATGAGAGAGTTAATTCATATGACCTGCTAGACCAACTTATTTTTCAAACCTCACTGGTACAAAAAGGTAGATTAACGACGATTAAAATCAACATGTAAAGACGGTTCCAGAATCGTCGTTATTGCGGGCGTCGTTAAAAAGTGGGGTTTTTAACGACGGTTCTTCAGCCGTTGTGAAAAAACATACTTATAACGACGGTTGTATCAATCGTCGTTATAGGTGGCTTCTAATTATTTTTTTAAAAAAAAATTAAGAGACTTTTAAAGACGGTTCCTTATCCTTACTCCATTATTACAATTAACGACATTATGTTGTGCGAATTGTATGAATTCTTCCACCCCTTTTTTGTAAGTATCACTTATTCGTGGTATATTAATCCAACTCCGATCCATAGAACTGCTAAACTTTATGTTGTGCGAATTGTATAAATTCTTCCACCCCTTTTTCGTAAGTATCACTTATTCGTGGTGTATTAATCCAACTTCGATACATATAACTACTAAACTAAAAATCAGACGGACTTAGAACCAATGCGTTCAAAATGCAATCATTAAAAAATAAATCAAAATTGCCGAAGGTCGGACACCTCCAGACTTAGAACCAGTGCGTTCAATATGAGAAAACAATATATAATCATTGAAAATTAAATCAAAACTGCCAAAGGTTGGACACCTCCGGACTCAGAATCAGTTTGTTCAATATATAGAATCAATATATAATTCAATAATAAATAAAAATATACTAACCTCAATAGGGGTGCGGTCGCGGTGAGCGCGGGGTGGCTGTCGAGGGGCTTGCAGAAGGCAGCGTGCGGCACGGGGGACGGTGGCGCGGCTCGGAAGGCACGGTGGGCACGAGCTGCGACTCGCGGTTGTAGGGCTCGCAGAGGGCGGTGCGCGGCAGGCGGTCGTGAGGGGCGTGGTCGCGCGGTTGCAGACACTGAGTCGCGCGAGTCGGGCGGCGATGGTCGCAGGCGCAGGTCGTGAGGTGCTATGTCGCGCAGATCGGGCGGCGAGGGCGCGGTCGCAGGTGCGGGGTCGAGCGACAGTCGTAGGCGCGAGTTCACATGGGTCGGGCGGCGGCAGGCGATCGCGAGGGTTGCGGTCGCAGACGCGTGGTCGGGCGGCGGCGTTCGACAGGCTCCCGAAGGCGTAGTCGCAGGGGTGGCGCTGGCAACGGAGCGGATGACGCTATGTGAAAGGAAGCACAATGTGAAAAAGATGGGAGTGTGAGAAAGAAGTCGTGTGAAAATGAGAAAGGCGCAAAGTGTTTACCACATAGAATGTTAACCTTTAACGACGGTAACCGTCGTTGTATCTTTAGGGTCCTACTTTTAACGACGATTCTAGCAGGAATCGTCGTTAAAAGTGCAAAAAATTTTCCAAAAAAGTTATAAAACTTCCAAAAATTCCAAAAATATGTGCAAAAACAATGGTTGTCTCCAAACCATCTTTGAAGGGTGTCGTTAATGAAGTATTTTGTACTAGTGCCTAACAAATTCACATGAACCTTCTTTGACTTTCACCACCTGATAATCTTCATCTATATATTTTCAATATATCAGTAGAGTTGGATACCTCATTCTATACGAATCTATAGTTAATTCACATTATAATAGTCAACACGTTATTTTCTTTCCTAAAAATATTATGTATCACAATTTCATATTATTTATATTTCATCTTATTCGTCATCATACAGTTAAATCACACAAAAAAGATTTATAGATTTTTAAACAATTTAAAGTATCAAAGAAAATCATATAAACACATAAATTAATTATATCAAAAAAAAATATATATATATATAAATAAAAATTTACATAAAATTTAATTAAGATAGTGAACTATTATCAAATAGTTCCAAAAACAAATTTCAAAGTTTAAGTCTTTTTTTTTTAACTTGAGTGAAAATAATATAGCTTGAACAAAGATGGCCTTGCTTGAGCTCAAAGTTTGATTGATACTCTCATTGAACTTCTATATAAATTCATTCAAATTCACATTCAAACAATAAACACTCATCAATGTTTAACTTTAAATAATTCATACTACAATTCAAACTCATTCAATAAAATGTAATTTACCAAATCAAAAAAATCTATCATATTTATACTTTCACATTCAATCTCAATCAAAACACTCCAATTTACTCAACAACAAACTCTACAAGAAAAATTTAAAGTTTGTGACCACATCACTTTCACATAACTTAGGGTTATATTGAAAAGTAAAATAGTTTTCCTTACCTGATTAGAAGTATGTGGACTTGATTAGGAATAGGTGTTCTCACATAGAGTTCTAACTCCTAAAGAATTTAGAAGGATAGTTTAATAGGCATCACGCCTGATCAATGATCCAAGCATATAACTACCACATGCAAACATGTCTATTTAGGCAAACTACAAAACTCAAAATTGACTCAAAGAAAAAATGAACTAAATGAACTTACTCTTATCAAAACTTTGATAAGGTGATTTTACTCTACTCATTGCCTGAAGTCCAAAGGTGGCATCCAATCGTCAGTCTAATGAAGGGTGAAGCTAGAAATTTAGAGAAAAGGTATAGGAGAAAAAGAGAAAAGTTTATAAAGAAACTCTGGTTATATTAAAATGAAATCATTTTTATATTTATATATAATTTTCACTTTAATAATAAAATATTTAATTGTCATTTTAATTATATTACTTCTACACAAAATTATTTTCTATGTCCTTACAATATGTAATAATTATATCGTCAAGTTTAAAGTAAAAAATGCATTATCAACAAATTGGTTTTACAGTTTTACTCCTAAGCAATATCAATCATTATTAACTCCTTTATAGCAATCCAAATTCAGTGGCAATGTTTTTAATCAAGTCTCTATTATTCCTTCCAACATGACAACACAAATTGATAATAAATTTATTTCTTCATTTAGTTTTTGGATTCTTGATAGTGGTGTTACTAACCACATTTGCTCATCTTTGGCTCATTTTACTTATATCATCAAATTAATACTATTTGTGGCAAATGATCAAATGGAAATTAAGTCATTGCCAAATATTTTGGAAATATTTTCTCAATCAAAACCATGTCATAGACAATGTTAAGTATATTCATTGTTTCACTTTTAATCTTCTTTCAATAACAAAATTAATTGATAATTTATCTTGTGTTCTTACCTTTGATTCCAATGGTTGTCACATTTAGGACAATAACTCCTTGAAAATTATTGGTTCAACTAAAATGCAATATAGACTTTATATACTCAAGATCACATCTTATCAGAAACTTCAAATAAAACCCACCAAATATGCACATATCATCAATATTGTTAATGTCAGTGTTAGTGATCTAGAAACCCTTTGACATTTTCGATTTGGGTATGTTTAAAAAAAATGTATTGATGTTATCAAGACTACATTTCCTTTTGTTAAATATAACAAATCCTTTGGTTGTGATGTTTGTCATTTTGCAAAACAAAAAGAACTTTCCTTTCCTATCAGTACATCTAAATCTAAATAGTGAAGTTGTCGAGATTTTGGAAAATTTTATTGTTTTTGTTCAAACACCATTTGAGACAGCAATAAAAGTAATAAAAAATGATAATGAGACTGAATTTTTCATGACTGGTTTTTTTGTCAACAAAGAAATAGTGCATCAAACATCATATGTCAATACTGTTGAGTGTGAAGTCATGACCAATTGGGTTGGGCGGACTAGACACCATGTTTTAGTGAGTGAGTTTAATTATTGATGGCAAATTTCATGAAGGTCTTCTTGAATCATGTAAGAAAATGGTGCGGAAGCTATGGAGGTGTGTGTGCAAGATCCTCCTAAGAGTGATGTTGATCTTGAAGGTGCGTGATAGGTATGAACATAGGGAGGTTCGGCCAGCCCAAGGAAAGGTGAAGGATGTGAAGTTTAGAGCCTAGAGTTCTAGGGAGAAGCAAAGCTTGGCACAAAATGGCAGCATAACTTTACTCAC